>Ga0208156_1000726_pt1 | contig 11674 bp, 7 predicted proteins | sample 1_EtaG_FD_184073 | JGI IMG/M metagenome (GOLD analysis project Ga0208156, IMG submission 184073) | Marine viral communities from the Subarctic Pacific Ocean - 1_ETSP_OMZ_AT15124 metaG (SPAdes) (version 2) | ecosystem: Environmental > Aquatic > Marine > Oceanic | place: Pacific Ocean | collected...
CCTCTTTCAACACTGGATATGTTTCCTCTTGCAATACTGTTAGCTCTTCTATTGATGTTAGTCATCATTGCTTGAGCTGCCCAGTTTCTATTGAAGTTTGTCCACTGTGTAAGAAAACCACCAGCAAATGTTCTGAAGTACATATTCACTACCATATTGTGGTCAGTAGAAAATATCTGGTCTAGTCTTTCATTAACTCTAGGGTCTAGGTTAAATCCTAGAGTAGCCATAGCTTGTGCACCCTCACTAGGCTCTCTATACTTACCTGATACACCACGATGAATACCTTTTAAGGTATAAGCCAGAGCTTTAGGCAGTGTTCTTAACATATTACCAAAACCAGCACGTTCACCAATCCAAGCAAGCTCAGTGAAAGATGAAATAGTAGCAAGACCTAAGTGTGTGATAGCACCTACAGTGGTTGCCATCTTAGAAAATGCGGACCAGTTTTTGTTAGTGTTTCTTTTGTAAGTATTATGTGCCGCATCATACACATCATAAACTTTATCACGCTGTTCTTCTGAGAGTACAGGAGTACCATCCTCTTTCTTAGCCTCTCTAAGAATTTTTAAATCTTCTCTTAGCTTTGAAGCATTCTCACCAAACACACTAACAGATGCAACACGTGTAGCTGCTTTCTGCATATAGCCTGTGAGTATCCTCTCAATATTCTGTTCCCTGAAATTGAGTCCTTCTTTTCTTGCTTCCTCATCTAAGTATTTCCAAGCAGCAGCTCTGCTCTTTTCCCATCCTCTTTTTCTCTGACCTTTGAACTCAGCATTGTCTAATGCTTCTTCTTCTCTAGCAGTTAAGATGTCTGGGTCAACATTGTTTATAATCTCATCAGCAATCTGTTCAGCACCTTTACGTGCTTTCCTACCATCCTTTGCTTTGACACCTTCTCTTGTAATTATATGAACTTTCGCATTCTCTCTGTGTGCTCTAACACTAGAAGCCATTAATGCTTTAATGAATCCTTCTCTGTTATTCTTTACAGCCTCAGCACTGATTGGGTTAGTTAAATAGTCTTCAATGTAACCAATGTCTAAACCTGCTGCAACTAAATCCTTATGTACAATATCACGCTGTGATTTAATTTGTGCAAGGTCAGTCAAACCTTCAGGATTAGATTTGGTTATTCTTTCACTTGCAGGGATAGTATTTCCATTTATATCCTTACCTGTAAAATCATATATAAATTCTTGAGGTGGCTTGGCTGTTATCTTCTCACCCTTAAGTGATTGTATAATATACTTACTAATTTCAGGGTCGATAGTCTGACCTATAAATCCTATCCCGAATTTCTTATTTGCATATTTATTCAGTACATTTATTATAGGCTTTAAGTATGTACCACTCTTAGTGTCTCTTATATTAAAGAAGTTGTCTTGTACTTGTGCCTCACCACTAGCTGTGCCAGTAGGAGCAAATCGTTGATAAGCATTATTTGCAGCGTGGTATTCCGCACCAGTCTTAGCCGCATTTCTAATCTTAATTAAGTCACTAAGAGGTTTGAATGCTATACCTTTAATTGCTGACTTACCTGCTTCTTTGAAGTCAACACCTATTGCTTTCTTAGCTAGTTGGTTTCCTTGTTCAGCTAACCTTCTAATGGGTGTAGTGAGTTCTGGTATGTCAATTAGGTCTGCTTTCGTTGAGCTTGTTGGACTCTCACCCTCCAGCACTTGACGATTAAATCCTTCTGCTAATCTACGAGCTGTACTTATATCTCTATTCTGTTCTCTTGCTACACCTACAGCACCGGGAGCACCTATACCACCAACAACAGGACCAGCAATGACTGCCTCTTCAAGTATGTCTTGCATTCCTTCTGATGTACCTAGCCTACCGGGAGTAGCACTTGTACCTATTTGAATAGCTTTCTGTGCAGCCTCAGTACCCATCTCAGTACCAATCAGCTTACCTAGATGAACAGAGCCTTTACCAAGTTGTTGTCTCAGTCCTTGTCTGTTTGTATTTACTAGTTTTTGTAGTGATTTTCTGGTGGCATTAAGACCGCCAGTTCCAAAAGTCTTTGTTATCATTCGGGATGTGGCGGTTGCACCTTTGATTGGAGCAATCATATCTAAGTATGTAACACCTGATGCTACTAATGCAGCCTTTGCTTTTTCACTACCAGTCAGCTCTCTACCAACAGCATCTTCGTGCTCCTGTAGTGTGTCTGCAAAGTTGGCATTATATGTTAAAGCATATGTTGCCCAGTTAATTGTTTTACCTGCAAGTTTAGCTGCCCAATGTGGCATTGCCTGCATTGTACTACCAATAGCAAACCCCAACATAGGGGCTATAGTATTCATAGAGTTAAGTGCAGCTTTCTCTTTCCACCATTCAAAAGGCTCTTCACTTTTAAGTAATCTTTCTGTATACTTAGGCTGAAATTGTGATAGTCTTTCCTCTTGCCTTCTTCCAAACTCATCAACAGCACCAGTGTCTATACCAAAGATGTCACCTAGAGCACCAGCACCTTGAGCTTGCATAGAACCATACATAGGCAATGATGCCTGACCAGCACTAAGTCTTCTTAGTTGCTCTTCTTCCTCTTCAGGGTTAAATAAATTTAATGCCATAATTTATAGGTATCTGTCTGGATATTTGTTTAGTAGAGCCTCCGCAATTTGTTTCAGATTTTTACTAGGGTATCTAGCCTTCTCATCTGTAACATCTGTCATAAACTTTTCTTTTAATTTATCTTTATCCTTACCAAACCAAAAATCTGTGCCAAATTTGTCATCATACCATTCTGATAATGCTTTATTAACATTGGCATAGCTCCATTCGTAGGCATCTCCGGAGTTCATCAGTTCAGCTTGTGCTTTTGCGAAGGCAGTATCTCTCTCAAGTTTACCTTCTTCAGTTGCTTTCCACTGTTGCTGTGGCGAGTCTACTGCTGCTCTTTGTACAGGGTCTTTTCCATAATAATCCATAAGCATACTTAATCTATTAAGTCTAGTGTCGTGAGGCAAGTCACTCATAGGCTTACTCCAATACCCCGGCTTTTTCATATCTTCAAAAATTCTTTGTGTGTTTGTAAGAGATGCTCTTCTCTTAGTTTCTGCTGCTTTTTCTTTAGCTTCTGCTGCTTTCTTCTCAGTTTCTGCTTTTTCTTTAGCTTCTGCTGCAATAGTAGCAGCATCAGGAACAGCAGTTCCTCCTTTTTCACTGTTGCCCATCTGTTCCATTAGTTGCGTCAGAGTAAGTCCAGTAACACCACCCCATCCTGCTAATTTCCAAGGGTCAAGACCGCCTTTTGTAATAGTGGTAGTGTTAGGTCCAAATATAGGTTTACCTTTATATGTAGAACTCCACGAAGGATGTGTTACACTTTTATCGGGTCTTTTGAAAAGTTTGTTCTTTAAATTCTGTAGTTTCTTTTTATTCTTTGGGTCTTTTGCTTTGTTCTTGAGTGTATTGTAACCACCTTTTAAAAATGGTGCACCAGCGAGAGTACCAAGACCCCACTTGGCAGCTTTAAGAGGAGCACCCGGAGTAATCCAGTCTCCAATATTCTGTAATCCGCCTCCTTCATTTTCTTGCATTAACTGCTGGTCTTGTTCAGACATAACCCAGCGACTTCCTGCAGGACAGCTTCCCATCCTTCCCGGTACTGGTTGTCCATTAGTATTATTTATGCAAGGCATTGTTTGTCTCCTTTATTAAATTCATTCATTAAATCATCCAACTGCTCGACCCCCATTTAGTAGTAGTCTTAGGCTTAGGCTTAGGCTTAGGCTTAGGCTGAGGCTTAGGCTTAGGCTTAGGCTTAGGCTGAGGCCTAGGCTGAGGCTTTTTAGCATTGTCTCTAGCGTCAGCAGCTTTCTTATCTGCTGCTTTCTTATCCGCAGCTTTCTTTTCTGCAGCTTTCTTCTCCGCAGCTTTCTTCTCCGCAGCTTTCTTCTCCGCAGCTTTCTTATCCGCAGCTTTCTTCTCAGCAGCTTTCTTAGCAGCAGCTATTAACTTATCATCAGCTATCTTATTAAGTCTGTCTTGTTCGGCTTTCTTCTCAGCAGCTTTCTTATCCGCAGCTTTCTTGTCTGCTGCTTTCTTATCCGCAGCTTTCTTTTCTGCAGCTTTCTTCTCAGCAGCTTTCTTTTCTGCAGCTTTCTTTTCTGCAGCTTTCTTATCCGCTGCATCTTTCTTAGCCTTAGCTTCAGCTGCAGCTTTTTCACCAGCTACCCTCTCAGCTTCTTCTGCTTCTAAGATTTTAAGCATCCTTGCCTCAGCATCTTTCTTATCCGCTGCCTCTTTGTCTTTCTTAGCCTTAGCTTCTGCAGCTTCTTCTTGTAGCTTTTTAAGTTTCTCTGCCTCCCTAGCAAATGCTTTTTCAGCGTCTCGCTTTTTCTTTTTTTCTTTTCTATCTTGCAAATAGGCTGCCCATTTCTTAGCTTTTTCTTCTGCTGCAGCTTTTTCTTCTGCATCTTTTTTAGCCTTAGCTTCTGCTGCAGCTTTTTCTTCTGCAGCTTTCTTCTCTGCAGCTTTCTTCTCAGCAGCTTTCTTAGCAGCAGCTATTAACTTATCATCAGCTATCTTATTAAGTCTGTCTTGTTCGGCTTTCTTCTCAGCAGCTTTCTTTTCTGCAGCTTTCTTTTCTGCAGCTTTCTTTTCTGCAGCTTTCTTATCCGCTGCATCTTTCTTAGCCTTAGCTTCAGCTGCAGCTTTTTCACCAGCTAGTTTTTCAGCTTCTTCTGCTTCTAAGATTTTAAGCATCCTTGCTTTAGCATCTTTCTTTTCCTTAGCTTCTTTAGCTTCTTTGTCTTTCTTAGCTTTCTCTGCAGCAGCTTCAGCAAGACCTTTCTTCCTTTTAGCTTCAGCAGCTTCTTCCTTCTCTTTCTTCTCAGCAGCTTTCTTTTCTGCGGCTTTCTTAGCAGCAGCTATTAACTTATCATCAGCTATCTTATTAAGTCTGTCTTGTTCGGCTTTCTTTTCTGCAGCTTCTTTCTTAGCCTTAGCTTCAGCTGCAGCTTTTTCACCAGCTACCCTCTCAGCCTCTTCTGCTTCTAATATTTTAAGCATCCTTGCTTTAGCATCTTTCTTTTCCTTAGCTTCTTTGTCTTTCTTAGCCTTAGCTTCTTTAGCTTCTTTGTCTTTCTTAGCTTTCTCTGCAGCAGCTTCAGCAAGACCTTTCTTCCTTTTAGCTTCAGCAGCATCTTCCTTCTCTTGTTTGGCAGCAGCTCTTATTGCATCTTCTTTAGCTTTCGTAGCAGCTTCATCAGCTTTTTTCTGAGCTGTAACTTCTGCAGCTTTTGCAACTCTTTCTGCTTCCTTAGCCTTCTCAGTTACAACATCAGTTGCATCTTTACCAGACGGTCCTTTCTTACTACTTCCTGCTTTTTTCAAGTCATCTAAACCAGAACCCATCTGCTGTTCCGCAACTGCATCACTCTTACCAAAACTACCTTTAAAGTTAGAATCATTCCCAGACCTATTCCTAAAATCATCTTTAGTTTTATAAGGATTACCGTCTTCTTTAGCAGCTTTTAATAAGTCAAGTTCAGACTTATAAACCCTCTTTTTCGTACCATCTGGGAACTTCCATGAATAATCTACTGTCTTAGTAGTAGTTCGTGTAGAACCATCATGAGCATCTTTCTTAGCTTTCTCTGCAGCAGCTTCAGCAAGACCTTTCTTCCTTTTAGATTCAGCAGCAGCTTCTTTTTCTTGTTTGGCAGCAGCTCTTATTGCATCTTCTTTAGCAGTAGCAGCAGCTTCATCTGCAACATCAGTTGCATCTTTACCAGACGGTCCTTTCTTACCACCTTCTGTTTCAGTACCACTGACTAAATTAGCAGAGCTACCTGCTTTGGATTCTGGTTTATCAGCCAGTAATCCTTCTAAATAATCTGCTCTATCTCCAGCACCTTCAACTATGTCACCTCTACCTCCATTAAATACATTAGATACTACATCAGTTGCATCCTGTATGTCACGTCTTGTATTATAATCTGTTGGCTCAAATATAGTAGTCCCATCTGCAAATGTATCATATCCCGGTGGTCCTTCTTCCCCATATTTTACGTCACGACTTGAAGTTGGGAAACGCATATCGTTCAAGTCATCTAAACCAGAACCCATCTGCTGTTCCGTTCTAATATTTTCCAGTGCTTGTGCTTCAAAAGCATCATTCATATCTTGAAGAGCATCACCTTTAGCTTTAAGTTCAGCTAGGTTTTCTCCCATACCAGCAGCTACGTCTCTTGCAAGAGTTGAATTGACATCCTCAGCATCTACAGCTCCTTCAGGCTTAAATCTGTCATCTGCTGAGTAATCAACACCAGCAAAATCATCTACAGTTAAACCAGTATAGCCAGTCTTACCACCTTCTGTCTCAGTGCCACCTGTTACAGTACCAGCAGCATCTGCAAATCCCATAGGAGTTCCATCAATATTTACTTCACCACTATGTATACCTTCTTGAGCAGTATTAGCAAAATTCATAGGTCTATCATCTGTTACATCTGTTATACTGCCAGTATAAGTATTTAAAGAATCCAAACCACTATCCATTGGGTCAAATATACTACCAGCAGCATCTGCAAAAGATGTTACATCATCTGCTGTTAAACCAGAAGGTCCAGTCTTACCACCTTCTGTCTCAGTGCCACCTGTTGTAGTACCAGTATAAGTATTTAAAGAATCCAAACCACTGTCCATTGGGTCAAATATACTAGATGCTACATCATCCGCTGTTAAACCAGAAGGTCCAGTCTTACCACCTTCTGTCTCAGTGCCACCTGTTGTAGTACCAGCAGCATCTGCAAAATTCATTCCAGTTCCAGTACCAGCCGTTGCATCATAAGTATTTAAAGAATCTAAACCGCTATCCATTTGGTCAAATTCACCAGCCGTTGCATCATAAGTATTTAAAGAATCTAAACCGCTATCCATTTGGTCAAATTCACCAGCCGTTGCATCATAAGTATTTAAAGAATCTAAACCGCTATCCATTTGGTCAAATTCACTTGCATCATAAGTATTTAAAGAATCTAAACCACTATCCATTGGGTCAAATTCACTAGTTCCAGTACCAGCTCCAGTACCAGCGTGAACATCAGTAGGGTAAGTACCTCCGGTGCTAGTATCAGTACCAGTATTAGTACCAGTATTAGTACCAGTATTAGTACCAGTATCTATAGGAGCTATATCATCTGGTAATACAACCGGGTCCATATTTATAGCACCATCTGCTGGTCCTACAGGGTCGGTAGAAACAGGATACTCAATGGGGTCTGCTACTATAGGGTCTTCTATAGGAGTTGGTTCTACAAAACCTTCACCAAATTGTCCCCAGAAATAAGGATTTGGAACATCCGCAGGACTACCCCATATATTATATGCAGCACCTTCAGTCGGTAAACCTTGACCATATTTATAATCACCAACACCTCTACCGGGATAGTTATATAAATTTGATTGATTGTATGCTGATAAATCTGGTGCATACATAGAACCTGATGGTGTACGTTGTCTTAAGTCTTGTGATTTTATTTCTACTTCTGGTCGAACATATGCTGAACTTCCTCCATAGTCACCACCAGAACCTCCACCAACATCAATACCTTCATTAAGTGTTGTATTGTATGGCACACCATCTAAACCAAGTGCCCATCCGGGCAACAGATTACCTGCTGCATCATAACCTCTTTTGCCAGCATTACTGTTAACATCTGTACCAGTTCCAGTTCCAGTTCCAGTATGAACATCAGTAGGATAAGTACCTCCTGTATCTGCTCCAGTACCAGCGTGAACATCAGTAGGATACGTTGTACCATAAGTATTTAAAGAATCCAAACCACTATCCATTGGGTCAAATATACTAGTTCCACCAGCAGTATTCAAATCAGCTTGATTATATAAATGACTTTTATCGCCTGCTGCCATATGTATCTCCTACATTCCAAATAAATTATACGCTTGACCGACTCCACCTAAATTAGTCATAAAGCTATTACCGGGAGTTGTCTTTGTTTGTTGGTTAGCATTTCCAACCAGAGGACTAAATCCTGTGATACCAGCTTGGAACTTAGCAAGTCTGTCATAAGGTTGATTCTGTTCAAACTGTTGTCTTTCCATAGCATCTCTTATGAGTGCTTGTTCTCTTCCTTGCTGTTGACCACCAGAAGCACCTAATGCACCATAAGGCTGAAATCCTGCACCCATCAAAGAGCCTGTCTGTCCTAATGTATTAGCTTGGTGTCCTAATCCTTGACCATAAGCCTGACCATATATTTGTGCAGCTGCTTGGTTTGCTGAATCAGCAGCTCCAGAAAGAGCTGTTCCTTCTGCTATACCTTGTCTACCACCACCATAGCCTCCAGACTGAATAGCACCACTTCTAATGTTTGCCATTTGTGGTGTCAGAGAACCCATAGCCCTGTCAGCAGCAGCTTGTGCCATATTATTTACGTATGGATTGTTAGCAACATCTAACATACCTGAGCTAGTCCCTCGTTGATATGCTTGCATTGCTGGGTTCATTATCTTAGGAGCACCTTGCGTTGCAAAATCTCTAATGCCTTGCTGTGCTGTCAGTTGGTCTGGACTAAATCCAGCCTGTGTTTGACCACTATAATATTCAGGTTTATGTTCGTTATATAATTCCTTAGCCTGTTCAAAACCACCCTCTATATAGGGGATAGCAACATCCCAAGGGTCTGTTTGTGCACTCTCTACTCTATCTCCTTTCGACATTACTCTATCTCCTTTGCATATAATCTTGTTTGTTCTTTATAGTTTAAATCTTTGAGTACCTTTCCCCAGCCTTTTCGACCAAAGAGTTCTACATACTCACATTTGTTTTCTTTTCCGAAAGCATCTAATAATACATCTGCTTCGTCTCTCCATCTACTGAAGTTTTTACCTCCTAACAGTAGAACACAGAGTATGTTCTTTTGAGGGTATTGACTTATCTTAGTAATGAAAGCACCCTCTACTTCTCTACTTAATTTTACCCAGAGCTGCATATCCTTCGATTTACAGGCACTTTTTATGTCCCCTATACTATACTCCCCTAAACCATACTTAAGGGCTGAAATCAAGTATTCTTGGACCAGAGGCCACCAAGCCTCTATATTGTCTCCCTTTATCCCTTCAATCAAAGTTTACTCCACGCTCCTGTACTTAAGTAAATATATACTCCCTCTCCTGTAGCACCCGGATTCCAGTTAGTACCATCTGCATACCTTATGTCACCTGTTCTTGGCTTACTAGGTGCTGCATTACTGACATCAAAATGTCCATCAGCAATATTATTTATAATACCAGACATCCTTCTGAACTCCTGTCTTAAGTATGCAGGTATGTCCTCTGTCTTATCTGGGACAGGTGCTGGTTCGTAACGAATCATACACCATTACCTCTATTGCCTTGGGGTGTCCAATAAATTTCTAAGTTGTCCAGTGCCCAAGTCTTATCATCTGTAGACTCAGCTCTAATACCAATGTAGTTTCCTGTAGTTCTAACTGGTATTTCTGAATGTGTGCCGGGTGTAAAAGAATAAGGACCTTTCCAAGTAATACCTTCATTCGGATTCATTTCATTTCCTATATAGAAATCCACTGCACCAGTACCAGCAATTCTAGGTACAATTTTAGTAACAGACTTAGTTCCCGGATAGCCTAGCTGCATACTATCTTTCTGCACCCAAGCTCTATAGCTCGTACCACTGTGTTGGTTAGTACCTAATACATATAGTTTGGTATTTCCAGCATCTGCTAAAATAAGAGAAGGCTTAAGTGGTGAGTCCCAAGCATCATTATCTGTATCCCAGTTGCCAGATTCTGTCCAGTCTGTGGTACTTACATACTCCACAATACCCCAGCCAACATAACTTACGTTAGGTAAATCTCTCTTGGACCAGCTATTATTTCTCCAATTCCAAACAAAAGCAGTATCTGCAAAAGCATCTGTATCATTAGTATTGGATGTAAAGCAAATCCACATCTCATTCTTTTCCCTGTCCGCAACTACAAATGCTCTTGTCTTGTAGTCTGGATGAATAGAATTGAATAGCTCGTCTCTTATCTGACTATCAACTATAGATTGTTTAGTCTGACCATCGTGTACAAAGACATCATCTATAGAAACCACGAAATGCTTATTGTCGAAGTCTTTTACGCAATGCCTACCTAGTATACCTGCATCAGAAAATAGTTGCCTAAATCCAAAAATAGACTGTCCGCCCTCAAATGCCATAGACCAAATTGAGTCTTCTTTGTATACTACATTGATGTCACCTAGAGGTAGACAATCAATAACAAATCCACTTGACTGAGACAAATCAACATAACCAGAATCTTTTGTAGCATCTGATGCACTCCAACTTATAGGCACTGTACCACCCTCTGCTGGATGAGACCAACGTACTCTGAAAGGATAACGTGTAGCCGATTCAGTTGTGTCCAGTGCTACCAGAAATCTCTTGAATGGTCGCATTACTGCACAAATCTTAGTTCTATCCCAGTTAGAGAGTGCTGCCATCTTTGCATCATTGGCTGTGCCCATCATTTGAGGTGTATCAACACCATTATTAAGTATAGCTACACCACCCAATACACCACCATTCCATCCAGCAGCAGCAGTTGCATTATAGTTACCGGTAACTCGTTCTGGGGATGTGTCATTGCCATTGTCACTAAAAGCAACAGTAACAGCAAGGTTAGTATTATCTGTAATAGAAGCCACTACTCTAGTCTCTCCTGATACAAGTATACTATCACCCACAATTAATTCAGTAGTAAATGCTGTACCCACACCAACAACAGCTGTAGAGGCAGTTGGGTCAATAGTGCCTGTCAACACTACGTTTTCTCTTGTAAGGTCAGTGTGTGTAGTAGTTACACCAGTTGTATGTACCCTATATACATTAGTTAATCCCGGATAAATCCAAGAGTTTGTACTAATAGTGTCGAATGGCATCAGCCAATAAGGTGCTATTGAAGGTGTACCAAATACTTCTAAATGTCCTTTTACTTTTGTAGTCTTGTTATTATCAAACTGTATATTATTTCCATCAGACCACTGCTCAAGAGGTAATTCATAAGGAGAAATATCCTTATTGATTCCTGTAGGATTTAATTGTGTTATCTGTGCTGGCATTTAATATCCTATTAATTTTCTAAATTCATCATAATCAAATATATTAAGACCTAATTTCTTTGAAACTTTTTCCATATCGCCTTGTCCAAAACCTTTTATATTTTCTTTAGATTCGGTATGGTTAAATAAATTTCTTTTATCTGCTTCATCCAGAGTCATATTCATAATACCAGCCCAGTTAGCACCCATATCATCAACAGAAAATCCACTGGGTTGGTTAAAATAATTTAATACTTCTTTTCCCAGCCCTGCTCCAAATGCTCCGACACCACCAAAAATATTAGCAAGATTCTTAGAACCATAATAATGTTGTAATAAATCTAGCTGAGGGTTTCTGCCTAATTTTCTTAACTCATCTCTAGCTTTAATTGCATCATCATTAGCTAATTTTCTATATGCTTTCTTTTTTAATTCTTCTAAAATCTTAGAGAGACTCATTATTTCATATCCAAACCTTCAACAACTGCATACCAGTTAGCACCAGCATCAATAGTCTCGAAAGTAAGAATATCAATTCCACTTGTAGTTAGAGTAGGAGTAGTACCACCAGCAAACTTAACAC
>Ga0208156_1000729_pt1 | contig 11632 bp, 9 predicted proteins | sample 1_EtaG_FD_184073 | JGI IMG/M metagenome (GOLD analysis project Ga0208156, IMG submission 184073) | Marine viral communities from the Subarctic Pacific Ocean - 1_ETSP_OMZ_AT15124 metaG (SPAdes) (version 2) | ecosystem: Environmental > Aquatic > Marine > Oceanic | place: Pacific Ocean | collected...
TGAGGTTTTTGCGCTCATTTCTGGAGGTTGTATTAAACAACGTGTAAAGAGCAGCATCAACAATACTAGACTTTCCACTAAAGTTTTTGCCAAAGACTCCAATGATTCCGTTTAAGTTACGAAAATCAATTGAATTGTCTTTTCCATAATTAAAAAGATGATCCCATTCAAATTTTCGAAGCTTCCAGTTTACATTTCGAGTTATCTCTTCGTTGTCTTCAATAATTTTATTATACTTTCGATTAAGCTCAAAAACTCTCTCAAGAGTATCTTCATCAGTTTGATAGTCTGCAAGATATTCATCGATAAGTTCTTCTTGAACATTGATATCTCGCAGGTTTTCTGTTTTAATGCCATTTGTAAGATCTTCAACAGTACCTCTTTCCCCGGCTGCCCTGTTTAAAAATGCAATGCTTTCTGGTTGAAAGCGATGCTTCGCAATGTCCATTGCTCGGCGCATCGTATTAAGCGGAAGGTTATTGTTGCTGACCAATCGTAGGCGGGCGCCTTGTGGCACTTCTAGATTGCGAGGCATTCGGCCTTTAGGTGTCAGCGGGATAGTAAAAAACGGCTTAGGGTTCTTGAACACGGCTGGCTCAATATCCCATTTATCCTTAGTTTTAATATCCCAAATCAAAATTCCTTTATCATTGGTCTCGCCATGATTTTGTTGAATGGTTGAACCGGCATACCAAATGCGGCCATGGCGATCCAAAAATTGGCGTCGGTGAATGTCACCGAGCATTGCAAAATCAAAATCGTTAAAAATAGAAATGTTATCCTCACCAAAACTCATCGTCCAATTTGTATCAGTTTTACAATTGGAAATGGAGCCATGATAAAGAGCAATGTTTATCTTGTCTGTATCGCTGGGTTTCATCCAGTTATCTCGATCAAAGACCGATAAGACATTTAAACAGAAATTATCAGTTAAATCTACCTCGCCTGAATCTTTTAACAGATGCAATGTTGGCAAATTAAGCGCATCGACAATAGGCGTTAGTGCGTCTTGGCGACTGCTGTTCTTTAGGTTACCATCGTGGTTTCCTAGAATGATATAGGTTGGTGCAATCTCAGCGAGATTGCGAAAAAAATCAGAACACATCTCAACAAATTCTGGTGAGATCTGTGTCTTGGTGTGGGCTATGTCCCCACAGTGTATAATATAATCGACTTCTTGTTCTCGCAGTGCTTCATACAACTGCTCGAAAATTATTCGATATTCATAATGATACTTCAAATTTTTGATATGAGTATCACTTATATGTGCAAACTTCATGTACCCTCCGCATAGATACTCTTATAGTATAACCTATTGTGAAGAAAGAGTCAAGCTTTTATTCTTCGTCGCTTTCTTCGTTGTCGAGGATGCATTCTTCATGCTCTTGATCGGGATGCGCGTCTTCGCACGATTCGTCGGGATGGGCACAAGGATCATACCTTTCCGTTACTTGCTGAATATCTTCATAATATCCTTCGTATCGAGCTTCATCCGAAGGATACGCTTTTTCTTCCCATTCTCCTAAAAGAGTTCTAAGTTCTGATATAAGGCCACCGAGAGTTAACTCCGCTTCTTCACTGCCGGCTACTGCGGCTCCACTAGATAATTGTGCAGCCCGGAGGCCGGCCCCTGCGGCAGCGGAATAATTAAACTCATCTAAGGTGCTTTCCAATTCTTCTTGAATAATCTGTTTAAGCTGTGCTGTGGCTACTTTCATTGGGGCCCCCCTTACACTGCCGAGAGTAAATTCATCAATAAATAGTTATCTCTATCTATAAATCTTGCTTTTTGTTTTCTTTCTCGGAAAGTCTCTTTCGGCATCGTTCCAACGTCTTCATGGTCACTTACGTCGATCTTATAAAGTTCGACATCATATTTAAGAAGCGTCTCAATAATCTTGTTTTCTTTTTCTCTCGCGTCGGGATCGAGGGCAACATAGACTGGTGTGTCATTGTAGACGATTTTGCGGATGAGATCCGAGTCCGAGCGCAACGTAGATCCCAATATAGGCACGCTGTTGCCGGCAATAATGGCATCAAAAACTCCTTCGACAATTGTCAGATCTTCGTTCCAATCAATATATAACTCATTAAATACAATGTTTTTAGATGTTCTCGGATTCTTATACTTGTAAGAATCTCCATTATAGGATCTTGCAATGAAATAGCTAACATCACCGTCATCATTAAAGGACGGAATAATAATGCGATTGCGATATTCACCGCCGAAACAATAACCTATCTTCCACTTAAGAATATCAGCTTTTGTTATGCCGCGGGAATAAAGATACTTGTGGGCATAAACGCCGGTTGCCGGAACTGCGCCGGCAAGACTTATGAATTCTTCTGGAAGATCCAGAGTGGGCACAGGATCCACACTGCCGTAGCTGTCGAATAGCTCAGCAAATCTCTCAATATCGTGGCGGCCCGTGAGTTCTTCCCATCGCTGTAAGTGAACAAATGTGCCAAAACGACGAACCAAGCGCCTAATATTACGACCACGATAATCGCATACCCAACACTTAAAAACGTTTTTACGAATGTTAATAGAAAGCTTAAGCTTGTGGTGATCGCACGCAGGACATTTGAAAAGTGTTTCCGAACCATTAGTATGAGAATATCCTAATACATCACACAGAATCTTGTGCTTCTTTTTCTCGCTCAATTATATCTCCCGCTCTCGCGATTATAATTGCATCAGCCCGATCATAAGATTCGGGTTTTGGATTGCCCTTATGTGTATATTGTACCTTGAAAGTGGGCTCGTTGTCAAGTAAATATTTCAAAACAACTTGTTTTGCTTTCTCGCCTCTTGGCACTCTAATGCCGACTGTCTTGCGGGCGGTGGAGGCGCCAATAAATTCTGGTTCAATTTCAAATAGTTCGAAGAGAAGCCATGCAACGACACCGTTGAAGCGCGTTAAGGTTGAGAGGGTTTTTGCTGATGACTTGCCGCCCATAAACATGTGGAGCGATTGCTCGATATAAATATGCTCGATAGGAAACGCGGAATCGCCAACCAGCTTATCATCATTATCAAGCTGGTACATTTCGTAAATGTCCATCAGCTTTTCTTTTATAGCAATTGTCTTAGCGAAAAAGCCTTTGTGCTTTCGCAAGTCAATTGAATCATAATACACCAGCACATTATCGGTTACGATAGCAAAGCCTGTGATGCTGGTGGAAATATCAACACCGAGTACCATTTTATTCTATATGTCTATTCTTAGTTTGAATGCCAAGTCTTGATCTTCTTCTTTAAGCACGGGATTGGCGAGAGTTGCAATACCAATGAGGTTTTTGTGATCATCATAAATTGCAACTTTCGAAATATATACCTGTCTCTTAAACGAGGCACTATATTCATTATAACTTGAACTAACCGTGTTGGCAAGTAATCTTTCTGAATTTTCTTCATAAACATGTGAAGAAGTGAGTTTTAATAAGTCTTGGCCATATTTGATAAATGTTGGATTATTTGAATAATTAATCTCGCCGCGCTTTGCATGTGCAAACATTGTTACAACTTGCGTTTCGGTTGTACCTCTGAAAGATAATCCGAAAGATCCGCTGGAAAATCTTTCTCGAACCACCGCGGCCATTCCCGCGACACGGGTGCCCATGCCATCCTGGGCGCCGGCTGCAAAACTTAGCCAACTGGGTGTGCCGGTGTGCACGGTGGATAGCACCGGCGCTATTGGGAAGCTAGCCGGAAATGGCGCTACTGCCCAAGAGCCAGTCAGGAGGATAATGCCTTCATCATATAAGACAACGCCGGCAACAGAGCCCGAGCCCCGTTGTTGAGCATAACTAGAGCCCGTGACCTGTATCAATTCCCCGTTTTGTTTTTCGTCTCTTAATTCGGCAACAAGTGAACCCGTAATATAATATTTTAAAGAGACAGAACCAGTTTGAATGGTCGTTCCATAAAAAATTGAAGGAATAGAAATTAGATTTAAGGTTTGTGTATCTTTATTTCCGTAGGATGACGATACCTTATAGTGAATACTTCTAGCGCCATAAAAATTTAAACGATTTCTTAATGAAAGATAGTGCTTGGTGTAGGCCCCAGAAGATGCGGAAGGGGTCGTTATATATTCGCGTGTTATTGAGGCAGAGAGAGGGTATGCTCCATAAAGAGTTTTCGTGGCATCACTATTGCCCCACTCATCTGGTGTTGTTGTAGATACCGCAGTACGAAAGCTTGCCCGGGCGCTTCCCTTTGTAATAAAAGGATATATAAATGAATTGTCTCTGGAGTGTATGCCGGCGGTCGAGCCAGTTATTTTATCAATATTGTATTCGTAAAGGCTAATAAATCCGGGAGGCACATTACGAACTTGAGCACTAAATGCGCCTGATTGTGCAGGAATATTGTTATAGTTTATTTGACTATTAAAAATAAAAAACTCACACTTAGGGTGAGCTTTCATTGTATTTAATAGGATGTCGTTCCTACCGAATTTCTTTAATGACATTTTTAATGATCCGTTCTAACGCGTATTGTGACCTCGTTTGTGGGATCCTTTCTGAGTGGCTCTGAAAGTTTTGCGACTGCTAATAATTCATTCTGTGCATTATAAAGCCCGATTGTGGTTATATATGCTACAGGCGGATCAGATGCCACATTTTTAACTCTAATCTTACTGCCGCTTGTGTATGTGGGATTAGAACTATAGTTGTATTTATTGTGAGGCGCTCGGCAGAAATAGATTGTAGAATTAATCTCTGTTGTGTTGTTGAACGAAAGATTGAATATTCTATGCCTAAGAGCATCACAAGATGCTGAGATAGCTGCTCCAGTTAGTGCCATGTCGACCCATCTATTTTCACCTATATCAGAAGATGCAGAGCCCTGGAATTCGCGGCCGGTGTCGGGATACCACGTAGTGTTCGTAGGTCGAGCGCCTTCGGCAATAGCGCCGGGACTCTTGTCGTAACTTCCAGTACCAGCAAAGAGTGATGCAGTTATAACTGCTATGCCAGCCTGATAGAAAACTATTCCGACTCCCCCGGCGTCTGACTTGCCCGGGCCCTGCCCAGCGAGGCCGGCGCCGGAAATGGGCATAATTCCAATATTGCCGCCGGTGGATCCACCGAGAGCGCTAGCAGAAATATAGAGTACGCCGTAATCTCCACCAATTGTGTTTTTAGTACCAGCATTTAATGCTGCTGATGCCGATGCATCAGTTAATTTAAGTAAAGGACCAGCGGGGAAATACTTACCGGTGCCGCTATCTGGGTAGAATCCCACGACATCGGCCCAGGCGCCAGTCATGACCGTAAGTGAAAAGCTTCCCTTTCTTATTTGATCTTTTGTTAGTAGACGAGAGAAATTAATAAAGAAAACCTCTTTCATTTGATTATTATTATCGCCAAAATTTAAATCACTTTCAAAGATTTCAACCGCATTCGCACTCCCACTATAACCCAATAATACTTGCGCAAATTGATTATATATATTAATTTTCTTTGCGTTCTGAACTGATGTAGAACTAGAAAGAGTAGAGCTATCGTCATATCCGCAAGTAATATCAAAAATGTGATTTGCGGAAGAACTTAAATATGGATAATCATACACAGATTGAAATTGTCCGTGAGAATAATCCTTGATATTTGTGGGGGTATTACCTTCTTTATAGGTACCACTTATAATAGCTCCTGTAATTGGAATAGCTTCATGAAGAAGCGTTCTAGTTGTAGTAACATCTGTATTTGTGTTTAATGGTTCGTAGTTTTGTACTGGCATTTATAATCTCCGCGGCTTATGTACCGGCATACCTAATAATTCTAACAGGGAATTGAATTTGCGCCGACGAAGCTGCGCCGGCTACATATACAACTGTGTCTATATAATCATATAAGTTCCCATCCCCAAATAAATTAGCATTTATTGTTCCATATAAATTATATTTTGCACTGCGGGCGCTGGTGCCTCTGAGATCTGGTGCGACAGTAAAATTTAACGCAGTGGCTGAGCCCCGGGGGCCATTAATAACAGAAACATTTGTGGCGGTGCCGTTTGAAGTATATGTAACCAAATTCGTAACCCCATTGACCGTAAATCTATTATAGTTATCAAGCGACGGTGCTGTAGCAGCTACGGGAACATTTGCTAACGGCGCAAAACTGACCACCTCTGCTCCATCGGGTTGTAAATTTTTAAAGGTTGCGCTCTTGCCCGGGCCAAATAATCCAGCAATAAATCGGCTATCGCACAAAACATCATATCTTGAATCTTCTAAATTATTATTAACAATAAACTGATTTCTATTTGCAGTTGTGCCTAAAATACCGTCATCGGCTGCACCATCTAAGCCAGATTCAATTATAATATTGGTAGAGGTTCTTTGGCCGCTTTGTAATACATATTGTGATGACGTGTGCGATATTATAAGATATTTATATGTTTCTGCATTTGCAGCACAATAATAAACACTTGATGTAACAAAGGCAGGGTTTCCAGATCCTACTTTTTCATTTGCCTTTAATTGAGGAATATATAGCAAATCATTTCGCGTAATCGCAAGTAAAGCGTTTTGAATATTTGCGTTTGCACCAGTAGTCGACTCAAGAACGGGAGTCGTCATTATTGTTAAATCTTGATATGCGGACCCAGTTGCTAATACAAATTTTTCATAATTAATCTCATCATCACCAAATGCATATTTCGTGATTCTGAAGCGGCCTTCGGCCATTCTTCTTCGGCCCAGGGTTGTGAGTACGGCATCTAAAATGATGTCGCCAGAATTATCTAAAAAAGCCATTTATTTGTCTCTCTAACGTAAATAGTCGTAAAAATGTTTATATACTTCAATATTTTAAGTGCCTGCATATCTAATAATCCTTATTGGGAGGTGAAGAGTAGATTGTGAAGTAGCACCTTCCACTAATACTGTTGTATCGATATAATCGTACAAAAAGCCATCTCCAAACAATTCAGCTGAGGATGTTCCATAAGTGGTATATTTATAATTAGAGCTTCCTTTAGAAGTTGCCGTCATAGAATCATCTATAATAAAATTTAAAGCCGTAGCAGAGCCCCGAGGGCCCCTAATGCTTGAAATATTTATATCAGTGCCATCCCCCGATCTATCATAAATTAAATTAGGGATGCCGACAACATTAAACATGTAAGAATGTTTAAATAATGTGGTGGTAGATAATGGGGTGTGTTTTTGTAATACTTGAAAATTAACGCGAGCGGCATTGTTATCGGCATTCTTAAAAAAAGCATCGTTGCCAGCAGCCAATACATTAGTAATAAATCTAGAATCACAATAAATATTAAAATAATTATCTAGAAGATTTGTATTTAAAATAAAAGCTTCACGAGCCTCTTCAGTGCAGGGCAAAAGTAAGCTATTACCGGAGGCTCCTTCAAGAACAGCATCAAGACCAGATTCTACTATAATCTTTAAATCTATGGGGTTATTTGTCTCTAATACAAATCTAGATCCTGTAAGCATTGTTGTCAAGCTTGTTGTGGTCTCGCTATTTGCTGATAAATAATAAAACTCCGAACCGGGCTGGTCGGTTTTCACGGGGGCTGCAGCACTTGTCGATGCGGAGTGGGCTGAATCTGTAAGGTTCTCGTTTGTTTTTAAGACTGGCAAATAAAGTAGGTCTGTCCGATCAAATGCTAAAAGTCCGTGATTAATAACGCTATTTCTTTCTGCAAACGCCTCAAATATCGGAGTGCCGAGGGGCGTTCCGCCCGACTCGGATGCACTTAAGTTCTGGTTATCATTAATATCTACTAAGTTATAATCTATTTCATCGTCACCAAAGGCATATTTAGTAATTTTAAAGTTACCCTGGACCATTCTCTTTCTGCCGATATCGGTCAAAACAGCGTCTATTACAATCGTCCCACAATTGTTTGTAAATGCCATTTTATATTGTTCCTAGATTATTCATTTTCTAAATTATAAGTAATATTTAAATCAATTCTTTTGCCTGTTTTCTTGGACAAAAGACGAACTTTAAATATTTTTCCCCAAATTGTTTCATCAGCGGTTCCAACGATTAAGTTGTCTTCGGTTAAATTATATCTTGCTGTTTCGCTATAATCTAAATTGGTATCATCCATTGTCAAGTGAGATAAATTTGGTTTAAGGTGAAATAGCTTTTTAAAACTGTTTATAGGGTTGATATGTATACTAGTATCAAAATCCTCTTTATAGACAACATCAAATAAACTATACTTATAGCCACCATCATCAACCAACTCTGCCTGATATATCTCCGACAAATGAGTGGGGATGTTGTGTTCGCTTAATCCTCTAAAAAGATAATAATATTTTTTATTTGTGTCAATCTTATCAACAAATTGTGTTTTAGAAACTGTTGTTCTTGTATTCTCAATTCTTAAATCAATTAATGATAATAGATTATTAGCAAAATCAGAAAATGCTGTTGGTTTTTCATTAATACGATATACTTCTATAGCTCCTATCCTTGTAACTGAATCGGTTGAAACTTCTTCATTTGCTAATATGTTGTTCGAATTCGCGTAGTTTGTCCACAACGTCTGATCACTTGTCGTAATCGCTATTGGGAGTGCATCTTTGGCGCCGTCATTGGGGGGGTAATGTTTTGTAAATCGCGATGTATCAACAGCCAATGTAAAGCCGATTTTTTGGGAATTGTCCATATATTGAAAAGGCACTGCTTCTAATGCTGGGCTTGAATGATCTGATATCTGGAGTGTTTTTGAATAAATCGGTATTTCTATTAATTTAATAGTCGGTTCATAATTTAAATAAAAATCTGCCAGATAATCAGATTGTGTGATAACCTGTGCGGAAGTGCCAAGAGGGTTAACCTCAGCTAAAGCGTCTTCATCAAACAATTGAGAAGTACTCTGGTCTGTGTCTGGGTTAAAAAATTCTAAGCAGTTGGAGGCGGTACCGGTCTCGCCAATATGTCTCGTAATTGCTAAGTCTGAGAAATTATATTTATGACCTATAACGGCAACATATGCATATACTCTATATGTGTAATCCTCGCCATATTTTACTTGAGAATCATAAAATTTAATATTTTCGGTCGGGCCCTTGGAATTAAAAATCCAAAAATTTTGTAGTATGTTTTGTGTTTGAGAATCTCCCGTAGGAGATCCTCCAATTTTCTCAATTCGATAAGCAATTGTTTCATTATATTTTGAGTCATTTGCCTTTTCATATAGATCTTGCAAGCTCGTAATATTATAATCTGAATCGTCTTCTATTTTCTCTAAAAGATCTTTCATAACCTTGGCAGTACTTATGGTATTAATATAGCGATACTTGCCGGTAGTATCCATGGTTGCGTTCCGGCTAGCTTCAGTGCCGGCAAGGGTGGCGGCCGACAACGGTCTTGCAACAGGCATAAAATAACAATTTTCTGTCTCAGAAAGATAATTATTATAATAATATGCTAAGCTGTTCATTAAATTAATAGATCGAAAAGTGTAAGTCGATACCGTCTCAATCTCATTTCTAATGATAGCACTACCTTTAATCGAGCCAGATTGATAAGATGCCTCCACAGAAAAATCAAGAGGACTTGGCGTAGGCGCAGTTGTTGCATCACTAAAGATCTCTTTTATCATTTTGAGAAACCGTGGAGAAAAATTGTTATCTGTAATTGAATCTCTAATATATGTGGACTGTTGGTCCCACGCATTGGCGGTTGGCATATCGATTTCTATATAAAATGGAAATTTGCTTATTCCGTCCGCACTAAAAATATCTGCTGTGTCGAAGGTGTTGAACATCACGTCATTATCAAAAAATATATTTTGTAATTTTTGTTCTACTGTCAAAGAAGGCGTGTGCACGCTGACATAATTACTCAAATACGTATTTATATTTTTTGTTTTGTCTTTATATCCTGTTGTAGAATCATAATCGGCCGCACCAATTACGTGAGAAGGCAAAATATCAGTATCTACGGGAACAAAAAGACTCTCTAATTCACTATTTGTAATACTATCGTTTAAAGTAATAAAATCAACGATATTTTTATCTATATCTTGAAGCGCAGATGCAGGATCCACAGTAGAGGTGCCGGCCGCCATTTCAAGAAAATAAGCATTTGGAATTTGCAAAGGAGATTCTAAGTCCGCAATATAGTTTTCGTATTCTTGTAAATAGGAATTATATTTATATGAAATTGTTATTGGATTTCTTCCAGATGCCTCAACTTGATCTAAATTTTTAGACTCTAACGCTGAATATGGCAAATGATATGTAAACATATGATCATCAAATGTATCAGTATTAAAAACTGGTGTTAATGACGCGGTTCCAAATGTGCCTCCAAGTAAAAAGCTTCTCCAGAAGTTATCATTTTTAATGACCGTTGGATCGCCAACAAGTCTTAATGGAAATCTATAATTTGGTAAAATCGTCTCAGTAGATATAGGTTCTATTAATGGCGTATCGCTAACGTTTGGTCTAATATTATCGAATGAAATAAGCTCTGCATTTGGGTTTGCTTGAAAGCTTAAGTGTAAGCCAGTACTGCTACTTATTTGGCTCCAACAATGATCCACTGCTGTTCTAAAGGTTTCAGAAGATCCTGACAATAAATTTAGATCTGTAAGTTTAAGATTTTTATATTCGTTTGAGTGAGACATCGTTTATTAATATGTGGAAAATCCAAATAGGTTTTTTCCTGTTTCGCTTGAAGCATGCTCAGTAACTGTCGTGGCTTCATCACCTATCATTGTGGTTGTTTCAGTTCTGGTGGATGTCTGTTCTACGCTGATGCTTTGAATCTCTTCTTCTTCTGTTAATGTGGCAAGTTCTGCGTTTTTAAAAGGGCCTTGTCTGATTCCTGTCACAGAATAACGATTTTTAATACCAGAAGTCAAAGTCTCTTGCGCTATTTCGTCTATTACATTATTTATTGCATCTCCAATTACAGTGCTTGTGTATCCAAATTTTTCTGCTAAGCGCTCAATTTCAAGATCATTATAATTCATTATAAGTTTTAATTGTGCCATTAGATCATGCTCCGGAGAGTGGTCTGAATCATACTGGCTATGGGCGAGAAAACGGAAAAAGAAACTCCCGCTAGCCCGGATTTGAGTTCGAACGAGCCTATATTTATGCTCAAGCCGCTTGCAAGGTCGTCTATACTAGTTTGAGTTATAATGCCCCCTTGTGAGAGAAGGTCCTCTAAATTTCCGATATTAATTCCGTCGTCCATGGCCTGTTGAAGCTGGTTGGTAATCTCGGTACCAGCAAGTTGAAGTGCGACGGGGAGATCTGACATCTGATCTAAGGCACTTTTTAGTTGTAGTCCATTTCCGCGTTCAATGGCATCCATGGCTTGCTCTGCTATCTTAAAGGCCACTGCGGCCTGTTCTTGCGGCGTCAATTCATCTTGCTCCAAGATCCCGGTCATGGCGGGGGGCCGGGTCGTTTCTATGGAATGAAAGAGTTCAAAAGTCACTTCTTCGTCTTCATCATCGATGCGCTCATACATTATTCCTATGTCTCCATCTTCAATATTGTCGGCCGCGGATTCCACACCGGCGAAGAAACTAAAATCTAAAGAAGTCAAAAGCCCATCGTCTCCAAACCCTAATATATTATAAAATATAAGCTCGCTTGCCGATCTTATAGCATCAGGCCGCGTG
>Ga0208156_1000731_pt1 | contig 11622 bp, 10 predicted proteins | sample 1_EtaG_FD_184073 | JGI IMG/M metagenome (GOLD analysis project Ga0208156, IMG submission 184073) | Marine viral communities from the Subarctic Pacific Ocean - 1_ETSP_OMZ_AT15124 metaG (SPAdes) (version 2) | ecosystem: Environmental > Aquatic > Marine > Oceanic | place: Pacific Ocean | collected...
TCGTTCTCGCCAGCCCTTGCGCGTTTTCGTATACGCTCGGCAGGCTCGGCCCGAATCTCTGTATAATTTTTGTTCGCTTACCGCCTGACCATGTAGGCCGCTCGAGCCGCGCGTATACTCCTATATAACCTGAACGCATTGTACCGATAAAAACTCGGTTAGTATCCGGATCATACAGGATCTTTTCCCGCGATCCGGTTTTAGATATCTTGTAGCCGATCCCGCCTTTAGCGCCCTTTAGTTTGCGAGCTCCAAATTTTATTAGCGGGATCTTGTTACCTCGTACCCGAACATCTGCGCGCCAGCGCGAGCGGCTCGCTTTTTCTATATAGATCTGAGAGCGGATATCTTTTTGTTTAAGCGTTATATGTTTAGCGATCTCTTTAGTTATCCGGCTCCGCGCTGTTTTAGCGGTACGGTTTATAGAGGTACTCATAACGGACGGTATCCGCTTTGGTATCGCGCTCATCATATTATCTATACGCTTGAGCTCGCGCTTTGGTACTTTAACCTCTACTAAACTAGCCATTTTATTACTCTATCCATATACAACACATGTCCGCATCGTGCGGCTTTATGTCAATTACCCGGCGATCCTGCGCGGCCTCGCCGATCTCTACCGAGAGCGCTATCAGATCTCCGCCCTTATTGAGCTCCTCTGAGGAGATCCCCTCCGTATCGCTGTTAGCACACCAGCCCTTTAAACTCGCGGTTAACCCGTACGGCGGCCCGCTGGCCGGCTTGTAGATCTCGCCGCGGATAACATACATTTTTATAGCTCGGTTGGATCCGCCGGCCGGCTTATATACTACGCTCTCTCCAAACTCAACTAACCACTCGGCGGCGTTACCTGTGGGATCCGCTACCGCTACCTCGGAGTAAGTAACCGGATCGCACCATAGCTCGAAAGCTCCCATGTCTGATTTGCCATCCAATCGCTCGCGGCCCGTTCCCCTGGCCGGCGAGGTTAGCTCGAGCTCGAAAGCGTCCAGCGCGGTTAGATAATTTGCTTCGTCCTGAAATAAAGGATCGATATCGATCAAAGAATGTTCGCCCCGGATCGATCGGGCGTTGGTGTAATCATACCAGGGATCCGTTGTGATCGTCCCGTCCGCGCAGTAGGCAAGGCTATAGTCGCTGTTTACACTTCCTAGATTAGTCATAACTTTAACGGCGTAATCATCGACCGCGGCCAGGATAAATATATTGTTAAATTCCCGAACCCAGGTAGTTAATAGGTTGGTTTGGATCGCGGTTGTTGTCTGCTTATAAAATATGTTGTTGTTGATCTCGCAATAAGCACGAACAAGGATCGCCCGGGCGCCGCCGATAAATATATTATTTTTAGCGAACACCCTATAATGATAAGCAAAGGTCTTGCCCGCCGCCATTGCAATAACACATGAATCTAAAGTAATATTACCCGATGTTGCATAGGAGATATAGACTGATCCCGCTCGATAATTATCAAAATAGCAATCGTAAAAACAAAAATTATAACAAGTTTCATCTAGTAGCCTACCAATGCCTGTAAACTTACAATTTGTAAAAGTCCAATCGTAACTAGTAGAGGCGCCCCGATCTAAAATCGGCTCTGTTTCAACTACTCCGGTAAACTCATATCCGTAAAAATGAATATTATCGGCCTCGTACTGTTTGACCGCCGCGGTCGCGTTCAGCGATTGGATCGGCGTAAAAGACTGCAGCGCAAAGGCGCCGGTCAATGACCCCAGGGCGCCGCCGTACCGACTCCGCCCGTTGGAATGATCGGTCGAAAAGTCATCATAAATTATCGAAGTAAAGCCGCGCAAATGGACATGATTATTATAGTTAAGGGATCCGGCGTTGATATACATATTCAGACCGGAGAGCGCTTCGAATCCGATCTTATCGAATATATGTACATCGCCATCTATGTCAACCGGCTCCGGCGCGTAAGTGATTGGGTTTTGCAGCCCATCAAACGCGCCGCCTACATACGCGGTAGGCGAGGAGCAAGCCGAGATATAAGTTAACTCTAGAGTGATAGATATATTAGATACATGATCGATAATCTTATAGATCCCATCCGTATAAACATCTACAAAATTAACATAGGCTAACATTCCATCCGCCACCCCATCAAATGTATAAGGCGAGGTGCTTATTCTGACCTTACCAGGATTTGCCGGATCGTTGTCAACCCCGCCCGTACCCTCGCAGAGCGGAGATCCATCTACTCCCATAATTAGCGACCGATCGAGCTCACCTGATACATTGGCATCCCACCACTCGCGCGTTACCCCGCCGGCAATTGCCGAGCATCCGGTATTATTATTAATACCGCCGGTAAAGAAAATAAAATCATCTATCCTAGCCAAGATCGAGCCCCCTATCTACCTCTATAGCCGGCTTACCTTTAGGATATATTTTGATTGTCGGATTACCTGGCTCGCGATCGTCGAGCTCAAACTCCGCTTTTGCCCCCAGGTAGTTACTCTCGCGAAATCGCAGCGCCGCTAGAGTGCTCTCATTCTCTACCCGTTGCGCCGTCCGGATCGCGGCGTAGCGTAATTTATTTAATATCCCCCACGGTAAACGGATCGGATCCTTTATGACCGCTTGGATCGCGGCGTTGTCGAGCGCCTCGGCTTGCTCTGTGGTTAGCTTGGCTTCGGCGTGTTTTTCTACCATTAGCATATATTTAGTTAGATCTATTTCCATTGCCGTTAGTCCAGTTTTTCTAATACCGCATCCATTTTATCGCCGAGCTCGCTTTGCTCTTTTTTGATCCATTTTACATCGGTTTTAACTTCCACCATATCACGCTCGATACCTTTAGCATCGATACAATGATTTTCTAATTTCACCTCGCACGAATCGACCCGATTATTTAAGCCGGCCCATATAATAGCGAGTAGCGCTCCGATTACCGGTATCGACCATCTCAGCAATAAAACTATTTTATCCTTTTGATTCGCTGTCATGTTGTGCCCTCCATTTAGCGAGTGTATCCTTCAATCGTGATGCATACCGCACCAGCCGTTGCCGTAGCGCCCAGGAGAGCGCCGGCGGTAGTATGAGGATGGTTTTTAAACTCTTTTGCCAGAGTGTTACCGCCGGCCGCTTTGAAGTTATACGGCCCAAGGATCGTTGTAGTACCATCTTCGATACTTACCACTCCATTGGTGGCGAAGCTGATAACCATACTGGTTATATAATGAGTTTTGCCACTCTCGGCCGCTAGCAGAGTTTCCGCTCCGCTCGCGTCCGCGCTCAAGCCGTTAACTATCCAGGCATCGCCATACGATAATTTTTTAAGTGTAAACACCGCCATGATCTTAAACCTCCGCTATAAAACGAGCCGAACCGTTTTAGAGCGATCCGGCCCGTAACCTTACCTCTGCCAATAGTGCCAGAACTTATTTTTTTATTCTGCCCAGATACCGCCGCAGATCAACTAGGTCGAAGTAACCCAGGTTCCGCGCTTATTAATACAAGTCCAAGTAGAAGCCGCCACCACACAAACAAGATGTATATAGTCGCCGCGAATACTGGTAGCTTTGGTATTAATCGCGGTTTTAGTTGCCGCAATAGTTAGGTTTGTGCCCTCGATAATCTCGTTACCGTTTAGATCTACTATTAACCCAAGCCCCGCGTCTGCCTCGTCATTTTGAATGAAAAAATCCATCCCAACCACACCCACCGGTAGCGTGATCGTGGTGTCAAATGCGGCATCCGCGGTAACATGGATAACGCCGCCCGAATCGTCGGCCGCCACCATCGTATCATCAGCCGCGGTAGTAGTATGTACTTTGCCAGGCCAATGAGGTAGCGTTGGATTAGGCTGGTTTAGCAATACACGCGCATGCGTATCGGTAGCGCCTTTATCTTTAGCCAGGATCCCTATCCAAAAATCTCCGCTGGCCGCGGCGGTAGTAGCCGCTCCGGAGCTCGCTGTGCCGCCGTACGGAGAGCCATTATTATCATACCAGACATTATCGCCGGCGTTACCGATCGCAGTAGTAGCCTCGATCGATATCAGGCCGGAGATCTGCAAGCCGTCCGTATCGCCGCTCGCTAGATCCGTTTGCGCGATACCTACAATCCCATCGGAGATTTGTACCGGATCGCCGCCGGTTATCGTCGAGCTCGCGGTATAGTCGAGCTTATCCCCTGGCGCTATTGGAGTTGCCTTTTGTTTAGCCATAATTTATATCTCCTATTAAGTAGTTTAAGTTTTTTTAATAATTGCCGGAGCTCTGCCAGGATCATGTAACCCCAAGAGCTCCGGCGATCGAAAAAGGATTTTTACCTTTAGGCCGTTGACTTCTGCCCGCCTCTATGATCGAGGCTCTTAGCTCCAACATCCAGGTAACATCTATATTTTACTCCTAGGACATCTTCGAGGACCGAGATTTGCTCTACCGTTGGCTCCTGTTTGCCGTTGAGGAATCCCACCTCGATAGTATCTACTTGGTTAGGATTACCCATCAAAAACCAGGTAGTAGCCGAGTAACCGGTATAGCTGCTATTAGATAGCCGCGATTCCGATTCAACCTTTAGATTAGCTTTTTTCAAAACGTTCTTTTTGCCGCGCCGTGCATCGGTCGTGCCGGTAATAAGTTGCTCGCTCGAATCGGCGAGCTCCTCACCGAGCGAGTGCAGCTCCGGCGGTACAAGTAAAACCGCGGGATCCACTCCGATCGGCTCGCTATCGGCGTCTACCTGTTGCTCATAGGTGTAAAGAGCTTTAGATAGTGCATCCGCGGAGAGCCCGTTACTCGTTATCAGGTTTTTGTGTGTCGCGTGGAATAGCGCTACGCTATCGCTCATATTGCCGTTAGCGAGTAAATGAGTATATACCAGCTTCGATACTTTAGCCGCGGCCTTGCCGCCGTACGCTTGCGGGATCTTGGTTAGTACCGAGAGATCATCATTTATAATATTCTGCCGCGTTATGGTAAAGTTTTTACCATAGGTAGCAATAGAATATTGCTCGTACTCCTCGACTACCGTACCCGATTTAATCTCGCCGGCGGAGTTAACGAGCTCGAGCTCGCCTGCATCCGTTAGGCGCGCTCTCGTTTGCGTTTGAAAATTAGAGATCGATCCAACCGAGCACCAGGAGCGCCAGGTACTTTTTGCCAGGTTGTAACCGCGGAGCGAGCTCTTGTTAGCTACCGCGCCCAGGATATACGGTAGAGTGACACTCGTAAACGCCGCGCGTAACATTGCCTCCGTACCGATCGGAACATCTTTTTTATCCACGATTAACGCATACCGCGCCAAATCGAATAACGGGAGCCGGCGGTTTTTGTCGCCTTTATCTAGCTGCCGCTCTGAAAAATGCTTTTCCGCTATGTCCTGCATACCGGATCGGATCAAAAGAGCACACTCGAGATCCTCGCGGCCCTGCGTATGATCGATAACATGGATCGCCGGCGCTACCGCCTGGCGTTGATCGCGAACGATCCGCAAAAATATAGCCTGGCAATCGTCCAGGCTCCGCCCGCTCGATACGCATTCTTCTACCGTTTCGGCCGGTATATCATCGCCTGCCAGATCATAGATCGCATTGCGTCGCGTTATCTCGGCCTCGCGTGCCTCCCGTTTGAGCTCCGCTTGTGCCGCGATCTCCCCCGGCGTACGAGCCGGCGCTATCTTATTATCAATAGCGGCCTCGCGTCTATCTAGCGCTTCCTCGCGCTTTTGCATATCTACCATTTTCCGGATCTGCTCATCGTCGATATTATCGGGATCTAATCCGGTATCCTCGATGTACTGTCGTTGCTTTTTTGTAATTTTCATGGTTTTAACCTCCATATTAGATCTAACTTTACCAGCGGTATCAGCGCCGATAGGTGTAGCCGATACCTCTTTAACTGTCCACTCGACACCTACCCTTAGTGCCATATCTGCCGGCGCTTTTACAAACCGTTTACTAAACTTTTTTCGCTCGCCAGGCTCTAACATTTGCGACCGGCTCACCTGGTAGCCAATCGAGTTATCGGTTAAATGTTTTTCCGCTACCAGATCAAAAGCCTCCATGCCGGCGGCGGTTTTGCTGTAGTGGTGAGTGCCTATGAGCTCGGAGCCCTCTATCCGGAGATCCCGCACCGAGCCGAGCATCGCTTTAATTGTATACCTGTTATGACTATCCAGGAGCGGCACTTGCTTGGTAAACCGCGCGCCCTCCATTAAGAGCACCTCGAGCACCGGCTCCATACGCGCCAGATCGAACGCAACTACCGGCCGCTCGGTAGCCAATACGGAATCCACCGTCCTATTTGCTACCGAGATTGTTTTTGGGCTCGGCTTATAGCTCCGAGTAGTTAAATCCCGATCAAACTCTTGGCGCTGTGCCGTAATAACTTTATTTTTTTTAGTCATAGGATCTACCTCCGGAAATAATCTCTTTTTAATCCGATCCGAGCGTTTTTATTGAGCTTACCATTGCCGCCGGTATCCTCCTCGGTTTCGGCCTCCTCCTCCTCGGTATCCTCCTCCTGGCCGGCCGGCTCTGCCGGCGGCGCTATACCCTGATCGAGCCCGAGCTCGGCCTTGCGCTCTTTTTCTTTAACCCGTTGCTCGAATTGCTTCTCCCAATCCTTGCCGGCCACCGCGCAGGCATCTGCATAGGTATCTATTCCCATCTCGAGCCGGATTTTTTGCGCGTTGGCTTCTTTAACCGGATCCATCGGCTCCGTGCCAGGCCAATACCAGTTTATAGTAATATTAGATTTGAGAATTAGCGCCGGATCTACCAACCCTACTATCGAGCGAGCCTCGAGTAGCCATGAGTATAATACTTTATTCAAAATTTGCATCTCGGCCATAGTGCGCACGGTTTTAATAAATCTATAATATACCTGCCAATCGAGCCGGCCGCTCGCGTAGTTATAGCCGGAGCTATTAGCCGCCGCTACGTTATAGCTCATATTTAACGGCCGGCCGATCTCGTTTATGATCTCCGCCTTAAACATATCATATGTAGTCGCCGGCTGTTCGCTTTTCATCTGGCTGGCTTTCCACCCGAGCGGTAGCGTTAAGAGCGAGCCGGCCTCGAGCTCTACCGGATCAAAAGCGTTATCATCTGCATCGGTCGGCTGTAGATCCGGAGAGGTACTCTCCATAACTCCGGCAAAATTAGCGGCCGTTTCCGCGGCTCGCACCGAAGCTAAGGTAAAGCGCCGGAGTAGTGCAAATAGCGGTAACGCCGGCGCTATCCAGGGAATCCCTCGCCGCTGTCCTGGCCGATCCATTTTATAAACGTGCATTACCTGGCCGGCCGGCACTTTATCGGCATCGGTAACACTCGAGCCGATATGCACCGTATTAGATCCAGGATGATTTTTTAGTATATAGTAGTTGCTCGGCCGTCCATATTTATCGTACTCTATCCCCTGATCCCGCTCCTGATTACCCGTAACACCGTACGGAGTTTCCAATCTGTCCGGCTCGATCATTGCCAGCCGGAGCTTGACATTAGCCGCCGGCTCGTAATTCTGCTTGATAACTAAAGCCTCGCCGCTCTCGCATAGTTGCACGATCGCCAGCCGCGCCATATCACCGAGCGAGAGCCGGCCGGTGATATCGGCCTCGCGCATCCAGGCCGTAAACTCTCTCTCCACTTTTTTATTAAACCTTTTATTTTGAGATATGATCTGAACCCGCGGCCCTGACCCTACTACATCATTAGCGAGCGTATCAATGATCCCGCGCGAGTAACAATTATTCCGCGCCTCGTATCGTGCGCGGTTGCGGAGTGTAGGCAGATCCGCCGAGATTAAAGCGTTTGGATCCTCGCCGGCAGCATTGCTCCAGTGAGTCTCGTTATAGCGGCTGCTGCTGGCTGCATCAAATGAGCGGTTGCCGCCAAACCTTACCGGCATAACCGAAACTCTCCGCGGTTTGCGCTTAAACGGCCACACTATACCGGCCCCCCTGGTTTGATCCTGGTTAGCTGGAATCCTTGAGCTCCGCTCTGTGAGCGCAGGAGATTTGCATAATAAGTACGCGCCGCCTGTAGCTCTCCGAGCGAGCGGTAGGTTTTAGACCTACCATCGATCGTTATAGCTACTGGCTTATCGCTGGCCGAAAACGCATAAATCGCATCGTCGATCTGATCTATAATCTCTTGATAGCTGTATGTACCTGCCATAATTGAGCCATATCATCTGGCCGCGGATCCATGCAAGCAAAAAACAGGATCCAGCCGTAATATGGCTATATATAGCCCGATATTTTACGATAATCGTATCTAGTAGCTGGCGGATCGAGCCCGAGCTCGTAGAAAAAAGCCCGTATTTTTACGATATTAGATGGATCTGCTGTTTCCGCGCATCGAGCTTTTACTCGAGTAAAGGCTCGATATGCGGATATCGATTGCCGAGTTTTTCTGCAATATGGTATTTTAGACTGCAATTAAAAGATATGAGCTCTCGCGAGCGGCTAGCCCCCTTAAACGGCGGATCTGTGGGAGTATCTCTAGGAACTTCCTGCAAACTTCCAGATCGGTTTTATTTTGGCCCGGTGGAAGTTGTGCCATTATTACCTCGATCGATAATCTCGCGCGTCCGGATCCGCTTACCACAATAGCGGCATATCCGATAGCGCCGGATAAATCCGGCAAAAGGTATCGTTTTGGCAACACTCCACGGCCGGCCGAGTGTATCTCTGAAATCCTCGCAGCCGCACCGAGGACATTTTAAACCAGCTGGTTTTTTTTTATCGGCCATAATAATACTCTAAATATTTTTTACCTATATATTCCGTGTATTTAGGCGGAACTGATTCCACTAGCTCCGATCTAGTCATCCAATTTATTCCCATAGCATCCTTCCATTTTTTTAATGATCCATTCCTTTTATTTGGATTCCCTACAACACAATAATAACCATTTCCTAAAGATTTACCTCTATGGCTAATATGATGAGGTTGCTCTATCCAAAAAGAGCACTCAAACAATCTATGACGGAATATCTTCATATCATACATTATCCCACATAATTTTATAGTATATGGATTCAATGGGGATCCTTCTATATTTTCTATAACATAATCTATGCCGGTTTTTATTAGCTTTGGCCTAATTATATCTATTAAGTTATGTAGTTTTTTTTTGTTTTTTTTGAGTGTCTGCCTGGCCCACTTTTGGCAGGGCGGGCTTGCATGAATTAAGTCGTATTTATGGGATCCGGCATCGAGGGCATCGAGGGCATCGAGGGCATCGAGGGCATGAAATTTAAAAGGATAATTCTTTTGATATTCTATATCTACTCCTTCTATCTCGTACCCCGCATTATGATACCCCATAGCCGCGCCGCCGGCTCCGCAAAATAAATCTAAAACTTTTGGTTTAGCCATAACGAGCCCTCTTTTCTCTTTTTTGGCGTTGCAGCTCGGAAAATTTTAACTGGCGAGCCCTTACAGGTTTAACAATCTTATCAGATCCGAGCGGCGAGATTCCGAGCATATTAGCCGCGGCATATGCGCCGGCCAGGCAGTCGAGATAATGGTTATGCCGGCTGGCAACATGGAAGCCCTCGCGCCAGCCGCGGCCGGTAGTAAATTGCTTTTTCCAAACCTCGGCGCAGATCTGCTCGGCAAATGTTCTATGCAATACCGGCTCGGATCCAAATAGCGTAATGCTTTGCATATGCTCGGCCGGCGTTAACAATCCGCTATGAACTGCATTTTTATAATAATCGCTATCCAGGCTATAGAGATAGAGCCGCTCTTTAGGGATCCGGCCGGCGTGCCAGTGCGCACCGCGTAAACCGGCCGGCGTGTTTTTAGATGGCGATCGGTATCTATTCATCTGTGAGCCCGTTCCGAACCCTTTAGACGCTCTAAACTTCGAGCCTCGAGTAGCTACAAACTTATAAACCGGATCGCTCATCCATCCGCTATCGATCAAGCATAAATCTACATGATTTATATTATCGCTATCGGCGAGCGGATAGCCGTTATCCGCCTCCCAGGTAGCCCACTCGAGGAGCGAGTTAAATATAGCCTCCTGCACTCCGCGTATATTATCGGTAGCGGTTAGCCGGCCCTCGGTCGGAGAATACACCGGAGCCGTACCGTAATCTATTACCACTCCATACGCGCCTTTTCGCCAGGCCGCTATAACCCAATATAATAAACGGCCGTGAATATCGATATAAGCAGTAACGCATTCGCTCCAGGTAGGTATAATGCCGCGCGGTAATCCGTTAACCTTTTTGCATACCGCCTGCACTGAGATCCCCGATCCCTCCGCGGAGAGCTCATCCGGCGGATTGTTTTGATACTCCGTTTGAAAAGTGTCTATTCCCATATCACATATTAAATTATAAGCGTGCTCGAGAGCGGAGATCTCTTCGAGCGTTCCATCTTGTAACTGGATCCGCCGGTAGCGATAGGGATTATTAACCTTAGCGCCATCGTGCATTTTTTTCCTATTCTTAAAATAATATCTATGCGCGTTACGGCCGAACGGATCGCCGCCTAGCTGATCGGTACGCCGGAGCTCTATATACTTATCCCATAGATCTATATTCGTAGGCTCGGAGATCAAAAACTTTTTACGATCGCCAAACCAGGCCGGCATAATTTTCCGATCGGTATATTTGTCGGCCAGGCATCCGGAGCGGATAATCGTACAGAGTAAAACTAGAGCTATTTTTTTACCTGGCCCCGCGAGCGGATAGATATCCTTTTCTATGGTACGCTCTCGCGCGTTCATTTGTGCGATCGAAGCCGCGCTCTCTCCTGTTTCTATATCGTCCAGGATTACCAGATCCGGCCTAAAGTTACCGGAAACGAGCCCTCTTATCGGTGAATCGATCCCGCGCGTAGTAACTACTATCCCACTAGCAGCCGATCCTTTTACCCGCGGAAACCTGATAGCTTTATCTTTCCAGGTTAAAAACGTACGCTCGCCGGCCACCGTTTGGGTTTTAGCTTTCTGGTTAGCCCCCTCGAGCGCCATAATAGGAAAGCAAACCTCCGGGAAATCATTTTGCAATAGCGGATTAGCCTCATAGTATTCCTTGATCTCGTTTAGAGCTTGCTCCGCCGCCGGCCCGTTAGCCTGGACTATCACTATATATCTAATGAGCCCGTAAACTACCGCGTAGGCTCCGCCTATTACCCTGGTTATAGAGCTCTTGCCATCGCCGCGCGTGGCGGCGTGCGCTTTCCAACCGCCGCGGCGGATCCGATCGGTAATAGCTTTTATTAAATCCCGCTGATCCGCCGTGAAATCATTATAAAATATCTCTGAGAAATAATACCGGCAAAAGCCCTCTGGATCGTGCCGGTACTTTTTACGGCGCCGCTTGGCCGCGGCGTTAACTTTAGGTATCTCGAGATCTTTTTTCTCGGCGCGTACCTTGCGCATCATTGATCGTTGATATACGCGCCGAGTTTTACTCAAGTACTCTCCTTTTTTGGTATATTTTGATATCCATAAAACAAAACAACATCTAAAAATAAAAACCCACTCTCTTGAATAAGGGCTACGCTATAAATGCAGCATAAATCTATCGTTAGGAGGCCGCTTGTATATGTATATGTAATATCTGCCGAGCTTCATTTAATTAACCCTCAAAACACCTGCTAACAGTCGCGCTATTCCTGGCCCCTTTCCGTGCT
>Ga0208156_1000732_pt1 | contig 11621 bp, 30 predicted proteins | sample 1_EtaG_FD_184073 | JGI IMG/M metagenome (GOLD analysis project Ga0208156, IMG submission 184073) | Marine viral communities from the Subarctic Pacific Ocean - 1_ETSP_OMZ_AT15124 metaG (SPAdes) (version 2) | ecosystem: Environmental > Aquatic > Marine > Oceanic | place: Pacific Ocean | collected...
GACCAGAGGTACATCCAAGAGATTATCTTGGCAAGGTAGCCATAACCGATACAAAAAATCTAGTGCTATCTACAAAGAGGCTTATGAGAAGATTTTTAAAAAGAAAAAAAGGAAGGATGACTACCCTAAAAAAAAGGGAGGGAATTAGGGTAGCCACTAGATGTTGTCTTTATACTTTCCGATTATACTTTATCTTGAATTTTTGTGCAATTTCTTTTTCAAACTTGGGATTTTCAGCGACCCTTTCCCAAAACTCCGACACAATATTTCCCTTTTCTTCCTCACTAAATTTTCTAGCGTTAAGGAAATCTAGCAAACTTTGCAGTGGGGGTAATTTGAAAGTTCCCTTCTTATTCCTTGCAATAGCTCTTTGATAGTTAAAATTAGAAGATTTTCTAATTTTGCTTAATGCGTATTGTATCAATTTAGGGTTAACATATTGAGTCATAATCCTACTAGTTAACTAGTTAATATATATAACTATATCTTAATTGAGGCATAAAAAAGATACCCCTCTACTAGCAATAAATGTACCTCCCCTTTAAAGTTATTAACAAGCTGATACACTCCTTGCCAATCATTCCCTAAATGGACTTAAAATGTTCTAGCAAAGATCCTGTTAGCTCAATCTGAAATTGTGGGCAAAAAAAGGCAGAACACAATTTGGACACAAAGCCCAAAAAGAGGACATGATGTCGCACCTAAAATAAATGACCCTTAAATTTTGATGCTCTAGTTTTCAACAAACTGAAATACAACCTCCAATTTAGAAAAGTCAATGTGATATACTAAGGGTTGAAAGGAGAAATATGTCAGAAAAAAAAGATGATGACTATTACCTTTGCCAAGCAATAGGAAGAAGGGGTTTAACTCATGCTTGGGGTCAAGGTAAAACTCCTGAACAAGCTATGGCTCAATGCCATAAAGCAGTACAGGAGTCTATCGTAGATAAACCATCAAAATTAAGGCATAAACCTTATGCCTATATTGTTGGTCATGCTAATTGGTGGTCTTTGAAAGTCCAAGTAGTATTGGACCACTAAAAAAAGTAAGGGGAATGATAGCAAATTCCCCTTATTTAATCAACTTAATTTCTGTAGTTTTTGGTTTCTTGAAAAAGCCCTTGTCGTTTCAATCGGTTGATTGCTCTTGTCCAACCCCATTCCTCTAAAAACCTAAATAATTTTTTCATATTATTTGATTTCTATGATTTTGGGCTTTTTACCTTCTGGTAAAATCTTTTTTAAAGATATTTTAAGCAAGCCGTTTTTTAGTTCTGCACCTTTGATTTCTACATCATCAGCAACAGTAAAAACCTTAGAAAAATACCTTTTGGCAATACCTCTATGGATTATTCCGTTAGAGTCCTTGTCCGTTTTATTTTCCTTAACCGACCTAATGCTTAAAAGATTGTCCGAATATTCTACGGCAATGTCCTTTTTTTCATAACCAGCAAGAGCCAATTCAATATCATAATGATGGTTTTCCTTTTTTACGATATTGTAAAAAGGAAAGGCAGACGTAGGAGTTCTAAAGAACTCATCTCCGTCATCCATAAGTCTTTCAAAATGATCAAATATATTATCAAATCCTATTGAAATAGGTCGTAGTTGGTTAAAGATTGAGGGTAATTTATTGAATGTCATTTAAACCTCCTTGTTTAGACAGTTTATAAATAGGGTCTTAAAAAGCACCCATACGTTGTATATAGTCTATTTTGATAGAATTACAAGAATTAAAGAAAGATTATTTGATAAATTTGACCTTCCGACTAGCCAAACCCTGTCGCAACAACCTTTGGTGGTATTGTTCCTTTTGCTTTCTGCTCATAATGGAACGCAACTTGAGATTGTTCAGATAACTCCTTTCAAAATTAGGATCATCCCTAAACAAATATTCATTGGTCAAATTCTTGCCTCTATTTCGCCAACAAATATACCCAAACATAGCCAATCGGTCTAAATGCTTTAAAAGGGTTTTGCGGTGCTTAATAGCCAATCTCTTTTTTAGGTAGGCATGACTAGGGCAACAACCATTAGGAGCATTTTTGAGCCTTCTAAGGAGCATTAACAAGCACTTCTCAGTTGGTTTAAGAACTGTGTTGTCTAGCAATTCATGCTCAACCTTTAGAAAGCCTTTCATATCCAATCTATTTGAGGTAAGCCATTATAATTAACATCATAGATGAACCAAGCAAAAGCCATCAATCCACCTTTTTTATCGTTCTTTTTGAATCCTAATCTTCTTGAAAAAATTAAAACTTTTTTTAATTTCTTTTGATTAAATAATTCTTTTGATCTTCTTTTACCCTCTAAAAAAGAAAGTTTGCAAAGCAAAGCCATTTTTTTATTTACTAAATTTAAGCCATGCAAAGTAAATTCTGTTGCTAAATTAAAAGGTGGGTTGGTTATTATATTATCTGCCTTTTCATTGGTAGTTAAAAAATCTTTTACATCTCCATAACCCCTATCAATTAAGTCGGAGCTATAAACATCATAACCAGCTTTAATTAAAGGCTCTGAAATTGCACCATCACCACAAGAACACTCCCAAATTTTTCCATCAAATTTTTCATATTTAATTAAATCTTCTACTGCGTCTAATGGTGTTGCATAAAAATCATTATTAAACCTATCATTATTTTTATTATGTCCGATATAAGATAATGTTGTTGATCTCATTACTTTAAAAAGCCTTTAGTTTTTCCCATAACATTTTAAAATAAATTTAATTTCCTTTTCCATTGGCTATCGTAAATTCCACCACCGCATTAAAGCTAAAGCTAATCCGTTCAGCATCAGGATCAGGACTATTCATAGGTGCAACAAAATGAGCTAGATGGCTTGGAAATATCAAGTAAGTTTTTTCGGTGGGATTTCTCCGCCATGTTGAAAAAGAAAAATAATTTTCTGATCCTTCAAAAAATTCTATTGAGCCGCTTATATCATGGTGGGACTTGGCACATTCCAAAGGAATCATTTTAGGGATTTGCAAATAACCAACACATGAAATTTGTGGGTGCTTTTGTTCACAGGCGGCATGGTTGGTGTGTTGATGGATGGAATTGAATTGATTTATTTTCTGAACTATATACCAACAACTATTGATTACAATTCTTTTGACCTTAAAATCTGGATATAAAGTCTGGCAATATTCAGTAATGCAAACATCAAAGAAAGAATGTTTATATTTTAATAAAACCTCTGGCGTAACCATGTATTCTGAATCAACTGAACCTACTAATTTATGAGCAAATGAATATCGTTGTCTTTCTTCAGGAGATAAACCTCTAATCATTTTAAGATCGGCCAAAAAATCCTTGACTAAATTATCAGGTAAAGGTTGTTCAGAAATGGTTGAGCCAAAAGGCTTGAACATTTTAATATTAATTTTATCTTTCATACTTAAATTTTTCTAATGGAGTTAATTTTTCTTTGGGAATAGACCACACATAAGGTCTGGATTGAATATGAAAGTTTGTCCATTCTCCCAGCCTCTCTATATTATGTGGTGCAACGTACCCAGCAAAATAAAAAGTAGGAAGGTCATCCAAAACTAAAAAATAATAATCCGTTTTTTTATAGCCCTTTCTCACAATAAGGTTGTTTGTTTTTTTACTCTCTAATTGTGATCTAACTTGGACAGATTTACCATTAATTTTTAAATCAGATCCATGAAAGTTATTAACAGAATGGGAAAAATAAGATTGCATTTTTTTGGCCAACGCCTGTTCTGCCAAGCTCCCTGAAATAGTTTGTCCCCACTTTTTATACCAGTCAAAATCTGCACCACTACCCCAAGAAATTTTTTGTCGCATATTTTCGGTCTGCCTCAAAACTCCTGTGGTTGCACCTACCACAATTTCCTCCCAATTTAGTTCAACCTTAGGTAGATTCATTTTAATAATTTCTGGAAAACTCCTAACAACTTGGGATTGTGGATTAGTAATCTAACAAAACTTTCGCTTAATTTATCCACCAATTTTTCTTCGCCACATTTACCTACGTTTATATTGTCTTTTGAGCATAAGAGATGATAAAGCTCATGTAGAAAGGTTATGAGGATATTTTTTATGGACTGATTTTTATAGATTAAAATTTCATTATCGGATGGAATGAACATCCCCACACAATCTAAATCTTGTGATTCCTTTCTCCCTATATACCTTATCTTGATAATGTGTCTTTTATATTGAATGGTTTTAGGGAGCATTAAATAAAATACACTATATTATTAATATTGTCTATTGACTTTTATCTCTTATTCTGTCAATAATCCGTCAGCAATGTCGCAAAAAAATGATAGATTTACAGACCTAGCTTTCATGCAAGGGGACTTTAAAAAAGTTAATACCTCTCCCTCTCAAACAGCATTAAATAATTGGATGTGGTTCATTAAATATCCTTTAGCTCTCCATCTAAATTTCAAACCTGAATCTCCCTCTATTTCCTTTAAATCTGGCACAGCCATTCATCAATACTTTCAAAATATTTTAATGGGCAAAATGAAAATTGGCGATGTTGAAAAACAATATAAATTTATGCTGGACAATACCGTCTTTATAGAAAAGGAAAAAATCAAAGGACAATTCATTTTAAAAATTATTAAAAAAATGGTGGAAAATCATCTGCAAATGCTAATGGAAATTTCAGGCAAATACATGAAAGATTGGGAAGTCGAAGTTTCTTTTTCTAATTGGTACGACAATAAGTACATGGGTCAAACTTTAAATCTTGCCACCGAAGGTGCGATTGATTGTCGTAATCAACCTCTTAAAATATTTACCGAACATAAGAATAGATTTCCAAGAGTTTATCTTAGCACTGCTAAAAAAAATAAAGGTAAAAAAGTTTGGAATAGTTCAAAGCCAAGCAAATTAAAGTCTCCTCAATTTACCCATCTGATTGCAATGTCCGTTTATTCCCAACATCTAGGAAAAGAATATCAACCAGCCATTCTTTATTGTGATGAAGATGGGGTGTTGCTTTTCAACCAACAAAACTGTGAAGACTTAACACAGGAAGGATTAAAATATTATTTTAATAAATTTATTCAGATCAACATTCAACGACAGGAAATGTTGAGGATGGCAGACGGCAGTATAAAAAAGTTGGCTTGTATGGTGGGAGTGGACTGGTCTGAAATTAAAAGAAGCAAGGATAATATCTTTCTTGCTCACATTCAGGAAGAAGATATGCAACAAATGGAAAGGTTCTACAATGGTTTATAAAATCCAATGCACCGATGGTATTAGCCCAGAAGATTTAAAAAGAATTAGCAACGAAGAAATAATTAGTAAAATAAAAGAAATTGCCAGACAAACCTACAAAGAAGAAAGGCAAAAGGAGATAGAGGAAATTATTAAAGATGCTTCAAAAAAGGAGGGGACAATATGATAGACGAAAAAATACAAAAAATTTTAATTAAATATAATATAGATCAAGAAAAAGCCTTATGGGATTGTCATGGTACACAAATTATGTACCACCGATATATAGAAGAAATTGGAGCTGTCTCTGGAGTTCAGGTTATTAAGTACGAAACCATTAAAGCTGACGAAAGCACAGCTATCGTAAAATGTCATGCAAGATTAGGAAAGGTAGATCAGTTTTCCTATGGGGAATGTAGCCCAAGAAATTCTAAAAATGCTTACCCAGTAGCGATGGCAGAGAAAAGGGCGTTTGATAGATGCGTTTTAAAATTGGTGGGATTGCATGGTCATATCTATGCTATTTCTGAAATGCCTGATGAAGAAAGTATCTTTAAGAAAATGAATCATCAAAATAATTCTACACCTAAAGTACAACCTAAAACAAATGGAAAACATGAGGGTGTAGATAATCTTCTTATTCACACCAGTTTAGAAAAGATCCAAAATGGAATTGATAAAGGAGAATTTAAAAACTTGAGCTTTAAAGTAGAAAAACTCAAGACGCTAATTCATAAGGCTGGGTTCTGGGATTCGTTTACCAAGACTAATGAATTTAAAAGACTAAACAAAATGAATCTTATTATAAAAACACATATAACAAAACAAAGGAGGAACTAAGATGGCTTTTGAATTAAAAGCAGGAGAAGGCTACTTGAATAGAGATCAAGAGAACCCAGAAAAATACTGGGGTTCATATAAAGTAAGCAAAGATATGAAAGCTGGAGAGACCATTAATCTAACGGAGTGGATTAACACAAAGGAAGATGGTCGTATCATACATAAATTAGTGGAACGTAAGCCTAAACAGGCTTAATTTCATTAATAGGGTGGTGGATCCTTTTTTTTATGACGTTCATACCACCACCCTTTTAAAATGAGAGTTATCATTATGTTTATTTATTTTACCACAGGAGAAATGCAAAAATTACCAGTCTCTTTGCAAGAAGGACAGAGTTGTGGCGATAAACTGATGGAGCTAGTTAAAGAGGATGAACAAGGAACAGGAATTTTTTATAAAGGAAAACAGATTAGATTACATTTTTGTAAAACTGGAAAAGGAGAATGGGTACAATGAATTTTATTAAAATATCATCGGATTTTGAAATGTTAGCCAAGCAAAAAAGGCAGCATCAAAATGGAATACATTTAAGAAGTTTAATGATTTTTTATTTAATGTGTAAATATGATGGCGAAACTATAGGGAGTGTTCATAAAAAATTTTATCCCACTTATAACCACACCATTAATCATGCGTCAATGAGTAGGGTATCAAGTAGCCTTGTCAAACTGGGATTAATAAAAACTTATGAAAATATGTTAGACAGACGATTTAAAAATTTTAGCTTTACCCCTTTAGGAAAACGATTCAAAAAAGAAATGGAGAATATATATAATGAGTGAAATAAAACAAAGAGTTATAAGTAATGTACAAAAAATATTAAAAGTTAAAGGAATTAATTATAGAGAACTAGCTAAAATAATGAGATGGGATCGTGCCTATTGTCATAGATTACTCAATGGAAAAAGAAATATAGGTTTAGAGAGTTTAAACCGAATTGCGAAAACACTAGATTTAGATGTTCATATATTTCTACACCCAAATTTAGAGGTTAAAAGAGAATTTCAAATAACAATCAAAGGAACTGAAAATGATTAATCTAAAAAAAAGATACGAAGTGTTAATGGATAAAAATAAAAGGTTAAGTTTTAGAATTTCTGAATTAGAAGAAGAAATTTTAAAATTAAAAAAAGATAAAGATTGGATGAAAGAAAATCATCAGGCGGAAATGTTAGAAACAGTTAAGAAATTAAGGAGGGCTTTACAAAAATAAATGACAAGAGATAATATAAAATTTTTCAATCCCAATGTGGGCGAAAAAATGATTAAACAAATGCTAGATGATAAAGGAAAAGAATATGGCAACTTTGGCAATAATGCTCATATTGTGGCAGGGTTTATTAAACACACCCTAGAGGCGATTAATAAGCAACACCTAAAAGTCCCCACTTCCATTGTACCACAGCTTATGATTGTATTAAAATTAACCAGAACTGTTGATGACGGAACAAAACAAACTCTTTATAAAGAAGACACCTTTAAAGATATTGCTGGATATTCAAAATTGTTAGAAATGATGATGAAACATGAGGAGGATTATAAAGATGTCAAATAATGGAAAGGTTTTTTATAGCCCACAAATTAAGAGAATACTGACCTTTATGGCCAAATACTACAAAGAACATGAGGCTTATCCCAAGCTCAATGAAATAGGAAAATCCCTTCATGTTTCTAAACAAAGGATAGGAATACTTTTAAAACAAGCTGAACAACTAGGGTTGGTTGAATCTCACAATTATTTTATGAGGAAATATAGCTTGAACAATCTTGCTAAAGAAGGTAAGTTGAAAGTCAATAATTACTATAAGTTGTAATTATGAAAAAGTGTAAAAAGTTGTGGAACTATGAGATGACGGTAATAATGGAGCAAGACTTTGATAGCCTTGAATTAGCCGCTAAACAATTTCTAGCCTCCGACAAGTCAAGGGTAAAGGAAATTACCCATCAAAGATTCATGTCTTCCACAGTGAAGTTGTTAAAGGAGGATGAGGCAGATGGAGTACGATCCAAAGAAGGTAAGGGAGCTTGAGGGTCAGGTACAGAAACAAACCATGCTGATGTATAAATACAAAAGCTGGGTTTTTAAAAAACAAAATGCAATCATAAAGATTGCCGATGATCTTCAACTAGAAAAAGCAAAGCAAGACACAATTACGACATAATTTATTAATAAGTTGTGTGGATAAAATATATATGGTTGTGAACAACTAGAAAGGAGTATTGTCTTTATGCCGACCAACCGAAAAGATAAATTTGCATTTGATAGTCATGCAGGTAAGAAGTTAAGAAACAAAAGAATACAACTGAGACTTACGCAAACAAAAGTTGGAAATTCCGTAAACAAAACATTTCAGCAAATACAAAAGTACGAAAAAGGAACCAATGGAATGAGTGGTTTTGTTTTAGGTGAGGTGGCTAAACTTTTAAAAGTTCCTGTTTCTTTTTTCTACGAAGGATTTGATTACGAAACTTTTACAAGTCAGCTTTCTTATAATGATAATGAACCAGAAATTCATGTGAACAATCAACACAAGAATGAAAAGCATTATCCCAACCCTAATTCTTATGGTGAAATTACCGACCATTTGAATCTGCCGTTAGTAGCAGTTAATAAACTGGTAAATAAACAATAAGAATAAGTAGGGCTAGTCAGAACCAAGAATAGGTCAACTGACTAGCCTGAGAAGTGTAAAATGATAGACCTTTAATATATTAGAATTGTTTTTAATTTACAACCCTTAATATAAACCCACCTTCCATACCCAACCATATCATAATGATTACACCTAATCCGCAGTTTTGTTAATCTTTTTACGATTATAAACTTTTTTTGAGGGTATGATTTGAGATTGATATTGTGGGCTTCTCAGGTTTTTTGCAACAGGATTAGGCGTACCTTTTTTTATGGGTAACTTTTTTTCCTGTTTTTTTAGCATACCGTTTAGCAGCTTTCTTTCCTGCTTTTGAATATGAAAAATGTTTTCTACCGACTTTGGGCATTTTGTTCTTTTTCTGTCTCTGTTTTATAACAAGAATAATGCGATGGTTTGTGTGTTGCAAAAATCACAAACGACATATCGCTAGTAATTTCCTTCTTACAATAAAGACAATCTCCAACAATTCTTATTCTTTCTTGTCTTCGTCTTGCAGAGGAAGACCAGGTTTTTTTTGTTTTCTTTTTTTTAAACATTAAAAAGTAGAACGGCTATATACTAATTATCTTTTTTTCTTGCCTTTTTTATTCTTCTTTTTTTTGCCTTTGTTTTTTTTCTTTTTTTTTGTCATGTTATTTCCATTGATGATAACCTTCGTTATCTTTCATTAAGGATTCTTTTCTATTGTTAGCACTTTTAAATGAACAATGAATCCATCCTGAATTAATATCACTTTCGTCATAATATTCAAGTATCAGTTGGTCAAAATTAAAATTGTTTTTTATATGGCTTCCGACATTTTTATTGTCTATTCCAGGTATTTCAAAATCGGCTGCGGCTCCATTATTGGCACAATGTTGGGAGGTTGAGGAAGATTTAATCAGCTCACACAATGTTTTGCTACGATAGCCAGAGGTAATTTTGATAGGAGATTCGTAGTAATCCCTTAATGGTTGTAGAATATTGGAACAAAGCAATTTAAGATTATAGATTTGTGATCCGTTGGGTTCGTTATCAATATTATTTTTTAATGCTGTTTGGGATTGGGTTAGTTCTTTTAAGCTAAAATTTTTACTTAACAACATTATTATAAATGAGTTTCTTTTTTTTGGATTTCCTTGCAATAAAATTTAACATACACCTTATTTTCATTAACGTAATCATTACCCATTAAATCCAACGCTTGCAAAGAATCTATATAACCTTGACGCATACAGCTATCCCAATCTCCAAAGGTAGTATTTTTTTGGAGGGAAGGTTCGCAAGTACCATGAGTGGCAAAGCATATAACCATTAATAGTATTATTTTCATTTTTTATCATATATGGTCAGTCGGCATCTTATCTGTTTTCTTGGTTTCCTTGAGCTTCTTTTCCAATTCCTTAATTTTATTAGTCGCCTTCACTAAATCTTCGTCAGCATATTCTAATTTCTGTAAACATCTTTTGTTGGCACTGTCCTTGCTTTTACCAGCATCCTGAAGTTCTGCAACTTCCTGTTTAAGAATTCTTATTTGCTCTTTATACTCAACAATGAGTTCATGTGAAGTATCAGACATAGATTATTTTTTTTTAAAAGTAGAAACACCCTTAATACCCAGTATCGTACTGAAAGCTCCAACTACAAGAGCCTGATAAAACATAGGTAGGTTTGAAAACTTATCAAAAAAAATATCTATTTTTGCCTGTATGTTTGGATCATCGCTAAACACAGACCAAGCTAATAATAGCAAAGGAATCGAAATTAAGACAAGGCAAAATTCGTCTTTCCAGTCTCCCCTGTGTGAATCAATAACGGCTTTTTTAAATTCAACCTGTCCATTTGCCATTCGTTCAGCCAATTTTAATTCTGCAACAGATTCTAATTCTTTTGTTTTTCTTCTGTTGGATGCAATAGACATGCCTGTCTTAATGATACCTGGTACTAATTTTGCTGCAATGTTTAACCACATAAATTATTTATACATATCCTTGAATAACCAATCGGCAAACTTTTGCCATAGTTTTTTCAACCACTTCATAAGTCCCCCTATGTTGTAATAATTAATTACAGTTGTTTTTATCTACATCAATAGGTTTGTCCCCATTAAAGAACCATACCCATGAAGAAATCTTAGTCCCATCCTGAGTGTAGGTACACTTTTGGCCTACCGCACACCCTGAAAGAACAAGAAATATAAAAATAAGAAGTATTTTTTTCATATTATTTTAATCCGTTTACTATTCTTACCACTTTTAGTGTCTTTTGTATTTTATTAATACTATCAAAAGCAGGTGATTCAGTGGTAGAAAAGGAACTCACATTTTGCATAAGCATTAAAGCTATAATAATTTGCATCATAATTAATGAAGTGTTGGTTGTTTGTAAGGTTTAATAGGAGTTTTATGAATCATCTCCATCATTAAATCATATTCATCGTCTTCCAGAACGGTTTTGTAAATTCGACAAGCAATAGCCATATAAGTAGCGGCAATTTTTTGTGAGTCATAATCCACAGTAAGCATCATAGCTTCTTGAAAAACCTTGTCATAAATAGCTTGTAAGTCATTTTTTTTCATTTTTGCTGCTCCCATTATTTTCATAACTTAAATCTTCTGCCGTAGATTGTTCACAATCACAGCCGCTGCATTTACAGCCCTCATGGTCTGCCTCTATACAATGACATAAGTGTTTACATTTTTTACAAAATCTTTCCATACCTATCCATATACACCACAACAGCTAAACTTATCCATAAAAAAATAATGATAAATACAAAAGCCAATAATAGTGCCAATAACCATGCCCATCAATAAGGCCATGATTAATTTCAGAGTCGCCATTTTATAATGATTTTTCTATTTGCCGCTTGGAGTATGAATCCAAATATCGTTAAAAAAATCTTTCCAAAACGTAAGAACTTGCTCTTGGTATTTTT
>Ga0208156_1000737_pt1 | contig 11534 bp, 20 predicted proteins | sample 1_EtaG_FD_184073 | JGI IMG/M metagenome (GOLD analysis project Ga0208156, IMG submission 184073) | Marine viral communities from the Subarctic Pacific Ocean - 1_ETSP_OMZ_AT15124 metaG (SPAdes) (version 2) | ecosystem: Environmental > Aquatic > Marine > Oceanic | place: Pacific Ocean | collected...
AATGCCCTCCTACCACATATGGTACTCTAGTCCAGCCAGCTAGTAGCTAAGCTAACGGCCACCAGAGCAATCACGATGATTAACAGGGATATACTAATGAACATCATTTCATGAACGTTTCAGCATACCCAATATAACAGATATATGGGAACTTGTCAAGTCCCTTTTGGAAAAAAAGCTTCTGGGCCCCAGTGGGTGAGCCAGCTGGCCGTAAGAATGTAAGGATGTAAGGAAAGTCAAGAGAAGGGGTATAGGGGTGCATTCTCTGTGATTTCTGGGACATAAAAACACCCTGAAGTTGATTCTTCAGGATGTATGGGACGCTGAGGGACGCTGAGGGAGGGTTCCGTGGTAAAATGTGGAGGTGTGGGGGAGAAGTGCTGAGGGGCTGAGAATACTAATCCCCACTACTCCATGTTTTTTCACAGCTTTTCCGAATATCTCCGCGTTTCCCATTCTCTCCCATGTTTTCCCAAATCATCCGCTATAAAGAATATTGGTGATATCTCCATATGCACAATACCCGGATTCACTGTTATATTCTTGTAGAATTGCAGGCAACATCTCATTACACTCTTCCATTGTTGTTATATCATACAGCTGTTCCATATCTATTACTATTTGCATACCATTTAAAGCTAAAACTAATAGAAGAATTATCATGTTTCTTTCTTATTTCAATTCTTTGGGAAGATTATGATGTGCGGTGATATGTTTAATAATTGTTGTTACCGCGGCTAGCAAAGTCTTATTGTGTTCCAAATCTTCTTTGCGTTGATTCAACTTACATCTCTCATCTTTAAGACTTTCGTATAGATCAAGCATTGATGCCCTAACAACATCATCAGCGGCATCATTATCAATTTCTATTTTCATTTCTTCTCATCCTTCTTTGATATTATTATGCTATTACCTTCTGTAGTTACATCCAGTGTGTCGCCTTCTTTTAACCCTAAATGTTCATTAATCTCCGGCGGAATATTCATTAAAACATTGTCAGGATCGCCTTCAATGTCTTTAAAAAGCCAGATAATAGGCGTAGGCCTATCTTCTACTTTATACCATTTTTTAATATTTTCAACCTCGTTTCTCATTTCCTCTTGATATCCTCTTCTACGACATGTTCTCCATATTGAGTCTCTATGACAACGAGAGGCTCGTTGTTTCCATTGACAATCTGATGCCATTCCCATTTTGTAATGAGAAAGGTATCTCCTTTTTTAACTGGATAATGCCTGTCACCCTTCACAAAAGTTCCTGATCCCGACTGTACAACCCAGAATTCTCCACGATATTCGTGCTTCTGATATGACAGTGCAGAATGGGGATTGACGATGATTTCCTTCACCTTCACTTCTGGCCATTCTTCAACGACTCGCCATTTTCCCCATGATCGTATGATATATTCTTTACCGTTGAAAATATTTTTCATCATTTAATCTCCATCACTCTAACGAGCGATTCTGTCCTGTGCCTACACAGCCTTTAGGCGCCGGCACCGTCTTCTTCAAGATGTGCGTCGGGCCGTTTCCATTTATGTTCGTCGCCGCATGAGGAACAGTGGATCAGTCTTTCGCCGATTTTGATGTTCTCAAATGTAGGCCAGTCAAACGTCATTCCCGTATAAACGGGCTCTCCCGTTTCCGGGCAGTCAATCATTACTCGTGCCATATTTCCCTCTTTTTCTTATATCCTGTGTCGGTATCAACATTATTTTTTGAATATTTTGTCCTTTATCTTTAGCTTCATCTTTTTTAAATCGATTAATCGTATCTTCTCTTTAAAATCACGATTATATTTTCTGAGTTTTTCCTGTTTACCAACCTCTTGTTCAAGGTATTCATGATGTTCTTCTAATGATAATTTGGGCATTAATTCTCCTATATTCATTATTTCATTTTTTAAGTCTTGGGTCATTACCGATTGTATGGTCTGGAGCCAGGTAATGCAGATAGGTATGTAACAGGTATTTTTTACCTGTTTTCAGCAAGTTTCCTTTGTGGGGAAACATCCAGAATGGGGGGAATATTACTACTGATCCAGCTTTTGGTTGAACTTCCAGATTGAATCCTGTAAATTCAGTTGTACCGCCTTCTTCTACATCATTCAGATACCACAACATGTTTAGAAATCGTCTGGCATTATCGATGTTTGTACATTCAACATGCGTACCAAACTGGTCTTTATCTTCTGCTATATATCGTTTGATTCTGAACTCTTCAAATCCATATTGGTTGGGAGTCCAATCCTTGAAATCTTCAACCTTGAGCCTGTAATATCTTACGGCTTCTGCCGCATATCCACAACAAATCTCATGCAGATATCCATAATCACCTTGATTTTTTGTGAAATTGAACTGGGTGAATCTGGGGGCGTTGGTTTTCTCAAATCGTTCATGTTTCAGAGATTGAGTCTCAAACAAATTGATCAAATTATCACACACCTCTGAAGATATCTGACGATCAATATACACGCAATAATCACTTAAATGTATCATTTTTTCTTAATTTATCCCATCAGTTTGTCGTTAAGAACTACAAGCTACAGAAAATATTAAAAGGCCCGCAGCGTCGCTTTAGCCAAATTGATGATAATTACTATTACTATGGCTATAGTGAGAATTTTTATAAAATTATTCATTATTTCTTAACGACAATTCGGTTCCGGTATCCTGTGCCGTTTTTTCTGTCTCTCCAGCGGTTATTCCAGGCCCAGCAACTTATTTTACCACCATATTTTTCTAGCAAACTGTAAATATAATCTATCATTTTTGATATGTGAAGGACATAAACCCTTCATTGTTGCCGGCTATTATAACGGTTTCTCCCTCTATCACAGTTTTATCATCAACGGTTGCTAGTATATGCAGTTTTATTCGATTGTAGGGATTCGGCCGATGGCGCCGTGGAAAACAGCGGAAATTCCATCGTTTAAGATATTCTTGGTGGTGAAGTCTTATTTTTACAACATCATTTTCTCTTACTGGTGCTTTGAATTTAAGAAACTGTTCCACATATATTGTCCCAGCACCATAATATTCCGTCAGACAATCCCCTATGAGTCCACCAATCAACATGCCATGGACAATTTTACCCTTGAAACGGGTTGTAGCAGCAAAATCTTCATCGAAGTGCAAGGGATTTTTATCTCCGGTGGATTCGCCAAACTGTGCGATCATATCGGACGTTATAGTATATTTCTTTTCATAAGCCATGAATTATTTATAATGTTCTACATTGAAGTCAAATGTTTTTTATTTACCTAATCCCACAAGTTTTGATAATATTTTCCGAACAACCTAAAGCCGTTCTGCATACGTTTGTTGTGTGCTTTTAAGCCCTTTGTATCTATTACTGGTTTCTTGTCCTGTACCATTTCGCTCATGTCATCTTCCCGGTCCTTAAAATGCCATTCGCCAGCTTCTTTATGATATTGGTCTTCCCAATCTTCATTAACCTGACTAAATGTCCAGATCATTTCATCTAACACCCAATCCCAGCGATCATGCCAATATTCATCCGCAACCCAATCATTTTCTTTCTTGGGTGCTGAGGTGGAGCGTAATTCCCTTGGTACATCCTTATCATCTACATCAGGTGAACCATACTTGGTGTCTTTTAATTGTTTAAGCATGGGAAGAATGATGTATGCAAGGGTAGAATCCATATTCCACGTATCATATTTGTCTATTCGGACTTGGATTTTACGTTTTCTTTTATTCTCAATCCAATTACAAAAAGTGTATATCGGAGTGTCATCAGTCCATTTGCCGAGTTTATCACACCAATTTTTACTTAGGCCAACCTTTTGGAGCAAACCAACGATCTGATATGGCCCCCACCAGTTAAGATATTTTCCTATAAAAATTTTCATTTTCTTATCATATTAGTTTAACCTATTCGCAGCCCTCAACAAATATGCTAAAACACCATCCCAATAGTTCTTACCCCATTCGGAAGTAACCCTGTTTCTTGCAGTATAGGCAAGATCGATTCTTCTACACAGAAGTGTAGTTGACTGTGAACCAGTATTCATGTTTTCTAAGCTTATCACTCATCAGGTCATATTTCTTTTTCCCTCTTACGGAAAAAGTGGTATATTTATCGGGAGATTCATATACAACAAAATTATATAGAGTTTCCATTATAGTATCAATTTTCATTATAATTTTCTCCACCCAGAATCCTCACACACATATTTTTCATTTCCGACTAGTACCATATCACCAACTGAGGTGCTCCGACAAGTTTTACCATCAAACATTTTGGAAACATTCTTGTTGTTCCACCAGGCATTGTCAATGGTGTTGGTTAACATGAATGCCCTTTCCAACTTATCTTCCGTAGAAAGATTTTTGTCAACAGTCACAAAAGCAACCGTAGTTGTATCATGTATAACAGCAACATCTTCACTGCCATAATTTTTCAATAATGCATCTAATTTTTTACTCATCACTCTTTCGTTTCTTCTCTAATTCTTTTTCAACTTCCTTACCGAAACTCTCCAAGAGGTATATAAGGGCCGCCAGATCTTTGGCTAACTCTTTTACACTTTTCTCTTGCGTAATAATCGGACTCTCATTTCCCCTTTCCGCAGGCTGTTCCGCAAAAGTGGGGGATATTAAAGACAACGACAACACAGCCGCAATTAACATGGTTTTCATCACTACATTTCTCCTAATCGTGATTCAATATATTTCTTAGCATAGTCGCTGCCCATTGAACCAAATTTTTTCTCAACTTCTGCAACAACCTCATCGATGATAAATTCTTCATCACCACCATAGAATGGGAAGTATGCATTAACATGATCTTCAACATCCATCATAAAATTCTTCATTTTAGCCATAATATTTTCTCCTATGTGACTACCAATACAAACCAACCGAAACCGAATAAAGCGATAAGGGAAAGAAGTTCAACAGTCATTGTAAGTGCTTTTTTCATACGGCCACAAATTATTTTCTGCCCTTGTATATGCAGCTTCCTTTATAATCCAATTAACATATTTTTCCAATTCCACGTTCCAGTATCTTTTGCAATACGCCTTGAACACAGAAGAAGACTTCATAGTCGAGTTTGAACTGACAATGCCTGGTTCACCTTCAACTATGTATTTGTAAGCAGTTTCAAAGGAAACGGGGTCCCCAATCTTCACAGTGCCCGCGAAAACCTCATAAATTGCATCTTTAGCAAACATTTCTAAATCAGTCATATCACTTTAACCCTTGTCAGCATTGTACTCTTCCATCCCTTAAAGGTATCGTGTTTCTTAACTGTTCCTGTGATGGACAATTTATCACCAACTTCCGGTTCAAACTTATATCCAGAATAGAAGGTTGTGAGAGTGTTACCATCTGTATCTATCATCCTAACCAGCAGAGTGGAACCGTAATACCCGTTGATATATTTAGAACCGATAACCTCTACCTTTGCAGAAATCTTATCACCAACTTCACCAACGAATTTTGAAACCTTTTTCTTGACCTTCATCTCCGCCTCTTTCTCTATAGAACGAGTATAGGCGGGAACGGCCGAGGCGATAAAGGGAATATACCGAAACTCAACCATGTCATCGTTGAAGAAATTCTTCATGTTGTAGACATAATCGTTGTCGCCGTACATTTCATTTCTTACGAAATCGATAACTTTGGGAGCAATTTCCTCATCTTTAGCAGTCAGAACTAATTCTTCTTCATTTTTTTCAAGACGCCGTAATCCCATTTTAAGAGCGACTACAGATTCTACCTTCCATGAAGTAGGAGATACCATTGCATCAGGATCATTTTCCATGATCGTTTTCGCAGCGGTTCCAGACATCCAACCATCTTCCCGAATTACCGCATTGGTAACCATCAGGATTAATTCAAGGCCAGCAGTGGGCCGGAATTTCGGACTTCTCTCAGAAGTATAATCTTCAAAATTATCACTCTTGAGCATATCATCAACATACTTGAAGTAGCTGACAACCCATTCAATATTGACAGTGGGGAAAAAATCTTTTAAGCAAGACCGTCCAATTTCCATGAATTTTCCATCCTTGGAAATTACGAAAGTATCTTTCCGATACCGAGCGGTTTTGCAGTGATCGCAAGCCCCCTTGGACTTACGGAATTTCTTGGGAACTTCCATAGTGGGTGCAGAGAGAACAGTGACGTAATCACCAGCACCATCATGGGTCAATTTACCGACAAATTCCCAACCATTAATTTTGGGAACCTCACCCTTAACGGAAACATCAATCAGGGATTTTTTAATCGGAACCTCATCCATCTTGGATTTGGATTCGACAACATAGGTGTCGGAAATCTCATAACTGAGAATACCGTCCAACCCCTTCTTGGCTGCACGTTTAAGGATTTTGTCCAATTTTGCGGCAATCAACGGCCGATAAGAGGCGTTGAGTCCTTCAACCACAAAATCAAGTGTTTTAACGTCTTTTTTCATCATAACTAATTATACCAAATAAAATAGGATTTGTCAATAGAACAGGTAAGGAACATGAAAATAAAAATGATGTGTGACAAATTTATCACTACTTAACAAAATATGAAATAATTCCATTCACGTATAGTGTAAATCCTACTGCATTGATGATTATCAATGCCCGATCATTCCAAATGATGGAAACGATAATCCATCCAAATAGAGCTACTGCATTAACATACAAATTAAGGGGATATACATTATTTGCGGTAAGAAATATACCAAGCAATAATATGATTGTCGAAACCCATTTTAGATACCAATCTTTGGTATATGTGGGGGTGGTTTTATCAAGTTTACTCATTAAAAAATTCTGTTTATAATAAAGGAAAAGAAGTCTGCCTAATGGAGTATCCGTTCGGCTTGGCATGCCTAGTTGCGATATCGGTTGGTTACCAGACTCCTTTACCTTTATTATACCTTACTATACCATATCCAAAAGGATTTGTCAAGAGAAATCGTCATCGCTAAGTCGTTGATTCTAAACGAAACTCAAAATTAATATCATCCAGCCAACGCCACTCACCTGTTTTTAGTGATTTTATGGGGGTTAATGGGGGTTTGGGGGTCATACTCATGACGCCGGGGGGAAGGTCTAGGACTTCCCAAAGAGTACCATGTTCCCGAATACGGTTTTTACCGTGGCCGGTGATGCCCTTTAGAGTAATCCAATTTCCCTTAATTTTCATCATACCTTAAGCTACCATATCCAGAAGGATTTGTCAAGAAAAAAATGAGGGATTATCGTCTTTTTTTAGCCAATTCCATTGAAATCCAGTTCTTGGCTCTGGTATTGGTCACCTTCGTTTTAACCAGCCTTCGTATAATTTTCTGGATTACAGCGAGATCATCTTCACTTGCATCATTGTTATCTACTGCAATAAAATTGCCTCCAGAAAAATGTTGACTAAACAGACCGATATTCTTTTGTACTGCGTTCCATGCGCTAACCACAATGGTGGTGTTTACACTACGAGGCCGTTCTGCATTACGTTGAAGTGCAACATCGATAGAGGTGTTGACAAATATCATATAAGTGTCATATCCAATTTCCCTCAATCCATTAGATTGGCTAATCAAATCATCAGCATCCTTACCTGTACCATCAATAATTATTCCTAAGCGGCCTTTAACCCAATTGTCCTTTCGTTTTTCACGTACATCTTTTGCTCTAAGACGGAGAGGTTCACGGGAGTCATATTCAGCATCAGGCATATTTAGAGACAGGCCTGCATCCTTGATTAATCTTTCAAAATGAGGATCAGAGTTGACTATCTTGAGCCCCAGGCCGCCAGTAATCTTCTTGGTGACGTATGACTTACCTGAGCCAGGGCCACCAGCCAGGAAGATTGCTTTAAATATGTGGGCATCGTAAACCCCTTCTTGTAATTCTTTAAATGTTTTCATATCATTATTTATATTCTATTATATCCCATAAAAATCATCAATTTCATTATACACTATTGGGGATTTCTTTGGTTGTGGTGCAAGATTATTATAAATATCAGCCAGTGGTTCTTCAAGAGAATCCTTTGTAAGTAATAAAAACATACTGTGTTTCCCATCACTCATATCAAAATTGTGTGTAATTTTTTTAACAAAAAATGCACCTTTGTAAAACCTATCTTCTGTTTCTTTTTTACTAGTCTTAATTCCTGCTTTATAAGGAAGGCTCATTTCAACAACATCTCCAGCGTTTAGTAATGTATTTCCATGAACCGCAACATCAAGTAAAAATCCTGATTTCAATTGAGATTTTTGTGATATTGTTTTTTGTATCCATGTATTAGGCACATTTGCAGTAAATGGATATGAATTATCAGATGTATTAAAGGTTGAATCTGAAGAAGCATCCACATCTTTTATTGATGTAGGAAACATAAATTGTCGGGAAGGAAAATCTGATACTCTACGTTTTGCATCATCTACTGGAGTAGCGCTGTATATAGGATACTCTGTTTTGCCCTTTGTTAAAGGATTCATACCAACAATATGTGACTCCTTATCAAAACTATCAAGATAATTATACAAATGTGTGGAATAATTTTTATTAAAAATATCATGAATAATAAGTTTTGATCCAAATGTTCCTAAAGTATAATTTACTAAGCTATCACTATTACCAACAATTTCATAACCCAAAACAGTTTGTAAGTCTGCAAGAACATCAATACTACCGCCCTTACCTACCTTAGAGCCTGCTATAGACGTTGTATACGAGAGTTGGGGTTTTTGTGCATACATACTAGCCAAACTTCTAAAATGAAACCCTCTTATGTTTTCAAAAAACATATAAGATGTGTTGTTGTTTCGTTTAGAAACAGATTCTTTCATTGCTTTTTTTATTACACTAAATGGACTGATGTTTGGAGTTATTATTTTTTTGTTTTTCGCTGTAGGTTCTGTGTAAATATCTTTTTTGGTGCCTATATGATTTATCAACATATTTTGAACCATACTTGAATAGGAACCACGTAAAACTTCATTAACTCTAGTTCTTTGGTTTGCAACAAGTTCTTGAGTAATAAAACTTAATAGATACCCTTGTACATTATTCCCTATATCACTTCTGCCCTGTAAAGTGTTAATTACAAACGCATTTTCAGTGTAATCTATAATAGCAGTTTCATTTTTAAAAGTGGGGGTTCTTATTTTTAATTTAAAATATTCTTGGCCAATGAGTGGGCCAATAGATGCTAAATTACCGCTATCTTGCATAAGTATATTACCTGATACAGTCATCATTTCTGTGTCTTCATAAAGGGTAATTGCAACAATAGAAGGTAAAATATTAACTTCAAGACCAGATGAAGTTAATATGCTTGCATGATCTATTTTGAATTGGCCAGCGCCAGATAAACCTTCAGCCATTATAATATACTTTCTGACATGAGTGATTGATATTCAGCAACAAAAACACCAACATAGGCGGGGTCTAATAAGCGAATTTTACGTAAGTCATCTTGTCGATCCTCTTCATATTCTCTGTTGGTAATAGGAATTGCCACATCAGTAATTTTTGTCAAAGAGTGCAATTCATCTGAACCAGTACTAAGTGATATTGGGCCTCCCCCTGATGTACCAGATATCTTGAAGAGAGTGTCAGTATCTTCACCAACAAGTGGAATACCGCTTTCCGTAATAACCGCCTCTCCTACATATCGGCAAGTAATCCCCGAATCTTCATTCAAAAGAGTACCATCAGAACTATCTCCACCCTCTAAACGGATTTTGCTTCCATCATTGGTTGAACTTCCATCAGTTCCACTAAGAATTATTCGTTGAAAATCATCGTCACTGCCTTCCTGTACAATATCTTCTGCAACACTTGTGATGAAATATTTTTCATTTTCCACAAGCTCAAAAATTTTTGTTCCGCCAACTGAAGAATACGAAACAGCATCTCCCACAGCAAAGGTATGAATTGTAGTGGTAGTAATGTATTCTCCATCAACATCTGATGATGGATTAAAAGTTTCTACTGAAGAACCATAATCCGTTGCTGTTGCACCAACATTAATTTTTATTGTGGTGTCTCCAGATTTCTGATAAACTTCATAGTGATGCGTTCCATCAATATTTGTATACTTATCATCTACATATGCAAGAAATTGTGAGTGTGACATTGGCCATTGATGATAACGATTAGTGATACCATTTACAAACAACACAACCCAATGTAATTCTGGATCACCATAAAGTTTGTGTGCTATTATTTCTGGTGTCTCTCCCTCTTTAACATCGTATGTATCAAAGAATAGGGTATTAACTTTAACCTTTGCACGAATACCAACACGTTTCAAAAGGTTGGTTACAAGTTTAAATTCACCATTACCAACAGAATCATATACTATGATAGGAAAATGTGAAAAATACATAATCAATATCCCTCTGCAATCCGTTCTTTGGTAATAATTTCCAGTTCACTAAAGTTTAAAGTAATTGAAGTTCTTTGTGGGGGAGGGCCACCGCCAAAATTTCCCTTTGTTGGACTGTATGCTGTAAATCGTTCTCCACCATATTGAACGTCCATAGTTTTAAGAAAACAGGTTGATATTTTATTGAGAAAATTATTTGGTCCTTTTTGATACATATATGCTATATCAAAAGTACTTGGTATGGTCATTTCTCGGCCCACTCCAGCAATTCCTACTTTTGCTGCTGCCTTTGTCGCCGCTTTGCCCGTGCCGGCAGCTGCATCCTTAACATATTCTGGATGCATATGAAATTTAAATGCGTAAATAATATCTTCAACAATTGCTGCTTCTTGAGCACTTTTGGGTATAAAATCAAACTTATAACTGAAGTGTCTACGACTAACACCTTCTATCATTAATTCCATTCTTGGTGTTATGATTGCTCCTCGTTCAAGAGCTATAAGAGTTGCTGCGCCGGGAGCAAATGTATCAAGGCCTTTAATTGAAGCTTCTTTACTCCCCTGTACAATACCAGCCCCGGCCGAGGTGGCAGCTTTCTTTCCGGCCTCGAAGAGAGCTCCGGGTGAAAAGTCTTTTTTTGATAATAAATCATTAATTACTTTAGAACCAGTTTCAGCCAGCAATCCAATCGGAGGTTCTGCATATTTTATACCATATTGCACATTTACTGAAGGAGGCATATACAATGATATTGCAGTATTTAATCTAGTAGTTGAGTGTTTTTTTAGTGTAAGGGAGTGCATTTCTTTACCACCACCTTTTATTTGATCTTGTGGTCTGAAATGTTCTACTTGATTCTTTTCAACAACAGTACTCATTCCTCCAAACTCGTTGTGGCCAGGATTACCTCCCTGGCCAGCAAGAAAATCCATTCCTTGGTCGGCGTCTGGGTCGCCGCCAACCTTTCTTATAGTACCCATTCCTTCGTCATGCCCGGCTTGACCACTAAGCGGTATATTAGCTTCTCTAGCTAATTTTTTAGCAACACCTTTAGCAGTCATACCAATTTTTTCAGCCTGTAGTGTTGCACTATCTGCTTCATTAATCATAAACATAATATAATGGCCCTGCATAGGATCACCTTCTACGTTTATTGGATATGTTATATTTT
>Ga0208156_1000747_pt1 | contig 11475 bp, 13 predicted proteins | sample 1_EtaG_FD_184073 | JGI IMG/M metagenome (GOLD analysis project Ga0208156, IMG submission 184073) | Marine viral communities from the Subarctic Pacific Ocean - 1_ETSP_OMZ_AT15124 metaG (SPAdes) (version 2) | ecosystem: Environmental > Aquatic > Marine > Oceanic | place: Pacific Ocean | collected...
TTCAATAAACAAGTTACCTAGACAAAGTGGCAAGTCAACTATCATATGTGCCTACCTCTTACATTATTGTGTTTTTAATGATAATGTTAATGTTGCAATACTAGCCAACAAATCTTCTACGGCAAGGGATTTATTAGGGCGGTTGCAACTTGCTTACGAGCATTTGCCGAAATGGATGCAACAAGGCGTTCTTAATTGGAACAAAGGGTCACTTGAATTAGAAAACGGAAGTAGAATCGTTGCGGCGAGTACATCTTCTAGTGCTGTTCGGGGAAGTACCTTTAACATTATATTCCTGGACGAGTTCGCCTATGTGCCCCATAATATTGCTGAAGAATTTTTTAGTTCTGTTTACCCTACAATTTCTTCTGGTGAAACTTCAAAGGTGATTATTGTTTCTACACCTCATGGAATGAATATGTTTTATAAATTATGGATGGATGCTATCAATAAAAAAAATGATTACATCCCAATGGAAGTTCATTGGTCAGAAGTACCAGGTCGTGATGAAGCATGGAAAATTCAAACAATAAGAAATACAAGTGAATCACAATTTCAAACCGAGTTTGAATGTGAGTTTTTAGGAAGTATTGATACACTTATTAATGTAAGTAAACTTAAAAATTTAGCGGTTGTTGATCCTCAAAAGAGTCCTGGAGGTTTAGATGTTTATGAAATGCCTATTAAAAACCATACTTATGTTATGACGGTTGATGTTGCAAGAGGTATTCAAAATGATTATTCTGCTGTTGTAGTTATAGACGCAACAAAAGCGCCTTATAAGATTGTTGCAAAATATAGAAATAACAATATTAAACCTATTGTATTTCCTAACATATTAAAAAAAATAGGAAATCATTATAACAAAGCATATTGTTTAATAGAGATAAATGATTTAGGACAACAAGTAGCAGACGCAATGCAATTTGAATTAGAGTATGATAATATGATGATGGTTACACAACGAGGACGATCAGGACAAGTACTAGGTGGAGGCTTTAGTGGCCGTGGTAATCAATTAGGTTTAAGAATGACAAAGGGTACAAAAAAAATCGGAACTTCAAATCTGAAAAGTCTTGTAGAATCTGATAAATTAATAATTCAAGATTTTGATATTATTTCTGAACTCTCTACTTTTATTGCTCGTGGAAAATCTTTTGAAGCTGAGCAAGGTGCGAATGATGATTTGGTAATGTGTTTAGTTGCTTTTTCTTGGATGGCTAATCAAAGATATTTTAAAGAATTAACTAATGTTGATGTTAGAGGGCAAATGTTTACTGACCAACAAAACGCAATTGAGGCAGATATGGCACCTTTTGGGTTCATAGACAATGGATTAGATGATCCAGAAGGTCGTAATAACTCGTTTTTTGATGACGCAGGTGTAAGATGGACTCCAGTAGAGTATCATAAGGGAGAAAACTAAAGAAATGAAATATAATAAATATCTACAAAAGGGTTATAACTAATAAAGATTAATACTTAATATATTAAGGAGAATAAAATATGGCTTTTCAAGTATCACCAGGTGTTTTGGTAACTGAAAAGGACTTAACAAATATCGTACCAGCAGTATCAACTACTTCTGGAGGTATTGTTATTACAGCAGAAAAGGGGCCAGTTGGTGAAGTAACTACTATTTCATCTGAAAATGAACTGGTGGACACTTTTGGTAAACCAAATGCTTCTAATTTTGAACAATGGTTTTGTGCTGCTAACTTTTTAGGCTACGGAAATAATCTGAAGGTAGTGCGACCTGTAACTGGCATGGTAAATGCTGGCGTATCAGGAACGCCTATAATTATTAAAAATACTACTGATTGGAATGATAACTACTCCTCTGGCGAAGCCGCTGTTGGAGCTTGGTCTGCTAGAGAACCAGGAACATTAGGAAACAATCTGAAAGTATCTTTGTGTACCTCAAGTGTAGCCTTCGGGTTCACTAACGGAACTGGTTCTAATTTGGTTAATGACGCTGCTGCTGCTATTGGCGACACAACTATTACAGTTGATGACGGTTCAATATTCAACACAGGCGACTTAATTCATTTTGGAAATGCTTCTAATGAATTTACTGCTGCTCCTTCTGGATCTTATTACAAGATAACAGGAGTTTCTACTCATGTTTTAACTATCGCAAGATTCAATGCTGGAACTGGTAAAACAGAAACAGGTGGTTTACGACACGCTGTCGTGGACAATGCGAGATTTGAAAGAGCGTGGGAATACTATTTTAACTTTTCAGCGGCACCAACAACAACAGATGATGTATCTGCTGCTGGCGGTTCGTTGGATGAGTTACACATTGCAGTAATTGACGAAGATGGCGGTATTACAGGTACGGCAGGACACATTTTAGAAACATTTGAAGGTCTTTCACAGGCTTCGGATGCTAAAACTTCTACTGGTGCAAGCAATTACTACCGAGATGTTTTATATAATCAATCAAAATACATCTACTGGATGGACCACGATACAACCTTAGCAAATGCTGGTACAGCGAAAAAAGGACTAACATTTGATAATTACATAGGTAATGGTGGTGGTGCAGGTGGTGGGTCTACTCAAGGCAATTCCACTATTGGTAATGCTTCACTTACAGGCGGTACAGATGATTATACAATTACTAATGTTGAATTTGCAACTGGTTATGAGTTTTTCAATGATTCAGAAAATGTGGATGTATCTTTACTTATATGTGGACCATCAACGACTGCTTCTGACGCTACAGGCGATACAAAAGCAACTGCTGTTATGGATATTGCAACTGCAAGAAAAGATTGTGTAGCATTTATTTCACCTGCTAATGCAGATGTTGTAAGTGTAACTGATCCTATTTCACAAACATTAAATGTTAAGGCATTTGGTGATGGTCTTCCATCAACTAGTTATGCTGTAATTGATAGTGGTTACAAATATCAATTTGACAAATACAATGATGTATACCGATGGGTACCTCTTAACGGAGATACTGCTGGTCTTTGTGCTAGAACTGACAATATTGCAGACGCTTGGTTCTCACCAGGCGGTTTCAATCGTGGACAAATTAGAGGCGCAGTAAAACTTGCCTTTAATCCAAACCAAACGCAAAGAGATGAACTCTACAAATCAAGAGTGAATTCCGTTGTAGCATTTCCTGGTCAAGGAACTGTATTGTTTGGTGATAAGACTGCTCAATCTAAACCAAGTGCTTTTGATAGAATAAATGTTAGAAGACTGTTTATTGTATTAGAAAAGGCTATTTCTACTGCTGCTAAATTCCAACTCTTTGAATTTAATGACGAATTTACAAGAGCACAATTTAGAAACCTAGTAGAACCTTTTTTAAGAGATGTACAAGGTCGTAGAGGTATCACAGACTTTTCAGTAGTTTGTGACGATACAAATAATACTGGAGATGTTATAGATAGAAACGAATTTAGAGCTGACATTTATGTCAAACCTGCTCGTTCTATTAATTTCATCCAACTTAACTTTATTGCTACAAGATCAGGCGTTGCCTTTTCTGAAGTAGCAGGATCTTAATAGGGAGGAGATAAAACAAAATGCCAAATATAAATGATTTCAAATCTCGTTTAAGAGGTGGTGGCGCTCGTGCCAATCAGTTTAAGGTAACTTTACCTTTTCCTGGGTACGCCGCTGTTGGTGGAGAAACAAGTGATATGGCGTTCTTATGTACTGCTACTAGTACGCCAGCTTCAAATGTTGCTGAAGTCGCTGTTCCATTTAGGGGTAGATCCCTTTATGTTGCTGGTGACAGAACATTTGATACTTGGACAACAACAGTATTGAATGATACAGACTTCAAAATATATAGAGCGGTAGAAAGATGGTTGAACGGAATAAACAATATGAGTGATAACGAAGGTATCGCAAATCCTTCTGATTACCAAGTTGACGCATTTGTTGACCATCTGGACAGAAACGGATCAACTTTAAAGTCTTGGACTTTTAGAGGATTGTTCCCAACTGCATTACCAGGAATTGCATTAAACTATGGCACAAATGACGCTGTAGAAACTTTTGATGTAACTTGGAGATACCAGTATTTTGAAACAGATACTACTACATAATAAGTTAATTCAAAAAGGAAAATTATAATATGGTACAACTACTTGGATTTGAAATAACGAGAAAAGATAACGATCTGGAGAAGCCAGGAAAAGCGAAACAAGCTTTTACTATCCCTTCTCCAGATGACGGCACAACAACTATATCTGCTGGTGGTTACTTTGGCCAATATTTGGATATGGAAGTCACAGCCAAAAATGACTTTGATCTAATTAGAAGATATAGAGAAATTGCTCAACATCCTGAATGTGATATGGCGGTTGAGGATATAATCAATGAAGTTATTGTTTCCAATGAAAGGGATGCTGCTGTTTCATTATCTTTAGATAAGCTTGCTGTTTCAGAAAATATTAAAGACAAAATTAGAACAGAATTTGATGAGGTATTACGCCTATTAAATTTTGAGGAAAAAGGACACGACATTTTTAAAAGATGGTATGTTGATGGTCGTATTTACTTTCATAAAGTAATTGATCCTAATAGTCCGAGAAAAGGACTTACAGAATTAAGATATATTGATCCACGAAAAATGAGAAAAGTTCGTGAGATAAAAAAATCCAGAGATTTAAAAGGCAAAGGGATTGAGGTTGTAGAACAAACAGCAGAATGGTTTGTTTATAACGAAAGAGGAATACAAGCAGGAAACGATAACGCTGGTGTTAAAATTGCTGCTGATTCAATTACTTTTGTTACTTCTGGTGTTGTAGATCAAACTAGAAATATGGTTATGGGTCATTTGCATAAAGCAATTAAACCTACTAATCAATTGAGAATGATTGAGGATGCTGTTGTTATTTACAGAATAGTAAGAGCACCTGAAAGAAGAATATTTTATGTTGATGTTGGTAACTTACCAAAAATAAAAGCAGAAGCTTATCTTCGTGATGTAATGGCAAGATATAGAAATAAACTTGTTTATGACGCAAGTACAGGTGAGATAAGAGATGACAGAAAACATATGTCAATGCTTGAAGACTTTTGGTTACCTCGTAGAGAAGGTGCAAAAGGAACTGAAGTATCTACTTTACCAGGTGGACAAAATCTTGGTGAGATTTCAGATGTTCAATACTTTCAAAAGAAATTATACAAAGCATTGAATGTACCGATTTCAAGAATGGAATCAGAAGCAGGTTTTAATCTTGGCAAAGCAGCTGAGATTACAAGGGATGAATTAAAATTTACTAAATTCGTTCAAAGATTAAGAAAAAGATTTACACTGGTCTTTAGTGATATACTTAAAACGCAATTAGTTTTAAAAGGTGTTATCACAATTGAAGACTGGCAAATAATTAGACCACATATTCAATATGATTATTTAAAAGATGGATACTTTGCTGAACTAAAAGAAGCAGAAATTTTAAGAGAAAGATTAAGTCTTGCTCAAGAAGTTAATCCATATGTAGGAAAATACTATTCAGTTGCATATATAAGAAAAAATGTATTAAGACAAAGTGATGAAGATATAATTGAGATTGATAATCAGATTGCTGATGAAATAAAAAGTGGTATTATTGCCTCTCCCGAAGGACAAGATATGTCAGGAGATGATGATAATGCTGATATAAATATAGGAGATGAAAAATAATTATGCCAAATGATAATATAAAAAGTATGGTTAATTCACTTGCAAGTGGAGACAATGTAAAAGCTCAAGACGCTTTTAAAAATGCATTGTCTGATAAAATTGGACAAGCACTTGATGATAAAAGACAATCAGTTGCTACTGATTGGTTAGGTAGTGCTAGAGAACTAGAAGCAACTAAAGCAGCTTCTGGTTTAGATAAAGTACAAGGTGCTGTAACAACTCCAATAGGAAGTGCTGATAATTTAGCGGCACAAACACCAGGACAAGAACAAGAGCCTGTTGAGATAGACCAAGGTGGAGAAAATGTTGAACCAGCTGTCGTTCCAGAAGTTTAAGAAAAAACTATCTGAACAAAAGGACGATAGTCCTAGAGAAACTGCGGAGTTTAAAAAACTATCTCCTGCAGAAAAACGGGCGGTGAAAGATATATTTACTATGTTGGATAATACCAAAGGTGAAATTATAACTAAAATTGATAGTATTATTAAACAGGTAGCAAAAAAAAGAAATGTTAAAGTGTCTGCTATAGAAGATTATTTTGACAACGAAATATTAAATTAAGGAAATAAAAAATGGCAATTGCAACAAGAACACTTAAAGATACAAAAATCGCAACAGGTAGTGGAACTGCTGGTGGTAAAGTTACTGTTTTAGTAAACATGAACGATAATACTACTACTGACTCCGTTGTACTTGATGCTAGTGCATTAGCGGGACACGCTAACGGTGCTATGTTAGACATCACTAGAATATGGTGGGCGTTGGTACAAGGTACTGCTGACGACAATACTGGTTGGGCAGATATTGAATTTGTAGGTGCTGCGGCAGATACTAAGGCAATCAATCTTGCAGGTACAGGACACTATGATGGTACTGCTGGTAAGATTGAGAACAACGCAACAAATACTACTGCAACATCAGGAGACCTAAAGTGTAACGCTTATGGAGTTTCTGGATATATATTAATTGAATTAAGAAAAGACGAAGCATTTACTGCTTAATTTTTTATGACGATAACTAATACTACGGTTGTTGATACAACAGATAAAGCTATAATTAAATCTGTTGGTATAGGTAGTGAAACCGACCAAAAGATGATTGAAGGTGGTGCTGAAAATCTTGCAAGTGGTAATAATGAATCACTAGTAAGTTTAATTGAGTGCTACTATTTGATAGAAGGAACAGGCACATTAAAGATTAGTGCTGATAGTGAAACAAGTGATTTATCTTTAACTGGTAAAGGTAAGTATGGATTACGACCTGACCAATTAAAGTTTGGTAACGATAAACAAATATTATTAACAACTGATTCAAATGTAGAGAGTTATTTGTTGGTGACAGAATTTAGGAGAAACGATTAATGGCTGATGTGGTAACAAGTCAAACTTTAGTAGATACTTCTGGTACAAAAACCGTGATGAAATTTACAAATATGTGTGACGGATCAGGTGAAACGCTTGTAACAAAAATGGATGCTAGTGCATTAACATTTATGACCGAAGACGCTAACAGAAGTGTTGCGAAAATTTGGTGGGCGGTTAATACAACAAATGGTAAATCAGGTGTTGAATTGTTATGGGCAGGTAGTGGAACAAGTGCTGCTAATTCTACAATTTGTTTTTTATCTGGCAGAGGATATCACGATTATTATACTGCTGGAAATATGATACCTAATAATGCAACATTGACAGCAGATACAAGTCCTGCTGGAGATGTATTACTTTCAACAAAAGGTTTTGTAGCTGGTGATAATTATACTCTTATTATTGAAATAAGATAATGCCCGATTACGATAAGCAAATACTTGAAAGGATTGTTGGGACTAAAAGTAAAGGTGAATTGGCAGAAAAATTTAAATTAGCTTTTGCTAAAAAATTAGGAATTAAAGTAGAAGATATGAAAAAAGGAATAGTAGATAAAGTTTATAACAAAGAGAAGGTGGAGAGATAAATGAAACTAATAACAGAAACAATTGAGAATATTGAAGTCTTAACCGAAGCAAACGCTAGTGGTAAAAAAGACTATAAGATAAGAGGTGTTTTTATGCAAGCGGATGTTAAGAACCGTAATGGTCGTGTTTATCCTGTGCAAACTCTTACTAAAGAAGTTCAAAGATATAATTCAGAATATGTAAACAAGAAACGAGCTTTCGGTGAACTAGGACATCCAGATGGTCCAACAGTTAACCTAGAAAGAGTTTCACATATGATTACTAGTCTAAAACCAGAAGGTAAAAACTTCATAGGTGAGGCTAAGATAATGGATACTCCTTACGGTAAAATAGTTAAGAATTTAATTGACGAAGGTGCTCAATTAGGTGTATCATCAAGAGGTATGGGATCAATACAATCATCATCACAAGGTAATGTTGTAGGTAAGGATTTCTATCTTGCTACCGCAGCTGATATAGTTGCAGACCCATCAGCTCCAGACGCTTTTGTTGAAGGTATAATGGAAGGCAAAGAGTGGGTATGGGACAACGGAGTACTGAAAAGTATGGAAGTTGAAAATTACAAAAAACAAATAGAGAATACAAAACGCTTAGAATTAGCGGAGAAGAAAGCCTCTATTTTTAACAACTTTTTATCAAAACTTTAATAACCTACGCAGCTTGTTTAAATTGCGTTGGTATTGAGATGGTAAATTGTATAAATAATAATAACGAAAAAATAAATTTATTTTTTAATAATCAAGGAGAGACCGAATGTCAGATATTAATGTAGATGTAGAAGTTAAAGAACAGGTAAATGTGGCTAATAAAAACGCAGCTCCTGCTCAAGCTCCTACTCTTAAAAATGACGCAGTTGATATGGGTCCTGCAGTTGTAAGACCAACTGATAAAAATCCAGACGCTGCGGCAAAGGCGAAACAAAATACTTCGGATCCAGCAAAGAAAAAAGCTAAAGATGGTTCTTTACCAAAAGATCAAAAACCTGGTTCTTCTGTAAAAGAAGAAGCTAAACCTGAAGACGAAAAGAGTAAAGATAAAGAGGTTAAGGCTGAGGATGATGATGAAAAAGAAGACGACAAAGAAGTTAAAAAAGAATCAACTGAAGTAGAAATTGACCTATCCGATGATGTTAAAGCATTGGTTTCAAGTGACGCTGATTTATCTGAAGAATTTAAAGATAAAGCAGCTACAATTTTTGAAACTGCTGTTAGAACAAGAATTAAGGAACAAACAAAAATCCTTGAGGCTAAATACGAAGAAAAACTTTCAGCTGAAAGAGAAACAATAAAAGAAGCTATGACTGAAAAAGTAGACTCATATCTAAACTATGTTGTGGAAGAGTGGATGAAAGAAAATGAACTAGCGGTTGAAAGAGGAATTAGAACTGAAATCGCTGAAGACTTCATAACTGGTCTTAAAGATTTGTTCAAAGAACATTACATTGATGTTCCTGAAGAAAAATATAATGTGCTTGATGACTTAACTAACCAAAATAAAAAACTTGAAGCAAAGTTAAATGAACAGATTGAAAAAAATGTTGACTTAACTAAAAAAGTTTCTAACGCTGATAGAAGCTCAATCGTTGCTGAAATTTCAGACGATTTAGCAGAAACAGAAAAAGAAAAATTTACTTCAATGGCTGAAAATGTTGAGTATGATAGTGCTGAGAAATTTAGAGAGAAGTTAGAAACTATTAAAGAATCTTATTTCCCTAAAAAGAAAATAGAAGAAAGCTCATCTAAAGATGATGTCGATTCTGTTGCGGCTAACGCTCCGATTGAGAGCAATACCGATGCTATGGCTGCATATACAGCCGCTATAACTAAAAATATTAAATCTGTAAAGATTTAGTTATTAATTAATTAATTAAGGAGAGATAAACAAATGTATCTTACTGAAAACTTACAAGAAAAATGGCAGCCAGTATTGGAGCATCCTGATTTACCAAAAATCGAGGACGCATACAAAAGAGCTGTAACAACTGTTATTCTTGAAAACCAAGAAAAAGCAGTTAGAGAAGACAGAGCATTTATGACAGAAGCTGCACCAGCAAACGCAACTGGTAGTTCTGTTGATAACTGGAATCCTGTTCTTATATCATTAGTACGAAGAGCTATGCCTAACCTAATTGCTTACGATGTCTGTGGTGTTCAACCGATGACTGGTCCAACTGGACTTATCTTCGCTATGAAATCAAGATATGGTTCTCAAGCGGGTGCTGAGGCATTATTTAACGAAGCTGATTCAGACTTTTCTGCTGAAGACGCTGCTTCAGATACAGGTTCACCTGATTCACATTCAGGTTCTAACCCTGCGACATTGAACGACAGTCCATCTGCTGGTACTTACACTACTGGTTCTGGTATGTCAACTGCTGAAGCAGAAACACTAGGTGACGGAACTGACGAGTTTGCTGAAATGGCTTTCTCAATCGATAAAGTTACTGTTACTGCTAAATCAAGAGCTCTTAAAGCTGAATACACTATGGAACTTGCTCAAGACTTAAAAGCAATCCATGGTCTAGACGCTGAAACAGAGCTTGCTAACATCCTATCTTCTGAAATCTTAGCTGAAATCAATAGAGAAGTTGTTAGAACAATATACACTACTGCAAAAGCTGGTGCTCAAGTTAATACTACTACTGCTGGTATTTTTGATTTAGACACAGACTCAAATGGTAGATGGTCAGTTGAAAAATTCAAAGGACTATTATTCCAATTAGAAAGAGATGCTAATGCAATAGGACAACAAACAAGAAGAGGAAAAGGTAACTTAATTATCTGTTCAGCTGATGTCGCTTCTGCGCTTCAAATGTCAGGTGTATTAGATTACGCTCCCGCTCTTAATACTAACCTAAACGTTGACGACACAGGAAATACTTTTGCTGGTGTACTTAATGGCAAATTTAAAGTATATGTTGACCCATATAGTGCAAACGTAAATGCAAGTCAATTCTATTGTGTTGGTTACAAAGGTACTTCACCATACGACTCTGGACTATTCTATTGTCCTTATGTGCCATTACAAATGGTAAGAGCAGTTGGTCAAGATAGCTTCCAACCTAAGATCGGGTTTAAAACCAGGTATGGAATGGTTGCTAATCCTTTCGCAACTTCTAACGGTCTAGGTGCAATTGACATAACGTCACCTGCAGCTGGAGACCAAAACGTTTATTACAGACGTGTAAAAGTTACGAATATCATGTAATCTGTAAAAAGATTATTTTTAAAAAGGCGGACCTTTGTGTCCGCCTTTTTTTGTACCAACTACTACATAAAGTTTGTATAAATAGTATTATGAAACATAAACATCATAAGATAAAATTCAAAGATGGTAAAAGAATCCGAACGGATGAAATAGTTACCTTAACTTTAGAAGAACACGCTAAAGAACATAAACGATTATATAAATTAGGCGGCCATTGGAAAGATAAAGCCGCATATGAAGGACTATCTGGTCAAATACCTAAAAAAGATGTTATAGCAAAAGTATTGAGTGAAAATGGTAAAGAAAATGTACACAATTTACACACTCCTGAAATAAAAGCAAAAGCTAGAAGAAGAACAAAAGAAGTGAATACAGGCCGAGTTTTTACAGATGAACATAAAGAGAAAATAAGACAGAAAAGATTAGGCCAAAAACAACCACAATCTCAAAAAGATACTGTAAGAGAAGCATTATCAAAAGATTGGATCATCATTACACCAACCAATAATCAGTTTCAAGTAAGAAACTTACAAAAATTTGCTAGAGAAAACAACCTAGACCAAGGCAACTTACATAAGGTTTCCACAGGTATACTTAAACAACACAAAGGTTATCGTTGTATAAAGGCATAACGCCCTTTTTTTTAAGCATTAAATAGATA
>Ga0208156_1000750_pt1 | contig 11415 bp, 12 predicted proteins | sample 1_EtaG_FD_184073 | JGI IMG/M metagenome (GOLD analysis project Ga0208156, IMG submission 184073) | Marine viral communities from the Subarctic Pacific Ocean - 1_ETSP_OMZ_AT15124 metaG (SPAdes) (version 2) | ecosystem: Environmental > Aquatic > Marine > Oceanic | place: Pacific Ocean | collected...
ACTCCCAACTTGTTCTTCTCCATCATGTGCTTGAAATTTTACCGCAACCGTTTTTGCACGTTCAATTGCAACCCATAGGCCAGGGAAACTCAAACATCCCTCCCTCATATATGTAGTATCTTCGCTCCATTCTAAAATTTCTGGATTAAACACTACCAAAGCATGTTCATCCATTCTCATTGCAAATACTGTAACAGGAATCCCAATTTGATTTGCAGACAATCCAAACCCCCTATGATGTATCATATTCTCTATCAATTGAGTTGATAATTTCTCTGGATCTACTTGAGGATTTTCAAAATTAAATACCTCTGGTTTTTCCCTCAAAAATGGGTCTGTCTCTTTCACTAATTCACATATTAGATCACTCATGAAGCCTCAATTCTAGAAAAACTTTTCTCTTTCACAAACTTAATTGTAGAAATGAATTTATCAAATAGGATTTCTCCCTTGTGCGAAATTACAAACACATTAGTATCTGCATCTAATGTATTAATGATTTTAAGAAACGCATCGGTTCCTTCTGCATCTAATGATGAATCAAATACCTCATCCAGAATCAGTAAGTTTGTATTCACACTATTCTTGAGTTTTGCAACCATGCGCCACGTGAATAACAACGCCAAATCAATTCTCATCTTTTCACCTTCTGAAAAAGAAGCATAAGTAAATTCATCACGATATTGTGAACGAATAGTTTCACTAAAATTTTCATCAATTGAAAAATTAATGAGAAAATCTAATTCATTCAGATACTTATTTACATATTTGTTTATGATTGGAACGTATTGTCGAATAATTTTTGTTTTGATTCCCGAATCTTTCAAGAGTTCATTTGCATATTCATATATCTGTTTTGTCCCACATAACCCTTGATATTGTTCCTCTAGGGTTCTCAGATCTTCTTGTAAGGACTGTAAAGTATTCTCCCCCACACTATCAAGTTGTTTTTTCTCTTGTAATTTTTCAATTTCTTTTTGTGTTCGTTCTATGGTAGAATCAAAGGATTGGATCTTAGATTCTATCCCTGCGAGTTTCTTGTTCTTCTCTCCAATATCCCGGCCAATAGATCGAAACTCTTCTAATTGTTGTTCCAAAATGTCAATTTCTGACACAATCTTATCGAGCCCATCTTTCTTTTCATCAATCCCTTTCGATATGTCGATGATTCGTTCTTTTTTAAACACATCATCAATAGATTGTTTACATTGTGAACACGTTGAATTGGTTTCATAGAATTTAAGTTCTTTCTGTTCTTGAGTCAATTTGATGTCAATTTTGTTTTGAAGTGTTCCAAATTCTGAGGTTTTTTTCTGAACACCATCTTCTAATAACATCTTTTCATTCAAAGAAAGAATTTGTTTTTGGAGGGAATTTAAAGCATCAACACTGTATTTTTTCTGTTCTTTAAAGTTCTCAATATCCTGAGTTTTATCAAAAATAATTGATTTGTTATCTTGGTGCAACCGTTCAATATATTCTTGTTGTAATTTTATTTTGGTTTCATCCAACTCTTTTTGATTTTCATTATCTTGAAGAATTGTTTTTAATTCAGAATTTTTCTGTTTCAATATTCCATTCATTGTAGAAAAAATCTGAATGTCCAAAAGATCTTCTACAATAGCTCGGCGATCCGACAATTTCAATTGCATGAATGGCTCGAATGACGAATTTCCAAGTAGAACAATTTGGGTAAATGATTTGTAATTCAACTTGAGAATTACTCTTTCCAAATAATCTTGATAATCCCGAACATTGGCAGTCTGATCAAACATCTTACCATTCTGGAAAATTTCAAACACATTCGGTTTTACCCCTCTTCGGACTGTATAACTTTTCTTCCCAATAGAAAAATCAATCTCTACTAACAATCCTCTTTCATTAATCGCATTGACCAATTGGGGTTTATTGATATTCCGAAATGGTTTTCCAAACAATCCAAATGTCAACGCATCTAGAATAGTAGATTTTCCCGAACCATTCTCACCAATAATCAAAGTGGTGGATGACCTATCAAGAAAAACAGTTGTAGGTTTATCTCCTGTTGAAAGAAAATTCCTCCAAGAGATTTTTTTGAACACAATCATGAAATATTTTTGTTTCTTTTTTCGTTTAGGAGTTGTGGATTGGTTGTCTTGTAGGTATTGTCTACACTACTTAGGCCTTTTTTCAACGCAATATGAATCATCTTATTGAGAGTGATTCCTCTTTCATGTGCCAACAATGATAATTTTAATACTACATCATCGGAAATTTCTAATGTTATTGCTGCCTGTGGTTCTGGTTGAATTCCTCTACTTTTTCGTTCTCTATCTCTCTGTCTTTCTATTTCATCCATATCATAGTTAGTCATTTTGTTGACCCTCCTGTTCTTTCATTGTTATTGTTTGATTCTCACACTGTCTCTGTGGTTAGTGCTTCATTATATAGATTTTGCATTAATAAATTCAACTCATCCTTGTTTTCTATTTGTAGTCCATCAACACAACTCTTAATGACACTCATTGTGTCTTCTACATCTTCCATACTCTCTATATCATCTCCCAAATCTTCAATATCAAACAAATTGTCTACTACTGAAATATGTCCTACCCCAACATCAATCAATTTGTCCATTAAAGTTTCAAAGAGATAAGAATTGTTCTTTTTTTGAACAATAATCTTTACATAACAATCTTCATATTGTGATAAATCACCATAATCTGTTATATCATCATCATAATAAATTTTATGAAACATCGAATATGGATTCCGAATAAATTCCGTTTCCATCGTTTCAGTATCGTAAATATGAAATCCTCTTGGATCATTATAATCACTCCAAGTTATTTCATAAGGATTCCCTAGATATGTAATGTTTTCAGTAGTAGAACGATGATGGAAATGTCCAGTAAATACATGTTGAAATGCACGAAACATTTTTGGAGAATGGCCATCAAAACTCACCGAACCTTTGATGTGTTCGGCTCCTTGTATGTGAAGATGTCCAAATGCAACTTTGGTACGTGTCTTTTCAATAAGTTCTTTAGTTTGTTTTTCGTTATCATCACATATCCAAGGCAAAAACACTACTTTATGATCATCTGTTAAAGATACTTCACATGGTTCATCATAAACAGTAACGTGTGACATCCCTTTTGTCAATTCATTCATTGAATTAACAGAAAGAGTATTCTTATAGTAACAATCGTGATTTCCAATTATGAGTTTAATATTTCCACCCATTTCACCAAGTGGATCAAAAAAAATATCTTTCATGGAATTTAGAGTTTTAAAGTTAATAAATTTTCGTCTATCAACTACATCACCCAAATGAATAATTTCTGTTATTCCTCTTTCTTTCAATGTGGGGAAGAATATATTCTCATAGAATTTTCGGAAAAAATCTGAGAAAATCAGACTATCATTTCTTGCGCCGAAGTGGGTGTCTGTCAGTAAAGCAATCTTCATGCGTGGGCCTTTTCTAAAAATATTGTTAATGGAGAAAACGAAACAACATTTTCATCTTCTTTGGCAACTTTGGGTTTTTTCTTCTTTCGTTTCTTCTCTTCAAATGCGAATATAAATTCTTGAATAGCAACACGTTTATCAGTTGTCAATGGTGATGCTCCAGTAGAAACGGACTTTGAATCTTCCATTTCCCCCATATCTACATGGTCTTCTAAAGAACTATATTCTTCCATCGTTTTATATTTAATATACAGTTGTTTTTTCTCTTTTTCTATTCTTCGTAAAAAGGCATAATATATTATTTGAGTAAAATATGCAAATGGATTTTTTGATTTATCTGGATTAAAATTACTTGCATACATAACACAATTCTCAATTCCATCACTCACCATTTCTTCTCTAAATGCGTAATTTATAAAATTTGGTCTATGGGATAATCGTTCTGCTATTTTGAGGAAACACTCCCCAGCATAGTCTGGTAGTACAGGCAACTCTTTTTCAGTATCCTTTGCCTGTAAATATTTTTCACGATATTCCCCCATAACTATTAGAAATTTTTCATTGTCAACATAATGTTGTTTTTTTCTGGCCACGATCACCTGCCTTTCTTATTTAAGTTCATTGTATAAGTATACCAAATTTTGTTATATTTGTCAAGTTAAAAAAAAAATAAAAAAACACTTGACTTTTTATTCAAAAATTGATATAATAAGTCTGTGACGGTTTAAATAGAAATAGTATAAATGTAATATGGAAAGTGTTCACTTGTATAGATTTTTATTCTTTCCATAAAATGATTTAATGTATAATTCTTCTTATCTTTGTAACTCAAATCATCAGAAATATCGTAAAGGGTTGCAGCCTCTTTTGTTTCTGATCTTCTTAATCCTCTACCTATCGATTGCAAGTTTCTAATACGACTCTTAGAAGGAGAAGCGAAAACAATGTTGTGAAGATTCCTAATGTTGATGCCGGTACTGTATACGCCATAACTTGCACATATAATAGCATCTTTTTCTTTTTCGACAAGTTCTCGGACTTTTTCTCTTGAATCTGCATCTGTTCCTCCATAAACAAAAAAGATTTTTCTAGACGGATCAATAATATCTTTCAATATTGAGTGTAAGATATTACCATGTTTTTCAATATATTGAAAAAGTACCAATGAATTTCCAGTAAGTCCTTTTACTAAATTACAAATGTACTTGTTTCTTTCTGGATGACTTACTAAAAAATCAATTTCTTCTTGATAGTTTAATTTTGAAATTTTTGCGGCCACTTCTTCGGAATATTTAAGAACAAGACATCGTATTGCAATTGCAGATAATGTCTTCTTCTTTATAAGTTCTTTGGTACTTGTTACTCTTCTTGTTGTACCAAATAACCCCTCTAATATTAATTTATGCACTTCAACATCATCAAGTGTTCCTGTTGTTCCAATTCGATAGGGTGCATTCTCCAAATTTTTCATTATTTTAGTAAGTGATTTGGCCTTGTACAAGTGGGCCTCATCTCCAATCACTAACTCAAAATCTGTGAAGAAATCTTTTTTCAATACATACAGAGATTGCCATGTTGAGATTATAATCGGTTTATCTGTTACTTTTTCCTGTCCTCCAAAAATCTTGTGGACGAATTTTTCGACTTCAAATGTTTTGTCTACTTTTGCATAGGCCTCAAAATCAGAATACATCTGACTTACCAATGAAAGAGTTGGTACAATGATTAATGTTTTTTGTGGAAAATAATATCGTACCAAATAGTAAATGATAAGAGATTTACCCGATGCAGTTGGTGAAAGAAGTACACATCTTCGTTTATCAATTGAATGTCGTATTGCTGCATTTTGATAATCTCTCAATCTATATTCACAAGAAAATGATGTAAGAAACTTCAAATAATCTTCATTGGATATGTGTTCAATCGAATCATTTGTTTGATCTATGAGTTTGTATTCTCGGTCACTCGCAAAACGTTGTATTCTATTTTTTAATCCATAATATATTCTACCACTGTCCATGTTGTAAAGATAAACATAACCATCCCACTTTCTCCTTCGGAACATTGGCATGAATTGATAATCTTTTGGATGAAACCGAAAATAATGATTGAGTTCCATCCTTACACCTGGCTCGCAAGAAAGTCGTAAGAATACTTCGTTTTCCTTTTCCATTAATATTTGCATAAAGTTTATCCAAGACCTGCAACAAATTTCCTCCAATTGATTGCATTATTAATATGAAAACTTCGATTCTCAATCATTGAAAGAACAGATTTTAAGTAGTTTACCTTTTCTTCTTGTTCGTTCAATATCTTTTCAGCTTTCTGCAATGATTCGTCGGCTGCAACGTAATATTTTTCTAATTCGGATTTAGAAATTCGTATATTGTGGTCTGGGCCCTTTCCATTTTTAGAAATGACTACTTCCCAACGTTGTTGAAAAACAACTTTCCAATGTGTTTTAAGATCACTAAGTCTACGTTTTTCTTTGGAATATATGTCTAGGTATTTTTGATGAAGATTGGGAATCTTCAGAGATTCATTATCTAAATCTTTATCATCAATGTGAGAGTCCTCCCCCCACATTTCCATAATGTCTTCAATTTTCATAATTTTTTTAATTGTTCAATAGATTTTTTATTTCATAGTTTACGTAACGAAATCCTGCGGTAGCAGTAAAATATTCCAAATCTCCAACCGAACTATCAAATTCAAGAGAAGATAAAGTTATTGGAAATGCATCATAAAAATGAAATTCCATTTGGGGGTTCATTGCACTTGTTAAAACAGTAAGTACAACAGTTGAAACTATTCCACCTCTTGGATGTAACGTGTTTGATGCTTTAAGAAGTCTATATTTTTCATGTCCTTCTGTTAAACCAGTTGCAATAATTCTGTCATAAATTTCTGTCCAATTTTTCATATGTTCATCAACAATAAACCTAACGGACAACTCTTCAAACGAAACCTTGTTTCCAGCAAAAGGTATGGTTGCATGTGGTGTCATTACATCTATACCTTCAATTGATACGCCAGGCACATTTACTGCCTGACAAAACCAAGTTAAACTTGGTGCATCTTCCATTGTTAGTCTAAAACTAATATTTGAAAGATAATTTAAATTTTCTGGTACTTTATTTGCTGCGGCCATGGATTTCCTTTTTAGTCCTTCTATACTATTTATTCAACAGATTTTCAAACTCCCCATAATCCATGTCTTTTCCAACAAAAATAAATTTAGAATTTGGGAACTCTTCTTCTATGTGTTTATGTTGACCAACCCAAGAATCTTGTTTTTCATCATGAAATTCTGTAATAGAAGTTCCAAGAAATATACCATCTTTTGTTTGATCGTGATAATAATCAAACCCCACACAATAAAAAAATGTTTCACTAGGATTTTGTTGAGCGGCCAAACGGAGTGCAACTGTATCAGTAATCCATTCTTCAAATGTAGTATCTGACCACCAAGCAATATTTTCAGTTGGATCAGATGGATCAATCCAAATGAAATACATAACTCCTTCATATGCAAATTGAATAAAGTTGTTTGTCGTTGGTTGATTTTCTCCAATTTTATATCTCTTATCGGTTGTCTGTTTAAGCATGTCGTAGTGCATACTTGGAATTAAATCGAATCCTCTAAAATAACATTTGTATTTTTTCGTTAGATCATTGGTTATCAATTCCAATTGTGCATCGATATCTTGACAAACTAAATGATTTGGTATGAATTTACGATAAATGAAATCACAACCATACGTAACATGTTTTTTGAAAAGATTTAAATCGGAAACAGATTTTGATTGACCATTTCCTATCACTATAATCATTGCGGCCTCACTGGAAAATTATCACTACAAATAAAAAAAGGGAGTAGATTTCTCCACTCCCTTTCAGAAATCCTACTATATGTAGGTCAAGTATTACATCAAGTTGGTAATTGCAGCTTTTCTGTAATATACATTCAAGTGAGGATTGGTTCCAAGAACACCTGTCATACGACCAGTTGAAGCACTTGCATTTTCAGCAAATGGGTTTGCAACTAGACCATAACGTGTTTTGAAAGCAATCTGTGGTTGAAAACTAGAACTATCAACCGCACGAACCATTTGCAACGGAACGTATGGGCAATAGAAAATTCCAGCATCCATCGGTGAATCACCTTTATAACCTACACAATAAAATTCTTGTGCATTTGCATTAGCATATGGATCAACATATACTTTATAGCGTCCGTTAAGAACACCAGCAAAAGTTGAAGATGCGGTATCTGTGTTCAGATCTGTGCTCATTGCAGGAGCATAATCCAAAATACCCGCCATCTGAAGGGCAGAAGCAACATCAGATGAAGTCATCAAAATGTTTCCTTTTCCTCTTCGTGTGTCTTTTCCAATCTGGTTTGCATCTTTTTCAATCTGCATCATCAGACCTTTGAACTTTTCAACCATCCAACGTCCATTGGAATCTGTATCAAGGTCAAACAGACCAGCAGTAGTTGTACCAATTTGAGCACCAACTGCGGCGTTGATATAAATCTTACGAACAACCTCACGGTTAATTTCTGCAAGAATTTCCATAGATAGAATGTTAGCAAGTTCTGCTTCTGCATCTAATCCATGAACTGCACGTAAATCCTGTGCGAGTTCCATTGAATAGGAACCTTTCAGGGCACGTGTACCAGCTGCGATTGAAACTTTCTCAATTGAGAAGGACATTTCACCAGCAACATCGCCCTCACCACCGTCTGTTTCCAGAGCACTTGATGCGGAGAATTCGTTACCAGTTTGTCCACTACCATCACCGGCAGTAATCAAAAGACCAGGCGTCTTAACTAAGTCACCCGATGAGTGTCCTGGCGTACCAGATTCACTTGCAACGGCGTCAGCATTGACTCCTGGCATTTCTGCACCTGACATAGAATTGACTCGACTCTTGAGAGCAAAGATCAATCCAGTTGGGCCGGACATTGGTTGTACACCACAAACATCGTATGCTACGAGTTGAGGCATTGCACGCCGTACCATTGAGATCAAAACTGGATCTGCAAAATCGGCACTTACATGGGTTTGGTTTCCAGCACTACCACCTAATGATGCGGATGTATCAGTAAGACCCATCACAGTAGTAGGTGTAGCCTCCATTAAGAGTCCAGTACCACTTTTATCTTGAGCATATTGAGCTTCAACATTTTCAAGACACATAGCAGTAACCGCTCTACGATATGGATCACTGATCTTAGGAAGATCTGGATGATCCAAAACTGGAGCCCACTTTTTATTAATTGTTTCTGAGAGTTGCATTTTTTAAACTCCTTAAATTGTTAAAAAAACTTAAAATTATTATTAATTACGAGCAATAGCTTTACTATATGCTTCCATGATGTTATTCAACTTAGGGTCAGAAACTTCTTCTCCATCAGATGATCCATCACTTTCTTGTTCAACATTTTCATCCTGTTTTGTTTGATTAGGGAAATAACTTTCCTTAATCGTCTTAACTTTATTCTCAAAATCGTCTTTATCATCTTCGTAAGAAACACCCTCTACGAGAGATTTCATCTTTTCCGATTGTGTGTCTGCAAGGTCTTCGCAAACTTCTTCTAAGATCTTGTCCTTACGATATTCGTTAAGTTCACTAGTAACTTGAACGTTATCATCGATTTGAGAGTTCAATTTTCCTTCAAGTTCTTCCACCTTGTCGTAAAGGCTTTCAACGATGTCAACTTTTTCGTCTGGAACTTCGATATAATGTTCAGTAAAGAGATTTTTAAGTCCGCCTATGAACTCTTCAGTAAGTTCACTTTTCAATGAACTATCAAGCGCAAGTTCGTTCTCTTTCATCCACTCTTCAACTACGTAGTTGAGATAACCATCGACTTTTTCAGTCAATTCGTCACGGAATGAAACAATCTCTTCTTGAAGATTTGACTGATACTCTTTTTCGAGTTCGTCAATCTTTACGGTTGCAATTTCCATTACCTTCTGGTGAACTGCGGCTTCAAAGATAGTAGAAGCTTTGGTCTTAAACTCTTCTGAAAGTTCTTCACCATCTACTAATGCATCGATATCTTCTTTTACATTAATTTCAGGCATGGAAATTTTAATTTTCTTTTTCTTTTTACCTATTTTACCTGTGTCACCTTCTGGTGTTGCATCATCGGGCGTTTCTCCACCCAAATCTTCTGCTTCTGCAACATCCATAAGATCTTTCCATTTCGCAGAAACTTCTTCTTTCTTCAGACCATTGACTTTATCGAAAAGGGCTTTGATCATAGCAGATTTAGTAGAAGGAACTTTAACTTCCTCTTTCTTTACTTGCTCTTCTTCTTCCTCTTCTTCGTCATCGTCATCATCTTCGTCTTCGTCATCATCTTCTTTGACTTTTGCTTTGGGTGCTTCTGCAATAATTTCTTCTTTTTCTTCTTCTTCAATTTGTTCTGGAGCTTCAACAAGTCCTTCTTGCTCAGTTTCTTCCAGAATTTCTTCTTGAGTTGTATTTTCCATAGAACTTGATACTCCTAATAGTTAATGGTATATTTCGTTTATTGTATTAATATTTATAATATCACAACTTTGATAATAAATTTTTAAACTCATTTATTTTTACTTCCTCAAGTTTTTTGGAAGTGGCGTTTAGAATATTATTCTTTGCCCGTTCTATATCTTGTTCTCGCAAAAGTCCATTATCCCAAATCCATTCTCTTCCTTCCATAATACCTTCTACGAAAGCATTAGGAGCAGATGGATCTGCAACAATATCTGCTGCGGTTGCAAGATAAAAATCTTTTTGTACAATTTGAGAGTTCTTTTGATCTGGTTTTAATGTTCCCATTCCCCTTGAAGAAACACCTAATCTTGCACCCTCATCAATCAAACATTTGACAATTTGACCATTTGGTGTGTTTAAAATCTTTGCTCGTCCGACAAAATTCTTACCTTCTTTCACCAAAGAGGTAATCATATGCGATGCACGATCTAAATTAACTGTCGGGCCGTCAGGGTGTCCAAGTTCTCCAAATGCACGTTTTGGTGTAACATATTCATTAACATATCTATCTACTTCTTTTTCAAGGACATTTAAAGGATATACTCTACCATTTTTATTCTTTTTTTCAGACTGCATGAAGATACCTTCAATGAAGTACTGTTTAGGTTTAGCTCCTTCTTCGATTAATTCATACTCTACAGATTCTTGTAATTCGCATATAAGTTTCATTTGTCTATCCTACTTTGCGTTACTGAATGCAAAATCCAAGATTTTTAAGAAAGATTTTGTATCTTTATTCATGTTATCTTGCATTTTTTTCTTGTTAGAACTATTTAGTGTGTCAAAGGTTTTCAAAATAGTTTTTGCGGATTCGGGGTCAATTGGAACCGATGTACCGCTTTTAAACTTAATATCCGCTTCTTTTTTCTTTTTTACAACTGACCTTAATTGATCTACAACATCTTCCGTCAAAGGTTTTTCTGACCGAATTACCTCTTCGACTTTTCTTTCTTTAACAGGAAAACCTATTGATTTTCTAAACTCTTTGTATGTTTTCATTGATTTGAAACACCTGTAATTAAAACTTCAGCGTGTGCGGCAAACATCTTATCAGATTGGTCTTTTTCAATAAATAATCTTTCTGCCCCATCGATTATAAATGACCCTTTTGTTACAGCGGTTCCAATAACAGCCACCAATGATGCATTACCATCTCCTGCATTAGCACCCATTGCTGCATCTTTTATTACTATAGTAGGAGCGGATGTATATCCTTGTCCTGCATTTACTACCGTTACTGCTTGTATTACTCCACTCCCATTAACCGTAAATGTTGCAGAAAACCCTGTTCCACCACCACCAGTTGCAGTTAAAATTCCTGCGGAATAAGTTGTTCCAGCATTAGAAATAGTAACAGAAGCTACACCAAATGCACCTGTTTGAACTGTTATCAATCTATTAGTTGATCCACTATTA
>Ga0208156_1000751_pt1 | contig 11414 bp, 10 predicted proteins | sample 1_EtaG_FD_184073 | JGI IMG/M metagenome (GOLD analysis project Ga0208156, IMG submission 184073) | Marine viral communities from the Subarctic Pacific Ocean - 1_ETSP_OMZ_AT15124 metaG (SPAdes) (version 2) | ecosystem: Environmental > Aquatic > Marine > Oceanic | place: Pacific Ocean | collected...
CCAGCACCAGCACCAGCACCAGCACCAGCACCAGCACCAGCACCAGCACCACCTGCACCTCCGGGTGAAAAGGGTGGTGGTGGTTATGTAGCCCCACCAAAAAAAACAGGGCCACAAATGCCTCCAGATGACTGGATGGATACCCATGTTCCATTACAGGGTTCTACAAAAACTAAAAAAATTCCATGGCTAGACAAACCTTCCGTTTACTCCCCCGGTACAGTTAAGGCTCCTTTTCTTAAAACTGGTTCGATACTTCCAACAGCGGCGTATTATTGGAAAAAAAATAAAAAACATGTTGCAAATGAATTAGAAGAAGCTAGAAAGCAGTGGATACTGCCAACAGACCCATGGTTTGTAAAAAAATTAAAAGATGTAGTTTTAACAACTGTTGCGGGAGGAAAAACAACCGTTCACACTGCAATGCAAACAGGCGTATCCATGACTTTAGAGAATGCGGGTGCGATTACCGCTGCAGCAGTGGCTCAGGGAAATGACACATTCAGGACGATACTGGGAATGGATGAGTATTCTGACAGCCAAAAAAAAGCTTTAATGGATGCAGTGTATGAACCTATGGTATTTGGAACTATAGCAGCGATGGAATCAACAGGTTTTCGAGGCTTTAAGGCCATGAATCCATTTCCAAGCACGGTTGGAACTTTTGGTACAAAAATGGCAACCAATATGGCCAAGTCAAAAATGCAATTTGAATTTAATAACGCCATTAAAAGCGTGAATAAAATTTTCAACAGCAAGAAGGCGAAAAATCAAATCAATCCGAACAGCATAAAGGACATGAATGATTTTGTCGTCAAACAGGCGATTGTAAATCCAATAGTAAAAAAAGACATACAGGCATTGGCCATCAAGACATTTGAACAACAGCAAGTGAAAAAAATTGGAAATGTTGCGGCCAACCAGATAGCGAACAAGCTTCGTGCAGGCTCTGGTATCATGGCTGTCGCCCCTCTTCCATCAGTCGGTGCGGCGGTGACGCCAAAGGAATTGCTTCCTTTTGAGCCGCTTCAAACTCCACCATTTGTTAATCCTTTAAAGCAAGCAGTATATAATATTTCAGAAGTGACGCCTGGCAACATTGAAGTGAAGGCGTTAAAAGATGCGTTGAACGTAAAGAGATATGACAGGTCTCTTGTATTATCAGGACTGGATAAAAAAATAGCTGAGTTTGATGCAAGTAATGTTAAGGTCATTCCTAAATCAGAGGTGCAGGCGTATCTTAAGGAAAATCCTATAGACATAACAATAGATGTTGGGATAGAAGCTGGACAGGGGGAAAAGACGAAAGCCCTTGAATTTGAAAGAACTAACATTGAAAGGGATGAAGTTAGGCGTTTTATTGACATTAAATCCCAGTTCAATGACATGGCATTCAAGGCTTATAATCCCAACTTGCAGACAATTGATAATTCAAAAAATTTCATAGAGAAGCAGGAAAAACTTCAAAACGTATTCAGTTTAATGAACGCTCCCGTTTCACCAAACCGGAGAATGCACCGAGCAGGGCAGCCAGTTGGAAATACGAATGCGGGAATGCTTACTCACATGTCCCAGAATTACATGCAAAAAATATCAGAGGAGGGGTATGCCCTTGATGTCACACCGGAATACACCTTTGATAAATTTGAAAGCGGTGATTTTTTAATCAATAAATTCACGACCAAGAGAGAAATAACCGACATAGACCATTTAGAGGATTTTAGAAACAAGATACTGTTCGCTTTGGATTATCACCATACGGACTTTTTGGGATATAAAAAAATTGGAACAGCGAATGTCCCCCAACTTGGCCAATACATAAAACTGAACAGCCCCCCTGACGTCCTCGCCAAGAAAAAGGAATGGCTGAATACACTACTAAATAACTGGGATAACCGTGTACGCCCTGTTTATGCAGAAGCATACATACCTTACCGTGGTGAGGATTACACCAAACCATATATACAAATAAAAAAAATACCTGAAACGATAGAGGAAATATTAGGAGAATTAGGAGATAGTCAAGTGAAAATGAAACTTAACTTCACACCTTTGGAACTTCAAAACGTCACAAAGCAAATTTTGGACATGCAATTAAAAGACGCCATGCCGATTAAAGTAGACCAAAATTCCAGGGAGGTTCTAGGTGGCATACTTGGCGACACTGCTAACAGCATCAAGGCAAGTGACATCCCCGAGTGGCCCTTGTTCGTGGACATGACCAAGTCATTCGTGTTCGCAAGTGAGGGGTCTGGTTATACAACCCCCGAACCTATAATAAATAACTATACCCACACTAAAAATAATATTTTAGAGAATAGAAAGAATATAATAGAGTTAAATAAAAAGATAAAGGCTGAAATCGCCAAGGAAGAGAAAATAGTCCCTGAACTGCTCAAGCAGGAACCATATGTAAAAGGCATATCACCACAGCACATAGGACAGATTACCTTCAGGGACTCCCCGTATGGAGAATACGTGGAACTGAGGGGAACGACAAATCAACTGACGGGATATCCTGAATACAGGGATAGCCATTTTGGGTCAATACCAAACGTGTTTGGGTGGATACTGGGCTTTAAACGGAAGATTAACGAGGGGCAGTTCAAGGGAATGGAGACATATTCCATTGAGGAAATACAGCCAGCACATCCTTTAAGGGCACAACTTACGTTTGAGGTTGGTGGCCGTTTTAGAGGAGAACTTGGGGGTATTAATGAACTTTCAGGTACTCCTTTTTATGGTACCATGACGCAGGAGCCGATTACAAAACGATACAAGACGCAGGAAGTCAAGACACAGGAATACACAAGCACCGTATTTGATGAGCCTATGACATTTACAAAGCACAACATCATTGAGGGAAGTGAATCCTTGGAGAAAATTTTGTTTCAGGATGGGTCGTTAAGATATCCTCTAGTAGGTGATTTAGCTGAAATATCACTTGGTGACAGAATATCTAATATGGAATGGTTGGCGACTGAACATGATTACGCCCCTGCTAGGACAGACCCAAATTATTTCAGAGAGATGTTTTTAATTGAACCTGATGTATCCCCTGCTGGAAAAAAACAATATAAAGAACAACTTGAAAAATTGTCCCAACATGAAAAAGACATGCTGGATACGTATGTAAAATACAGGACGGAGTTAGGCGAAGTTGTTGACGTGGGAAATGGCATAGTCATACCAATGGATGAAATTATGCTGTTAAACCAATCAATTTACCTTGTTCATAACAGGCAGGGGGAACTGGTGGGTCATTATCAAATACTCGATATGAAGGGTACTAACATGCCTGATGAAGTAATCACTAATGTTGAGGGGGCTAATGAACTGCCAGTACGAGAACAAGGAGAACTACCTAACCATGAATCATATGACAGTGTAACCCAGTACCTGCAAGCCATAGAGGGGCAGCTTCAATCCAACCTGTCTCCGGGAGAAATCCAAAAGCAGATGCAAAAAGGTAACATAGGAAAGGCTGACTGGAACAAGAAGACGCTGTGGATAGGACTTCGATACGCCTATGATAATAACCTCCCTTTTGTCACCATTCCCACGGGAACGACACTGGCTAACAAGGGGGCTACCACTGGTAAACTTTATGACAACCTTGTTCCTTTGGCTAAAAGCCTGGGATTTGATGTTACATCGGAATACATGGGTGATTTTGGGATTGAACTTCCACAAGATAGAACTTGGAATGAAGGTTGGTCTACTGAAAAAGAAAAACAATGGTTTATTGAGAAGTACGGAACTGACAAGATAAACGTCATCTGGCTCATTGACAGGGAGCTTTGGATTAAGGAAAGAAAAAAAGACATGGGAAAATCAGAGGAAATATTATCAGTGCCGCAACCGGTGGCGTCACTGGAACAGCAGACAGAACAATTATTTACATTTGCCTAAGAAGTTTATTCAGTTTTTCATCAAATCCTAGTGATTCGGACATGCAGTGATTGATGATTGCCACGAAGATGTGCTTGTAATGGTCATCCTTGTATCCGGATAGGGCGGCAATAAGTTTTTCAGGATTGACCCATTCATGGTCAATGATTAAATTACCTTTTGTGTTAACGGAAACACATGTTTTAAATAGGGGAGCGTTATGCTCCCCTTTTTTATTTCTTGGACTTGACGTCATCTTGTACAAAACTCGGGTTTATCTTAGGGTCGAGCTTGGGTAGTTGTCCCAGAATTTGTATGAATGACACGACTTCATTATACGGTCTTGTAAACAAATACCGCAGTATGACTTGCAGTTGTTTTTCCGTGATGATGAAATTATTTTCCATGTTCTCCTCCTTGTGTTTTTTTGTTTAAATTTTTAACATGCTCCCATGTTTCTTTTCCTCTTCTCTCCCCCTCCGATTCTTTTTCATCTTTTTTAAATTTTATCTCTCCTGCTATGGCACCGTATGCGGCCATGTCGATGTAAGTGTCTTCACTGACGGCACCCAATTTCGTTCTTGCAATTTTTAACAAAGTCATCATGATGGCCACGTCATGGGCCGTTATGTATGTATCCAAGTATGCTGACCATAACTTGGCAATATTATTATGATTATGAACCTTATCTCCATAATCTTTTTCTCTGTTTCCTGCAATTAATGCATTAGCCTTTTCTAAAAATTCTTTTGTTTTTTCCATTCTACATCTCAAAACTTAAATTAGTATAGTCTGTCATAGTTTCTCCTAATGTAACTTTCGTTTTTTAATTATATCCACAATTTTAATGGACTTATTCTCAGAAGGTCGTGTCATTGCTTCCACTCCCTCATCAAATATAATATCAGGTACCTCTAAAGCCATTTTAACCATGCCATAAGCAATGGTTAAAGCAACAGTGTATTCATGAGTCATAATTGGCATTTCCTTTTCTATAACGGCACACGCAAAACCCCCATCTGCTGGATAAATTGCTATTGATATTGTATTTTCCATATTTATTTGTTGTTGTCCATTATTTTTCATTTTTTTATCCCAATCCATCTAAAAAGTATTTAGCGTCAAGCACCACTAAAGGTTCCTGTTGATTCATTTTAACAAAAACTATAGGCTCTAATTTTCCTTTTGAATTATAGCATGATTGCCCGTAAGCTTTATATAAATTTTTAAATGTTTCCTGATTCTTGCATTCAATGGCAAAGGGGATAAATTTTTTTGCTCTACTGGATAGCTTAACATCTATCCCCCTCTCTCCCATTATAGCACACACAACATCATCATCAGTCAGCTTGGGAAATCTTTTTAACAGTTCATCACGAACCCAATTCTGCAGTCTTCTTCCTTTTGCCTTTTTACTTTTAGTCTTCATCAGGTCGTGGATTATTTATTTCAGTATACCATACCCATCTTGGATTCTTGCCCTTTGATTGTTGTTGCGGTAGATAATGCAGCTTATTCCCCCAACATGGTTTTTTATACGGACAGAAACTGCAAGTTATGCCTAATACCCTGTTTCCTGTAGGTTTTTTATAAAAATATTCCTCATTATCAGTAAAGCACCTTTCAAACGGTTCATCAGCCTCTAGTTTCTCTATTTTTTCCTCTACTTCCTGAACGGTGGCTTCCTTTGAGTCATCACTTAATGGAACTTCCGTCATGCACCATTCTCCCGTTGACTTATTAATGACAATCCATCCACCAAAATCAGACTTATCGGCTTCTCCATACATGAAACCTTGTGCTATGTATCCAAAAGCGTCATCTTTTTTTATGGCGTCAAATCCCCCATTTTCCCCGAACTTATTGTCAAAGGAATACGGAGAGGCACTTTTTATGTCCCATACCTTATCATTAATTTTAACGTCCATCGTGCCATTAATTTTCTTTCCATTAAATTCATGCGTGACTTTTTTTTGTATGTCTTTTATCTCAATTCCCGCCGCTTTTATGATAGTAATGGCGGATGCCTCAATTAAATCCCCGAATAAATTACGCATCTTGGCGTTATAAGGAATTGTCTCAGCATTCTCCCCCCGTTTTCTCATTTGCAGTTGACAAAGAGGTTGTCCTATGTTGGACATTCGATAAGTGAATTTTTTACTTCTCTCCTCCGTGAACTGTTTTTTAAACGCCTCCTTACAGGCGTTTCCAAATTCTTCAATTAATTTATCCGATACCTTAACGGAGGCTTTATTCGCCTCCGCTAAAAACATTTGGATTTTACCTAAGATAAAATCAGACATTATGACGCCAATGCTTCTTCGGGTGACACTTCCTTCACCACGTTCATAGTATCCGCATCAATGGTTGTCGATTTACTTTTCTGTACGTCTTTCCACGCATCAACAACCCTTTTATTTTCTTCATTGATTATTTCCGCAAACATTTCCATCGTGGATAAATCTTTCTTAGTAAATTCCACCTGCTTGTCATCAACAGAGATGTTCGTCATGTAATACACATTCGTACCATGTTTTTTTCTTTTTGTAGAAAGAATCAAATTGGTGTTCTGAATGAGTTTACCACGATTTTTAATGCCCTTTACGGATTCATTGACAGGTCTGAAATTCATTCCCGTTACTCTCCATAAACAAGGCAGCTCCTCAATGTTCACACTTTTACCACTTCCCGTGACAGCATGCATGTTCAACAAGCCATACACCAAGGTGTAGCATTTAATGTTTTTTTGTCGTGCCGCTTCTTCATTCGTCAGAGTGTTCAACTCTTTAAAGGCGACCTTACCACATTTAAGTCCACCATTCGTATCTATCGCTTCCTCTTTCCAGGATTTGAAGATGACGGATTGTGATGGGTAGTTATTCTCATCTGGACTATATTCCATGTACTGATAACCTCTGATGAACGGTCTGAACAGGACGTTGCCATTGCTTTTTTTACTGTACACTTTTTGCTCTGATACAGTGTCATAAATGGTGTATGTGCCCACTTCCAGCTTATTGCCGTCATCATCCTCACCTACTCTATTAATAGCAAGTTTGGGTAGTATTAATGAGCCTGAACCGGAATCATCTTCCTGACCCGTTAGACGCATTATTTCTTCCTTTGATAAGGAATCATATTGTTGTAATTCGTTAGTCATTTATATACCTCCATGTATATTTATTTATTTACTTGTAGCATATCTGCTGACAATGTCAAGTGGTTAAATGCAAATCAAGCCAGTTGTGACCAATTTTTATTTCAGTATCAAGAGGGATGTTGAAATCTATGCCATAGGTTTCCTTTAGTGAATCTACTACCTGTAATGAACCTGTATGCATCAGTTTTATCATCATATCCTCTTCATCTGGATGAATATCAGCCACAACCGAATCGTGCACCGTGTTGATTAACATACTCCTTAGTTTATGCTTATTAACTAATTCCTGTATGTTAATGCATGCTAAAGGAACTATGTCCCCTGTAGCAAATCCCTGCACAGGATAATTCTTTATCTGTGTAGAGAAACTCGTACCACCCCACGGCTTTCGTTCCACTGATGGAAACGCATATTGTCTACCGGTAGGGAGTGTAATCATTTTATATTTAAGGGCCTCATTTTGTAATTTTTCATGCCACTTCGCTATTCCTTTGTATTTTTCTTTAAACGCCGAATAATATCTTTTTTCATCTTCCGTTCCTGACATGCCACCATATAGGGGTTTAAATGTATGCCCTTTTGCATCCTGTCTTGAACATCCAATGATATCGGCCGTGTATTGATGAACATCAACGCCATTAGCTATGTCTTTCATGCCCTGTTCATCCTGTGCCAGAAATACGGCCGTTCTGAATTCCAGTTGAGCAAAATCTATTTCCGCTATCCTGCCATTTTCAAATCGGGAAGTGATGACTTTACGAATGGGAAATGTACCACCACGGGGTTGATTTTGGAAATTAGGGTCACGACTTGACAACCTGCCCGTGCGGGTGATGCATTGCATGAAATTAGGATATAAAAATCCATTTGATTTTGTATGCTTTTTAATCCCCTCCACAAACGTGTTTAAATAAGTTTCCAGTGCGTTATACCGTGTTATTTTTTTAACAAATTTCTGCAATTCCTCATTCTGTCCAGCGATTCTAAGGAGAGTCAACCTGTCAGTTTTAAAACCACCCTCAGACGCATCAGATACGAATTGTGCTCGTGCCCTGAATCCCGCTCTTTCATTTTGTTGGGTTCTAGTATAGATGACACCCTCTGTCTTGCATTTAGGGCATCTTGACATATTTTTATACGGGTCGCCATTAACTTTTATCTTCTGAACATATCCTTTTCCCAGACATTCCGGGCATTGTGATGCCTTTGTTTTATAAATAGGAACAAGATACATCATTAATGTTTTTTTAAATTCAAATTTTGTCATTCTAGGACGTTTCTTTGATTTTTTAGTATACTTATCTATACCAATATTGAACTCTTCAATCCATCCTCTCTTATCAATCACTTTTGTTCCATAAATCAGCATGGATAATTGTTCTGGACTGGCAGGATTTATTTTTGTATCCCCCATTTTGTCATGAATTATTTCATCTATTTCTATGCGTAATTTATCATATTCATCCTGAAATTCCTGTTCAACCTCGTTTAATTCTTTTAAATTAATCTTAATGCCATTATTTTCCATTATTGTAAGAACGACACAAAATTTACACATCATTTTTACAGTCTTAAGCAATCCTTTATTGCGAGGCAATTTAAAGTCATTCATTTGAGATTGGAACAATGCGTTTGTGGCAATGACATCCTGTCTTCCGTATTCTTCCACAATTTTTATGGGAATTTTTTCAAATGACACGCCATCTTTTATATATTGTTCTGTTGCATCCGATTTTTGGCTGACTCCACGCCTCATGCAGCAATCCTTTAATTTTAAACTTTGCCTTGTTCCCCGTCCCAAAACATATTCTCCAATCATGGTGTCATAAACACGCCCATTATATTTAAAGCCTGACTCCCATAGCCATAACAAATCAAATTTTATATTATGTCCTACAAGTAGTGTTGTTTTATCTAAAATCTTTTGCACTTTTCTTCCATTGTTCATCACATGGGAACCTGTTATATAAACTTCCGGCAATTCATTATGTTTAAAGAAAAAATATTCCTCATTAATTCCCATGCTAACCATAAAGTTTTCTGGATGTTTAGGCGATGGGTCTGGCTTGCCATCCACCATTTGAAAGGATGTCTCTATGTCAAATACTGTAATCAATCTATGTACCTCGATAATTCTGGAATAATCTTGCACGTTATCTTGCCATGCCATCCTGTTATTTTATTTTTACTCACAGCGATACTTCGTACATCCTGGTCTATATCCAATTGATTTCTAAATCCAACTCCGATAATCACGTCCGCCTCCGCCGCTTTTCCTGTTTTACTATTCTCCATCATGTCAAATGTTATGTCAAGCTTGCCTGATGCATCGGCTGATGCTTGAGATATACCTATGAGGGCACAGTCACGTCTTTTTGCAATTTCTCTTGCTCCCGTGTAAATCGCCCGTAATTTTTCATCCGTTCTGGCAAATGTTCCGCTCACGTTAATTTTATCCAACTGGTCTATGATGAGAATATCAGGTTTTTCCTTCGCAACATAAGAGTCCACTTTTTCCAATGACCAATCAACCGTATCTAATATGTTGATGTTAGTTCTGACTTGAGACCATAAGTCACCTGCTTTTTTAGGATTTCCCCTTATTTCAGCAAGTGTCATGCTTGTATGGGCATTAATTAGTCTCATTTGTGTACGAATAGCCGGTTCTTCATTGATTAAAGCACATACTTTAGCTCCCTGAGAGGCAAAACCACCCTGACCTGCGACCAAATTAACCCAGAATGCAGTCTTGCCACTCTCAGGTCTGGCAAAAATGATAAGAAAGTTACCATCGCCAATCCCGTTTACCCTGTCACGTAAATCCGTTAAATTAAATTTCCATTTTGTATTATCTTTCAGTGAATCAATTAATGTATCGATGTCTTTTGACACACTTTCAAATTCATCCGTGCTTGCATTATTTGAATCATCTAGCAGGGATTGAATGTCATTGAACCCCGATTCACTAGTATTGTTGTACATTTCAGTCGCCATGACGGCGATTTTTTTTGCTATGGTCTGCTTATGCAATTCCTCTAAAATTGTTTTTGTTAATTTTTTATTTGGTCTCTCTTTTTTTATGTCCCCCAATAAATTATAAAAATTATCCTTGGCTGCCCGTGTCAATGCGGGATTATAAATTTCCACATGCAGTGTCGCCACTTCATCCAAGGTTAAATTTTCATCGGAATTTTCATGTGCCTTTTTTATCGTGTCATATAAATTTTCCGTACCATTCGTGAACATTGTTTTTGACACACGACCTTTATTTTCCTCATAAAAATCCTTATCCAAAAGCAGTTGTAATATTTGTTTTTCAATCATGTTGTTCGCAGTTGTTTTAAAATTTCTTTCATCATTTTTGTTTTATTTTTGTCTTTCCAATGTCTAATATAATACTTTGCCGCTCTTCTGTCAAGTATGCATGGGGCGGTACCCAACGGCCAAGTTTTTAAATACGCCAGATACTCATGGCACCTTTGAAATAGAGGTTCTGTTCTTTTTACTTTTAATTTTTTATACTCCCCCGTATGGCTGTACACACAATGAAAATATTTTTTCTTTTCCATAACAAACCAGGGATATGTACCACAATCAATCAGTTTCCACATTCAAATAACTTTCGTATGGGAAGAATGACACATTTAGAACGCCTACCGTCCCCGACCATTCTTGTATATTGTTCCTTGTATTTTTTCACGATTTTTCTTAATTCTGATACTTCAAACATCAGCATGCAGTGATTTTTATTTCCTTTAGCCAGTATCTGTATCCAATAGTCAGATTCAGTGGCGTTGACACCGCTTGGTTTTCCATTACATTCATACTCCAAGGCTATGTTACCTGTTTTATACCACCAGTCCCTTTCCGTCTTCACTTCTATTTTTTTATTGCTAAAAATATCATGAATTTGTTTTTCCCTAAACTGTCCGTATTTTAAATCTAAGTCAAATTTTTTATTTGCTGCTGTCATTTTAAATCACACTCGCCATTTTCGTGAACATACATTATTCTTACTCCTAGTTGTTTTTGGTATTTAGTACACACCCTGTTAATTCTTGTTCCTATTTTTCCAGTTTTTCTAAAAGAAACTGATTTGACATCTAACTTTAAAACATCTCCAGATTCTTTATGAACGGCAATTAAGTCAATAGGAATATTTTCTTGCTTCCTCAAAAAAACAAAATAACCGTTTTTTATCAACCAAATAGATGCCTTATCTTCACTAATTAATCCTTTTTCCACACATGAAAGTTCTCTCATCACTGCTCCATTATTGAATAATCATTACCCGTTTGGTAATACTCCGTGCTTTTACACGGGGTACAAATTCTGTGGCCAATCCAACTACTTATGAAATCTT
>Ga0208156_1000753_pt1 | contig 11389 bp, 10 predicted proteins | sample 1_EtaG_FD_184073 | JGI IMG/M metagenome (GOLD analysis project Ga0208156, IMG submission 184073) | Marine viral communities from the Subarctic Pacific Ocean - 1_ETSP_OMZ_AT15124 metaG (SPAdes) (version 2) | ecosystem: Environmental > Aquatic > Marine > Oceanic | place: Pacific Ocean | collected...
ACGCCCACGCAACATCGACATCCTGTGTCCCAGTTCCTGACGTTCTGTATTGGTAGTCATGCATAGACTCGTTGTATGCGTATATTCCTGTATTGAAGTCGCTAAAGAACAGGCGCTTTCTGCCTCTGTCGTACACGGCTGCGAAGTTCGTTGGCCTGAATGAACTGGTTCCACGGGCTGTCTTCACTGGCGCTGATATAGACCAAGACCCCGTGGTTGGGTAGAACGTGAGTATCAGCCGGTTGTAGTCTGCGTGCCCAGCCAGCGGTAGCGCCCAGATGAATGTCTTTGTCGAGGCGTCGAACACACCGCACGCTCTGTCCATCCTAGACTTCTGGATAACGAACGGATACCCAAGGTCAGACAACTTGCTCCCAAGGGCGAACATGGGCGTTTCCTGCCATCTGCCAGTGCTCCACAGGTCCTCTATATCGTCGCTTATCTTGGTTATGGCCTCGCCGTTATACGTGTAAATGCCATCGTAAGAGAGCCACGCAGTCATGCCTAGGCCAGAGCACACAGAGCGCTGAGACACGCAGCCAAGGCCCTCTGCTATCGTCTGTGACGTGTATGTGTTTGTTTCCTGCTCTTGTGCTGGCAGAATCTGCACTATGGAGACGTTGTCCTCGCTGAGCACTAGAACGCCTGCGCGAGTGGATGCAAGCCCCGTTATCGCGCCGCCTCCAGCGAAGCCAATTCCGCGATCTGACGGGAATAGCTCTGGGTCTCCCTGCTCGCTAACCCACAGCATTCTCTCGTGCGGAGTCAGGATGGACCTGTCCGCATCCAACAGGTCTTTTTCCACTACATTCTGATCTGCGAACAGGGGCTCGGTTAGCGGGTGACCAACAGCGCCGTCGAACCCAGCGACAATAAGGTGCCCGTCATGCTCCAGCGCTATAGAGCCCTGCGGGAACGTTGCGTACTGCGGAACCCACGTTAGGTCTGCCCTTACGAACGCCTCTGCATATTTCGGTTCTGTCTTGTCGGTTGCGTAGTTATACACCAGGGACCGACCCTTCTTGCTAGTGATGTATAGCTTCTGATTGAACTGGGTGAAGTCATACCAGTTATCTGGGTCGGCAGTCTCCGATAGGGGGTACTGGTCCATGCGGACACTGGATAGCCTGGTTCCGTTGATATCGAATACCTGAAACTCCAGCTTCCAGGGATACGCAGTCCCGCCCACCGTGTCTTCCAGTAGAACAACAGCGACCACTATCGACTCCCCGTTTGCCTTGCGATAGCCAGCCAGGCCCATCACGCGCATCGGGACGGTGTGGTCTGGGTTCTCATAGAACTTCGCAGCACCCATTCTGGGGCGGATACTACCCCTGGTGAAGTCTACGTTGACAGCCATTGGCGAGCGCACACCCTCACCACGCTGTCTCCACGGCAGGCAGCTTGTCCCAACAAAAGGGCCCGGCTCGCGTATAAAATTAGACTCAATAGCCATTTAAAAGTACCCTTGGCGTCCCTGTAATCTCTCTGTGTTCCAACCAGCGCGAGAATAGCTCCATCTTGTAGCTCCACTGCTGCATGGTTGGGTCTATGTTTTCGTCAGACCGGCCCTTCGCTGCCAGCACAGCCCCAAGCTCGACTATGGCCTCCCACGGGCGGAACATGGAGTTCGCATTCGTGAAGATAGGGTCGTCATTATCATCTAAGAGATCAAACGGAGCTATGTACTCAACGTGCATCTGCACATCAGTCCTGGGAACAGGGGTCAGAAATAGCTGGTGGCCCTGCAGAGCCCAGGCGTGGATAGCAGACTTGCTGCCGCCGTGCCACACGTTGGATATTGCGGTCCCCTCGTCTATCCCCTTGTAGGAGTACTCATCTCCGCTAGCTCCTGCATAGTGCTTGGAGTCCTCGTGCCACTGAGACCGGCCAATGCCTCCCCTGTTGATTTCTTCGTATGGGATTCTCGGAAGGGGGACGGGAAGGTTGTCTGCGTCCAGGGTCGCTGTGCTCTCTGTCATGCTGACGAGGTAGATGTCGAAGTCTGTTGTGTCCAGGCCCCCAATCGTGTCGTCACCCACGGTCAGGTTAGCGCTGCGGGTATTAGCAGTCCATGTCCATGTATTCGTACTGAGAGGGAGTGCTGAGGGGTTCTCTCTGCGGACAAGCTGCCACATATCCATGAGAGCTTCATTGATGAAGTCGTCTATCTCGCCTGTAGACCAGTGTGCGTTTGCTGTATCTTCAAGCCGGCGAGACACCTTCGTTCTGAGTTCTGCTAGCGTTGCCATCTGGACTCCATCCTCTTACTCTGGGAGGTAAACCCACCTGGTTTCGGATGGTGGGATCGTACCAGCAGTCTAGCGCATTCTCAGTAACATCATCAATCATCTTAGCGCCGGCATCGCGGGTTGCCTTTTTGTGGTCCCGCTGACGCTGGATAAGCAGCTTCTCGTAGTCTCTGAGGGTGATAGCTCGTTCGCGCTCCAACATGGCCAGCACGCGGCTATCTAACGCCCCTGGGAACGAAGAGATTTGCATGACGGGGACTTTGACATCATCAATTGATGAGAAATGAGTACCATCTGCTTCGCCAACCGAACGGCATCGCCTGACGGTCTGGACAATCCACCAGCTTTGCGAGGCATAATTCCACTCTGCTGTAAGGTCGGGGTCAAACTCTCTGAGCGCAGCCGCGAACTCACGAGGAGGTCTGAGTCCCCCGACTCGGCCCATTGAGATTGACATTTAGAGGCCTGGTCCGAAGTTTACTGCGGTGTAGTGGGAGCGGATGTAGACTCGCGCCTTGCCGCTGTCGTAAGCACCTGGGGTGTTGCCAAACAGATACGTCAAGGTGCAAGCGCCCTGTCTTTCTGTGTTGGCCACGCCGGCAGCATCGCCAATCGGCTCATCGAGAGCGCCAGGCCCAAAAGTCCGCTCATTGACGTGGCTCGCAGTGGCCGCCCAGGTGGCAGCAGACGTAAAGTTCCCGCGCAACACAGAGTACGTACCCTTTGCATTCGGGACTCCTGCCGCAGCAAGGAAATAGTCAGGGTCTGCTGCTGCGCCTGTGCCGATGTTTGTTGCGGTGGTCCCATCGTCTGGCGTAAGGCCCACGGTGATGGTGACAGTAGATGTAACCAGGGCTGCGCTCACGGCATCTGCATCGTCCATAAACGGCTCTGTGATTTCAACGATGATATCATCGATGACTTCCGTATACCCAGCCGCGCCAACAACACACAGGTTTCCGCTGCCGTCGTCTACCGCATCCAAGTCAACCGCAATGCCGCCATCAGGCTTCAACCCAGGAAGCTGGATCGCCTCCATCATATCATTTACTGTAACAGGTTTAGTTGGATTCAGGGCTCCTGCGCCCGCACCTACTGCCATTTCGATTCCTCCTCGATTAGGCTATTGGGTCAAGTGGCTCTGCGCCACGCATGATTACGAATGGGATAAGCTCTCCGTCCGCTCCGGGGTCTACGGACACGGTCAGCGTTACGGTTGATGTTTTCTTCAGTCTCCGCTCAGCCTCGGTGTCTGCCGAGGTGTGCCAAGACAGAGTGCCATCCGATACTCGATACACAGTGCCAACCCGAGTCTCGGCGGGGATAGTAAATTCCGCGACGAAATGCTCTAGCGTTGCCGTGCCGGCTCGGGTGTCTCCGGTACTCCAAAGATGAGACCCGATCTTGACCTTGTACTCCGCGCTGCAGGAAATCCCGACCATAAACCCAACATCCAGAATCTCCACATCCCGTAGCGGGGCCGCTGCGATGTTGTATGACAAGACCCCATCATTTGGGTTTATACGCATTGTGGACGAGCACATTAGCTGATCAGAGAACCCAGGAAGCATGTTATCCATATCAATAGGCATGTTGTACTCCCTAGATATTCTCGTGCAGGTCTTTGACGTAGTCAGATGATACTTTCACGCCATCGAACCGTGCGAAGCGATTGAGGTTAGTGGCACCAACACCGTAGTACATGCGCCAGTATGCCCAGTAAGCATCCTTACCATGGCTCTGCTTGAGCTTGCCGCCACCATCGGTGTCAGGTGATAGTTCTCGAAGCACGTTCTTGAACATATCGCCAGGCTCGATGCACAGCATCTCTTGATAGCCAAGGTACGGATCTTCGATAATCTTGATCATCTTACCGTCGACATTGATAGCAGGGGTTTTCTGACCCTTAGCGAAGTCAACGTTAGTCGGTGCATACCGAACATCGTTCTCGTATAGACGCCGATGCTCACGTGCGATAGCCGGATGCAGAAGAATCATCGGGTTCTTGGCACCTCGTGCTGTACACGTTTTCACCAAACGATATGCTTGGTCCCAGTTGTATGGAACCTCGTTTGTGGAATCGTTCAGGATTCGAGACTTCCAGCGCTTGTAGTCGCCGCTGTCGATACCGAAGATCGTCCCGCTGTCCTTGATAATTCCGCGAAGGCCGGTGGGCTCTTTGCCGCCAGAGTGGCCGAACTGGTCACCGAGGACCATGCGGTCTCCGTCGCCAACGGTGATCGCCGTATCCAGCGTCACGGTCTCGGTAGCGAAGTTGATGGCAGTGATCTGTCTCGACCCAACAACCGCCCCATCGCCATTGAGGAACACAACTCGCGTGTTCTCGTCTTCAAGGAACTGGGTAGCGCCGAAGCTGTAGCCGTTGATGTGCTTGAGCAGGATGCTGGCTGTATCGGACTGTGCGCCGTCAACATGAGCAATATCGCCCGTGCCGTCGCCGTGAATCGATCGGTTGAGGTGGAAGACCGCCTCGTCCTGAATCAATTGCATCTGCAGCGTCAGGTAATCGGCAAAGGAGGAACTGGATGGTCCCGCAACCTCTGTGGTCATCTTATCAACGTCAACGGTGGCGTAGAACCTGCTTAGGTCGGTATTAGCCTGACGGACAACATTCGCATCGCCGACAGGTAGGAACTCGTTAGCTCCACGGTAGCCGACACCCTTAGCACCCTGTAGCAGGACGCCCCAGTAGATGGTCTCACCGACCACCTTCACGCGCTTCATCCCGATACTACTCAGGTCGTTCCAGAGCAAGACTCTGTCACCGATGGCCTTGTTCAGGGGGCCCTGATATACCGTTTTTAAAAGTCCACCCAGTTGTGAAAGATCCACCGCCATTTTAGTTCCTCCTAGCCTTCGGCATCTGTAGTAAGCGGTTCAAAGCTAGCGCCCTGACTGATTGCATCTGCAAGCTCTGCGAACATCTCGTGAGCTTCTTCCATGGTATCCGCAGTCGGCATTTCTGGCCCAAGCTCCTGGCCTCGGAAGGTAGGCGGTTTAGGCATGGCGGCCTGTTCCGCTACGTTCTTCCTGACATTGTCACTGTGTTCATTCACGCCCCTCATCAGATTGCTTGCTACTGCCTCCGGTGTAGTCTGCTGTCCAGACTGCAACACACTGTATATAACAGCACTAAATGCTTCATGTAAAGGAGTAGGAACATTTTGTGCCTGTAGTGCTGCATTTACATCGCGGCCAAGCTGGTTCTGCATCGTCGAAACACCCAGGTTATGCACCTGGTCACGCAAACTATTGTTCTCTGTTTTCATAGAGCCAAGCTCGCGGATGAGGGTCGTGAACTGGTTCGCATACGGGTCGTCGTTGTCAAGGCCGACATCCGCCGCTGTTGGCTGGCGCTGCCGTGGTGTATTCATCTGCTGGCGCTGCTGCATCATCATGTCTTGCTGATTATACAGCGGAGCTACTGCCTCGCGCACTGCTGATGCGATGGCCTCTGCAAGACTGGCAGAGTCAACCCCGCCCTGCTCTTTGTTTTCGCTTGTGTCAATTGTGTGTTCGTCACTCATTATCCACCTGTTTGTTCACGGGGCGCTACCCCCGGGTTAGTCATTGCCCCCGGTGCCTGGTTCATCGTAGGGGCCAGATTCATCCCCCCCTCGCCCGCTTCCAACTGGGGCATCGGTGATGCTCCGGTCAAAACCGGGTTGCCTGGATTAGACATCATTTGTATGTGCATGTTCAAGTGCGCAGTTGTTAGCTGCTTTATTTCGTCTGGCAATTCGTACCATTCTGACGACCGCATCCACTCAAGATGCTCGTCCACATGGATGGGATGGTCCTCATGGGGGAACACCTGGCTTATCTGGCCAGTCATCATCATCATGTCCTGCTCTTTGCGAGCCTGGCCGCGTGATGGCTCATCGGCACCGAGCAACCGACCCATCTCCCCATGACGCTGGAGACGCCAGTACATCTGTATGTCTGGTATGGCACCGATCTGCCATGCTTCGTTTATCTGCTGTCTGCGGATTTCCTCGTTGTATGGCATCATAGTAGATGCATCAATTACAACCTTGATTCTGTCTGGTACGTATCCCCTATGGAATGTCAGAACGTCCATGGGTGACCCGGTAGGCCCGTATACGTCTACAGTCTGCTCAATGGGCCCGTAGTCCCTCCACAGGGTTAGCGCATGCTCGCTCATAGCCTCTACAGCCATGGCCATGCCCCGGATTGTGGGACCCCATTTTGCCCGGTCAGCACTGAGGACAACAGCGGCCTGGCGACCCGACATGATGCCCTTATTCTCCCCCTTGGAGACAGAATGGACGCCAGACAGGTTCTCAATCAGGTTCTGAAGCCGACCGGGCTCCTGGTTCATCCACGACGGCATCGCCGGGGGCGTCAGGAAGCCAGGAGGACGCTGAGATGTGCGATTTACCTGGATAATACGCCCTGGGACGCTAGAAACACGGGTAATACCACGGCTAATGCTGCCCTCATCGGCAATCAGGGCCGGATTTCCGTGTAATTTGCGGTTTCTCTGGATATCCGTCTCGCAAGAGTTGAGCGCCCGCTGCGCATCGACCGCTTGCTCCAGCCCGCACTCACCCCAGATGGCGTCGGGGACACGCAAGTCGTACACAGGGTGAACCGGCAGCCTGCCGCCCGGCAACTCACCGCTATAAAGAAGCGTATCACCAGCAGCACAGGCATATACGCCCTTTGGATGCTTGACGCTGGGCTTCTCATAGTAATGAAGCGTTCTGACAAGGCTATTACGGGACTCCCTGTCGCCAGGCTTGCCGTATTCATCCATCAGGTCGACAAACGAGTTCTCATCCACGTTCGGAGCTAGCTTGGACGCCTTGCGCCCGTATACGTTCTTTAGTTCTTCCAGCGGGATGGTCTGCCGGTGGATGATATAGTTGACGTTTGACCATGTCTTTGCTGGCTCTGGGAAGATGTCAAACGGAGACGGCGCGAAGAACCGCAGGTCCCCCACCATCTTCCACTTCGTCTTCGGCATCAGCTTCTTCTCGAATACTGGAATCGGCGGGTTGCCTGGCCCTGCGCCAGATGCAGACATAACCTGCTGCCCATCCTGGTCTAGCACGGGTGCCCAGCCCTCCTCCATCGCAATACTGCCGTCCTTGGCGAGGATAGGGACGTTCTGGGGGTCGCCTGCATTGAGGTCCCACAGGCTACCGAAGAACCCGGTGCCGGTCATGAACGTCCAGGTCAGGCAATCATGGAGAGACTGCTTGAACTCCTTGTCGTAGTAGAACCACCTGAGGAGCCTCTCACACGCCCTGGCGTGCCTGCGCGCATCTCTGCCGGGTCTGCCAAGGGCCACAACCGGGGCGGGCTCCTGGGTCATCGCGCTGGAAACCATCCCGCGAAGTGACTGGAACAGCACGTTCGACGACACGTTGATGCTCTCGGCATTCTCAGAACGCAAGCTGTTCAGACTGACAAGCCTGTCGCCCACAAACACCTTATCCGGCTCGCCACGGACGGCGGCAATCGTGCCAATCCAGCGCTTATGCCGAGGCCACATACGGTCCCTGAGAACGCGGAACCTGTGGTTGATTTCTTCTGGTGTGAGCTTTGCCATCTTATTGCTACCCTTGCGACCTCATCCTATTAAGCCACTCCCAGTATTCCCGCGTATCCGGCTGCTCCATCATCCCTGCGTCACCGTACGGGGTGAAACCACCTGCCATGCCCTGCTGGGGTTGCGGTTGTGCGAATGAAGACTGCGGGGGAGGCGTTGACTGCTGCTGCTGCGGCCTCTGCTGGGCTGCTCTGACCGTGCCCGTTGCTCCCGACGCAAGGATGTCGCCCATGCGGTTTGGCTGGGTCTGGGCTCTCGGGTCTCTGGTCATCCTGAGCCCCTCAGACGTTGCCGAACCGACAGCGGTACCGGCCATCATTCCGGGGACAAGACCGCCCGTGATTGGGCCGCCAATTGCAGCGCCAAGCCCCATGCCTAAAATCGGCGCGGCCACCTCTGCGAACTGCTCCCACCCCGAGGGCTCTTCCACCGGAGCAGGGCCCCGCACTAAGGGCGTCTGGGTGCGTTGCCTCGGTTGCCTTCTTCCGGTGGGCTGTGGTCTGCCGGGACCTCCAGGGCCTCCGGGGCCAGACGAGCCTCCATACAAGCCACCGGGAGCCCCCATTTGGCCAATAGCAGCCTCGCGCTGCAACTGCTCGTATAGCTCGTCTTCTGGCCTGCGGCCTCCATACATCTGCTGCCCGAAATATGCCATGCTATCCCCTAGGAGAAGAGTTCTAACATCGTTTGTATCCTATCGCCTGAATCGTACTCTGACAACGCCTGTTCTGCGTTCTCATCCTTTGGAGGCTCTATGCTCCAATAATCGTCCGACCCGCGTATGTCGTCTGGACGCTCTGGCTTTTCATGGTGAGCAACCCATGCGGCTATCATAAGCGAGAAAAGCAAATCATCGTGACAGCCGTCCAGATGGTCTGCCCGCCCAGTCTGCTTATCGTATACAAATGTGGTGATTTGTTCGAGTATTTCCTTGCACTGTATCTTGATTGCGTCCGATACGATGAGACCGTCGAAGTACGAAATGATAAGCTCGCGGGTGCGCTGGTCTGTCTTGAAGCCAGGCTCTGCTGTGTGTCTGTTTTTGGTTACGTCAAATCTTTGACGGAAATAAAGCCAGGGATAATTACTCTCTGTAAGGTAGTGAACTGTAAGGTTTCCTGGCGCGTTGCTCTCCTGGGCGATGATGGCTCGGTTGTAATACCAGGCCATGTACAGCATGTGTTCTGCTAACTCCTCGGGCTTCATATAAGGGTCGGCTACCCACGCTGCCACGCTGCTGTCAGTGGCGTCGTATACAACCGCAGCACTGCTATCGAGCCCAAGCCCATGTGCCGCATCGCCACCTATGACGTATGCATGGCCGGGGACAGGAGGCGTAAGCATGTGAACCTGCCCCCTGTGGTCGCCCCTCGGGCGGATGAGCGGGTCAATAAGCCCATGCTTTGTCCACTCCCAGTTCTCGGCTGTGGCCTCCAGTAGGACGGGCGAAAACGGAGCCACGCTCTTCATCCACACCTGGACTTTTCTATTGTCGAATCGGGGCGTACCAGATGAGGCAAATGCCACTTGCCAAGACGACGGGTACTCCACGTCGAAGGTCTCCATCCGACCGCCGCATTTGCTACGAATCGCCCAACGCCGCCATTTGAGTTGGTCCCAATCCACATCCTGATGTAACGCAAGTAACTGCTCCTCCTCGTCTAGCTTGAGCTTGGTTGCCAGCCTGTCTGCTGTCTCCGTGGAGCCGACCTTCTTGTTCAGCGCCCAGTCGGTGAAAATGCTTAGCTCGTCGTCTGTTGGAGCCATTTCAGGCCGCCCGTGAGCCGCCAGATAAGACCCCGTATATTCTGGGTGGACATGCCAGGCGAAGAAGAATGGCGTGTACCCGGTGGCACCATTCATGGTTTCACGCCACAAATCGTAGAAAAATCCGCCCTGTCCATTTGCCGTTGACTCTAGTAGAATCGCTGTGCCGGGGGCCTCTGGGACAGCCTGTGCAAACCCCCTGAAGACCTCATGCCCGTTGGGCCAAAACGCGATCTCTGACCCATGAAAGAGGTCGATACGGTCGCCGCGCCCAACGCCCGCTGAACCCTGCCCTAGACCCGCCTTCCTTCCCGCGCCCCCGGCTGTTCTAATCTGTACCCTGCTATTCAGACCAGGGCTTGTAATGCGGCCAGCCTCACTAGGATTATCGAACACTAGCTCCCCAACACTAGCCCTGCGTTTCATGGGTCGTAGGAAGTCCGGAAGGTTGTTGAAGAACGTCTCCTGCATACGGAAGATGAGCTTGGATGTATCCTCATCATGTGCGCAAACAACAGCGTTCCTGTTGCGGTTGAACAAGCATGAATGGTGGATAGCAGCCTGCGCCCAGGTTGATATGCGGTGACGACGAGCCTTGAGGATGATGCCGCGAGCAGGACGCCCGGTGTTCAAGCACTCATCCATCCAATCCTGTAGCTGTCGTGGAGCGGGGTATAGCTGGCCAAAGTCTACAAGAGATCCCTTCTCAGAGATAACCTTGAAGTGTGACGCATAGCAATACCTAGGGTCACTCTTGCACCTTCGAGTATGCTGTAGCAGTAACTCCTGCTCCTTCCGGCTCAGCTTCGGCGGCATTCTTTCCCCTTTCTATTGCGTCGAGCAAACCCTCTATGCGCGGGTTGATCGCGTCTATAATCAAATCTGCCTCTGCCTCTGCACGCCTTCTGACATCAAGAGGCTTGGAATCAACGCCCATCAAAGCAGCAGCATCGCGTATAGCACCTATGGTCTTGGATATATCAGATGGGCTCATGTCATCTCTGACTAGCGCAGATATCGCCATGCCAGCAAATGTCATCCTGAGGTCGTCTATGTCGTATCCTGACTCCGACGCTAGCTGGCGGAACTGAGCAACAGCACTGGCCGCTAGCTCCTGGTTGGGCGACCTGATAACGCTTAGATCAACTTGCTGCCCCTGTGTCTCCTGGTCATCTGCCACAAATCCTCCGGGGTTCCGTACACCCTCGACACCATTATCTCTATCCTCGGCTTCCCCTCCATCTCCGCCGTGGCCCTCATTACCGTACCACACACTATCTGGCAGTCGTCCCTCCACCACTTCACCGCCGTCCCCACGTCCAGAACAGCCTTGTACAAATTGTCCAGGTCTGGCGTTTTTGTCTGGTATATCAGCGTTTCTGGCCATTTGTAGTTACCTGTGCGGTCTTTCTTCAGCATATAGCCAGGACGCGGCATTACACACAGTATGTCCATGACTAGTGGTCCGTCCAGCGGCTCTTCCGGGGTATGTTGGGCGAGGATGGCTGCGCATTGGGCTTCCCACTTCCTGGTCTCGGTTGGGGTGTAGACCCTCCCCGACTTGCGGGAGAAGCGAGGCCGCCCCTTCCCGCGAGGGATCATCGGGCAAATAACGTCAATGCAAGGCTTTCTCAACATTTGCTACGAGCTTCTTCCACTTCTGCATCCCGACTTTCTTGTCAAGCAGGGGCACAGCCATGTGAATAACCGCGCTCAGGCCGGTCAGCAGATGACCCTGCACCCCGAACTTCTTCCGGAGCGAGGCGTCACT
>Ga0208156_1000762_pt1 | contig 11283 bp, 9 predicted proteins | sample 1_EtaG_FD_184073 | JGI IMG/M metagenome (GOLD analysis project Ga0208156, IMG submission 184073) | Marine viral communities from the Subarctic Pacific Ocean - 1_ETSP_OMZ_AT15124 metaG (SPAdes) (version 2) | ecosystem: Environmental > Aquatic > Marine > Oceanic | place: Pacific Ocean | collected...
CCCAGTGCAGCCATTGTATAACTATCAACTACATATTCAGAGGGACTAACAGCCAGTGTCCCTACATCGTCATTTCTCTCCCTGATAGGCATATAAACATTGTCTTCCATCCCATGCCCATCTCCAGGGACTCTCCCCTGAAACTCACCACCTCTTGCCATTTCTATTAATCCACCATTTGCCGCCATTCTTGATAGACCACCGCTTTCTATATCTTCTTCAAAAGTAGATCCTACATTTATTCCATTGTTCTCTAAAGCTGGAACACCAATTTGTTGTATACCTGACATAGCCATTTCCATAGGATCTGGTTGGTTCTCATTCCTGGCTTGTTGTCTTTCAATTGTCTCTTTTGTATCTGTACCTTCAATAGCTTTATCAACTACTACAGATAATGCAAGTGGTGCAGCCTTACGCAACATATCGCCAAAATTAAATTCTTTCTCTGGCATTTCTCTACTTACAGGATAGTTAGGATCAACCTGCATTTGCGGTCTAGACGGTTGAGTAACTGGCATTTGTCCAGATTGAGGAGCCATTGCCATTTGTGTTTCAGATGGTAGTCTAGGTTCTGGCCTAAATACAGGGATATATGATCTTGGTTTAAGACTACTCATAGGTATACCAGACAATCCTTCTATAATTGGATTATCTCTGTTAGTAGGAGTATGCATTCTCCTCTGAGATTCTTGTAGTTCAGATATTGTCATGTCTTATCCCCTGAGAATAATCAGAAATAAAAGTACTAATATCGTTTTGTACGTTATTATAATTATACACTACTTTCTTTGGTTTCACAAACTGGTCCTTAATTTTTTCCTGTAAAGTAACCCTAGATTTATCCACAACCCGTCCTTGAGATAAGTTTCGTATAAAATTAGTACTAGGACTATTTATATCTTCTATATGTTTTCCAATACTCATTAGTTTAAATCCTGCCAAGAAGTCTCTGCACCAAGACTAACATATCCTTTAAATTTTCCTGAACTCGCAGAGTAAACTATATCACCTTTGCGAGGTCTTTTAACATTTGTTGCCGTCACCACCGTATAAATATTACTTGATGGTTTATTCCTATCTTCCTGATCTCTGGAGTCCAATTCTCTTACCAGAACTGACCCCCATCTTTGTATCTCTGTATAAAGCGTATCAACATTTTTTAAAAACATTGGTAAGGTAGGGTATCTTGCCATTATCTAGCTCCATCGCCTTGCAATGCCAATCGGATTGTTCCCCATTTCCAACTCGCACCTTTTCCCGCTTCACCACAAGATACCCTTACTTTAGCTTGCCTTCCTCTAGCTCTAAAATCAATTTTCTTGGTTGTATTATAGATATCAAATTCTTTTGTAACAACTGAAGTACTTTCTGGATACTCCTTTGTTTCTACTTCCAACTTAATTTTTTTACTGGCAGTTAAATCAAAATCTGGAATTATACGATTCATGAACATAATAGCATTACCAGAATCCACATCAAAATCACCAGACTCAATATAAGAAGTTAGTGTTCCACCATCTCCAGTAAAGATACCTGACGGTTCATTATTATAAAGATAGTTTCCGGTTGTAGTTGCTCCTGTTGTTATAGTATTACCATATACTTCTCTATCCTTGAAGGTCGTAAAGAAAGTATCCCCATAAACCCAGTACTTCTCTTCAGGAGAAAAGATAACATAACTATCACACTCTGTCCCACTAGTAGAAACATACAACCAGATAATTTCTTTAAATTCTGTGTTAATTCCTGTATAAACTTTATCATAATAAGTCGTGTTTAATCTATCAAAGATATACCTGCGAACAGTACAATCCAAAACTACCACCTGTCCTGAAAACGCATAGAAATTATCGAACCCCATCCAATATGTTACACCATTATAATCAATAGCTGCATGTGGACCAGCCAAACCACAGTTAGTTCCCGCTTGCTGGAATTTAAAGGTAAAGGGAGGACCAGCATAACTCATTAACCAGAGAGCGTTATCTGTCCATATATTAATAGCATTCTTTGATCTCTGTGATCCTATAATTTTTGTCCCATCTGTCAAAACCACTTCACCAGAGGTGGAACTCACCGAAGGAACCCAGTTAGTACGATCATCCTGATCAGACCATCTTACCAGCATAGGATTGAATGTTCCGCTTACTGTGGCAGCAGCATCATACTGATTAGCTCCCAGAGCTACAAGATGTCTGTCATTAGGTGATACAATAACACTAAGAACACTTACAGGTGAGGTTGTCACACTTGTTGCTCTAATTGGAGAAGCAGATGCTGCTGCATTGAAATAAAATATATTACTTCCTCTTCGATTTAAGACAACATCTGTACCCCAATTATCCAGGGACCACTGAGCAATATCCAAGGCAAGATCAGTAGCATCTGTTGATGCTGGTGTATCCCAAGCTCTGCCTGATCCTCCTCCATCTGTTTGTGTATATATTAATGCAGTCATATTAATTGAAGATGTAACATCTCCACCTGCACTGGCATTGGCTGCTGCACTTACAATTATTTGTGTACTAGCCACAGAAACAACAGTAAACTGTGGACCTCCTGCCGCTGATTTAGTAAGATTAAGATTGCCTCCAATTGTGGCAGCTATCGAATCTGCCGAAGTATTCTGAAATACTACAAAATCATTTGCTGCCGCTCCATGAGCAGAGGCACAAGAGACAGTAACCAAGGCACTTCCTCCAGTAGCTGTTATCTTAGACAGACCTACAGAAGTAGGAGAGGCTGCATTATAAGGTGCAGCACCATACCCCACACCTTGAGTAGCAACCGAAGTTCCGGTAGCTATATAATAATTAAAATGCGCTCCTCCAGAAGTTGAGGATGTTGCAGCCGCAGTATTAGTTACTGATATAGTATAGGAATTACTATCTATAATTGAAGTAATTCCATAAACATTATTATTTAAAAGAATATTTGATCCTATTGTGGTAGCCGCTGAAGTAAATAAAACATAATCACCAACAGCTTTGTTGTGAGAACCATCTGAACAACATACTCTTGTTGATCCTACACTTGTTCCAAAACAACTTGTTATTGTTACAATAGTTGTGATGGGAGTAATGTCTGTCAGTCTATCCTGGTCATGTGCATAGACTTTATCTGGAGTAGCAAAGAGAGAACGCTTCTTATTGTCTATACCTCTCCAGGCAATTAAAGCTCTTGCCGAACCATCAAAAGCCGTACTTACCTTTGTCTCATATCCTCGTATATTCTCTGGTTTACCCGCACGAAAGCGTACACGATTTCCATCGTACCACTTACCTTGTTCAGCATACTGAGTTGACTCTCTGTTAAACCCTGGCTGAAGATCAAATTTAGCGAGTTTAGTTGACATTAATTATCTCTTAAAATCTTTTAACATTACTGCATCAATAGTAGAAGCACTTCTAACATTATAAGCTATAAGGTCTACTCCTGCCGAAGTTGTAGTTGCTACCGGCACAGAACCTCCTTGAAATTTCCAGACAGTGTTATAACTAAGAGTCCTGCTTCCAGTTCCATCTTGTACAACATAAATACTTCCTGTTTGTCCGGTTGTAGCATTACTAGGGGCAGCAAGTGTTCTATTACCTCCTAAAGTTACAAGAAAATTATTACCTGTATTCATTGACACGGCAATAGAAGCTGCATCTGTAAGTGTAGTAATAAATGATTTTACTGGTCCTGATACCGAAATTATTCCATCCATTCTTAATGCACTTGTAAAAACAACAGAAGCTGTGAATGTCTTATCAGCTACAATTGTACTGGATACAGAAGTAGGAATATATCTGATATCTGCCAGAGAAGTATCAGGTATTTGTGTTGCACATACACCAACATCTCTTAATCCGGCAGTACCTTGATTCCCCACAGCATAGACTGATGTCCCATTGGTAATATAGAAGTGATTACCAGCAACTACAGTTACGCCGGTATTTCCCCCTACTCTGAGCATAACAGCATCACTTGCCGTTGTATTAGCCGATACTACGTTTCTAATAGCATATGTTTTTGGTGTTGCCGGTATAAGAACAAAGATCGAAGTATGTGTTCCTCCCACACTTCCTTTAAATTCCATAGTGGCAGATCTTGCCTCATCAGGTGATCCATCATTATTTGTTAAGACAACGGAAGCAGCAGACCCAACAGAGATAGTGGTGTAGCCAGTAATGGCCTGATCCACCAAACTAAGGACTCCATTTAAAATTTCGCCCCATGTGTTGGGATTATCACCATCTCCCTGTTTTGTCAAACGAATGTTTGAACTGTATGTACTAGCCATTACTAACTCCTAAATGTTTTCAATTCTAAGCTTTATTTTTTGTTCTGGTGCAGCAAGAATAGGTATATAATATCTTTTATCTAGTTTTCGATCTTGAAGATTTATCCAAACTGCCCATAATTCTACTTCTCCAACACCTTTAAGAATATTTACCATTTCTAATTTAACTAATTGAGAGTATCCCAGCCAACCAACAACTTTCTCTTCATCTATTAAATATTGTAAATATGCTTTTCCTTCTTCCTTATTATTTGTCTGGACGTATCCATGAATTTTAATTATATCTTGTAAATCTTTGTAATACGGCCCAGGATATAAAACAATATCTTCCACATTATTATTATATTTTGAAACCAGTGGTTTTTCTTCTGCCTCTATTGAAAAAGATAAAAGGAATATGACTAAAAAAGTTGATATAAACTTTATCATTTATTCTTCTTCCTCTAACTCAGGCCAATCATAGAGAATACCGGTCTTTGTAATAGTTCCATCTTCATTACCTGTATGTTTTACAAATAATTCAGCAATGGCATCTAGATCAGCAGCACCTTCTATTGCTACCTCCATTTCAGTAGCCCTGGTACGAATAGCATCCCGCCATGTTTGGATATTGACAGGAACTTCTGTGCCGGTATCTACCTTACGAACAATTGTCCAATCAGTTTGAGATAGTAAACTACCTTGGGTAGTCTTAACCTTTTCAGTTAGACTTTCCTTAACCTTAACAAGATCCTTGGGTTTTTTATTAATAGTACCATCAGAGTTTCTAGACCACCTATATAGACGAGAATCAGGAGGAGTTTCCTTTTTGATTTCGATCTCAACTATACCCACCACTTCCTTTTCTTCTGCCGACCAGATATTCCAATTGCGTGGATGTCTTACTCCATTATCATCCCGCCAAGATTTACCTACCTTAATCTCTCTTCCATTGTACATAAACATTACTTTAAACTCCTACTCACTTATCGTCTTCTCTTCGTATCTCACGCAGGATCATCTTCACATCGGCTTTAATCTCCTTGGCAGTATCTGCTTGCTGTCGCTGGCGCTCTTTGATAACGGCAACATCAGTCAATACCTGCTGGATAGTTGTTTGATTTTCCTTGACTGTTTTAACGATTTTCAGTTGCTCTTTCTCACCGGCAGCGACATCATTTTCAAGATTGGCCCAACCTGCGATACCGGCGCTGACGATCAGTGCCAAAGGCAAAAACTGTAAATATTTTTTTGGCCCAGGTTCTAGAATTTGGAAATTGCGACAATTGTTTTCGGGGCATGTTGTAGTCATGATTTACTCCTTACCTTGCTCTTCCTTGACTAGTAGTGGTTGAGGGTGTCGGTCCTTGAATTGGTGTGCCGCCCCACATGGAGTAGTTATAAGTTTCAGCAACATTAGGGTCAGTCGCTATCCTCATCTTAACTCCGTTTGAAAGTATGTCTATTTCATCAGCGGTGCCTTCCGCCGCAGTTGTTTCAAAGATAAGTTTGTCGTTATCTGGGTTGTAGCCTTCACGGTTATCATGGTAAACGTGCCAGCTTGAGGTGCTGTCGATTGACTTAAGTACGACAGAGGCAGGTTTAAAGCCCACGTTAATCATGCTACCATCTGTCAAGCCATTGCCCTCATAGCTACCAAATGCGCTGTAGCCTTCAACACTGTGCCAGCAATAAGCAATAAACTCTGCCGCACCATAAACGGTTGAGCCGAGCGTAATATTTGTCGCATCAGCATCAATTCCACCAGCACTGGATACCCACGCATTTGTAACATCTAGATAAATATACCCTGCGCCTAATGCAACGGGCCAGTTTGCTACTTTATTCCAAGTGGCAGTCTGTTTATCAGTCCAAACAAATTCCGGCGTACTATCCAAACCATGCGGGGCGGTTACCGGACCACCGCCGGTAATATCTTTGATGATGCTGAAACCAGCCGTAGTATTTTCAGACCGAGTTGCGCCGCCCGCTGTGGTGCGACTAGCTGCTAAACCAGCTTTATGAAATTCTACAACATAACCATCAGTAGATAATGTTGAGCCAAGTGTCAGTGTTGTACCGGAAACGCTGAATACATTGCTATCCGTTGTTGGTGTGATTACGCCGGTCTCAATATTTCTATGAATAGAATAGCCAACTAATCCATCGGCAACGTACCAGCGTTCAGCGCTGTCCCTATTCTTAGCAATAATGAGGGTGTCGTAAACGTCCATATCCCAATTACATGTGACGTTTGTGCTAGTGCCATCGTGGGAAACTAGTTCGACTTGGTGATGCTCAGTCGGGTCAGGGATGGTAGGGTCAGGCATATTCTGAGTGGTTAAGGGTGAGTAACCTGTGGGCTTAGTTCCAGTGAAGGCAGTAGCACCAAAATTAGCGATTACGTATCCATTATACGACCTGCCAGACGGCAACCAATCAAAACCTGCTGGTAAAGATATAGCTGTTGCAGTGCCAAATGCTTGATCATAAGTTCCAGCGCCATCTGACCAATAACCTGTATCCGCATTGCCAATATAAAGATCATCATTTTCAAGATCAACGGCAAGCATATATGTAAGCGGTAGATCACCAGCTATTTGATTTGGTGCGTAATTTTCAACCATAGATGTTGCGCCATAATCACTCATAATATCACCAGTGCCGATATGTAACATTGCATTAGCACCCGCCGCAATACTATCGTGGGACGATGCCCAAACTGAGGTTTTGACTATGCCAACCATTGCCGTTATTATGCTCCCTGTTAGTTCAAAATATATTTTTTGCCCTTGGCTTATTTTTTGAGTGCCAGAAAATAAAGTGGCGTAGGAGAGAGTGCCGGTAGATTTTAAATTACCGTCTGATAAAGTAGAATTAGCATTATTTTGCAGAGGATTGAGCGTACAGTAGTTGCCAATCCCATTATCAGCATCATTAGTCGGGCTGTTGTTGGTTGCTGTGATGGTGCCAACTGGCATAAACCAATTATCGGTAATTGCACCAGTGCTTGTCACCCAATGGAGTTTACCAAAATCTTCGTTGGCTGTATTGGTTGAGCCAATAGCCAAATGAATAGCGTTAGTGTTTTGATCGCCGGAAGTGAAAACCGTAGTACCATCAACTTTGAGTATGACATTACCAGCAACATTTCGGATTAATTCACAAACCGCACCAATGACTGGACTATTATTTGCATCGTCAGCATTTGCACCGGAAGCAGCGAGAGCGCCTTCACCAGTGTTAGCCCAATCCCATTCGTTGAGATAGCCCACTGCTGTATGGTACCCAACAAAATAGTCATTTCCGGCAACACCGGCGGCAGGGTAACCACGTGATGACCAATCTGTACTGGGATCATCCATAAAACCAAAATAAGTAGTATTACTACCTGCATCCCAAATCCAGCGAACATGAACCTCTTCATTTGCTTCTGCTATTGCGGCAGTAGTGTAAATTGACTTTTCAGCCGTATCACAAGTCAGCGTACCATCGGCAGCATGGGACCATGAGCCGGTGTCACCTGACCACAAGCCAGATGAATTGCGAACATAAGTATTTGTGTCGTTACTGTCTAAGCCGAGCGATATGTTTGTGCCGCCTTCAAGTAAGAACGAATTAGCTGCTGCATAAGAAAGTTCAGAAATATCAAGTATTTGCCAGTAACCATCGTCATCAAACTCACCATATCCATCAGTTTCAGGATCAGTAATAGTCACAGTTGGCTGGAAACTAACTAGAGATGTGTAGCCGTTAAAATAATCTCGATCATCATACTCGTTGCGAAGAAGAGAATGATTAGATGCACCACCAATATCAGGTTCATCGTTCTGAGAAATAGTATTGGGCTCGGTGAAAGTGATGGCAACACCATTCCACCAACCACGAAAACGATCAGCTTCTGTTCCTTGGGTGCTGTCAAACGCAATAACTAAGTGACCGTAAGCCGCCGGATCACGAAACAAGGCAACACTTGCTCGCCTACCATAACCGGCATATCTAAACTTTAAGACTTCATCATCAAAGTACAGGCCATCAGGAGAACCAGCATCATTATCATCTGATAAGAGGTAACTGTCACCACCAAATTCACTTTGCTTACGAATGGTAGAATAAACCCAAATCTTTTGTCCGTTGACAGCAGGAGTTTCAAACGCTCTGACAAGGTTGGCATCTTCTGACATCGCAGAGCCTTCGATGACATAACCAGCGTCACCGCCACCTGCTGCTGCCATTAATAAATTATTACTAAACATTAGCTATATTCCTGTGATAAAATTGCTTGTATATTTTCACCTGTATTATCGCCGGAAATAGAAGCGATAATATAATCTAGTCTATCCACAGCCCCATTGGATGTAGAGAAGGTAGGATCAGTACCGGCTGGGAATTTCCAGCAAGCATTCCAAGACAGAGTTCCACTACCACCAGACTGTACGAAGAAAATACTTCCTGTCTGTCCAGTCCTGCAATTCGTAGGTCTTGCCATTGTGTGGGCCGCTGTAACCGTAGTTAAAAAGTTCTGTCCTGACCCAAAATTAAGCGAAACGGAAGTTACTCCATCAATAGCCGTAGTATGTATAGAAGCTGCCGCTGATTTAGACAGGGCTATTTGACCGTTAAAGGCCGCATTACCTGAAACCGTGGCTGTACCAGCTACATAGAGATTTCCTCCTACTGTGGCATTACCTACAGAAATATTACCTGCAATAGCTATACCTGTAATGTTAGAACCATCACCGTAGAAGGCGGAAGCACATACCTTACTGCTTACATGCACATCTCCTTTGATAGTTACATTACCTCCCAGGCTGGTATTACCAGCTACATCCAGAGTACCGCCTATTGAAGTATTACCGCTTACTCGCATAGTTCCAAGGAATCCGGCATTACCTGATACTGTGGCAGTACCTGACATTACCACCGCACCTTCAAGACTTGTGGCTGCACTTACTCTAAGAGTTCCTAGAAAACCTGAGTTACCAGTAATAGTGACAGTATCAGTCATTACTACAGCACCTTCAAGAGAAGTAGCTCCAGCGACTCTAGCTGTTCCAAGAAATCCTACATTACCTGATACAGTTGCTGTAGATTTAAGAACAGCAGCCCCTGTGATACTTGTGGTTCCACTCACATAGAGATTACCAGCTACGGTAACATTACCTACTGAGATATTCCCACTAATTGGGATACCTGTGATATTTGAACCATCACCATAAAATGCAGAAGCACACACCTTACTACTTACATGAACATCTCCTTTGATAGATACATTGCCGCCCAGACTAGTATTACCGGCAACATCCAAAGTACCTCCCACAGAAGCATTGGTACTTACCCTGAAAGTACCGCCTACACCCAGATCTCCGGTCATAGTAGTATTACCTGCAATAGTAACCGTACCACCCACATATAGGTTTGTACCTACAGATACATTACCTGCTGTGTCTATATTACCACTTACAGATAAAGCACTCTTGAATGTTCCAGCCCCTGAAACAGTTACTGTGCTATTAAAGATAGCTGCACCAATTACAGTAGTTGTACCGCTAACATAGAGATTACCACCAACTGTAAGATTTGTTACCGAAACATTTCCTGTAATATTCATAGGAACATTAGTCAGGTTGGCTCCATCACCATAGAATGCAGATGCACATACCTTACTACTTACATGGACATCTCCTTTGATAGTTACATTTCCACCAAGGCTGGTATTACCTGCCACATCCAGAGTTCCACCAACACCTAGATTTGTACCTATAGAAACATTACCACTAACTGAGACATCTCCATCAAAGTTTGCATTTCCTGTTATTTGAGAAGTACCGCCAATAGAGACATTACCGCCAAAGTTTGAATTACCAGATACAGATACATCGTCCTTAAATGTAGCAGCACCTACAACATTAAATGGACCACTAACAGAAACACTTCCTCCAACATTTAGAAATCCTGATACTGAAACATTTGTGGCAATTCCTAACTCAGCCTCAACATTGGAAAGATTAGAACCATCACCATAAAAATAAGCAGCACATACATTTCCACTTACCGAAACATCACCATAGAAATTGGCAGTACCTACCACATCAAGAACACCACCTATACACACAGATGCCGCTGCATCTAGTCTGCCACTAACCGACACATCACTCTTAAATTCTGTCTTTGCACTGAATGTACCGGCACCAGTAGCTAGGAAGGTTCCACCTACAGAAACATTTTCACTTGCATTAATAGATCCTGTTACGACCAGACCGGCACCAAATGTTCCAGTCCCAGAAACAGAAAGATCTGACTTAATATGAGTGGCTCCTGAAACAGTTACTGTGGAAGCAAACTTTGCCGCCCCTCCAACTGAAACAGCAGCTTGTAGATGAGCAGCACCAACAACAGTGGTAGTTCCACTAACATAGAGATTACCACCAACGGTGATATTACTGACAGATACATTACCGCCTACAGAGGCAGTGATTCCTGTTAAATTAGATCCGTCACCATAGAATGCGGATGCACATACCTTTTCTTGAGAAGATATGTTATCATCAGTAGATACTCTGCCTGTAACATGTAATGAGCCTCCAACTTTAGCAGCACTTACAGCAACATTTAAAGCAGTATTAGATCCATCTCCTGTCTGTACTGCTTTAAGAGAGGTACTTACCCCAGTATTTGAAGAGGAAGAACTAACAAGAAGTACTTGTTTATAAGTATTTGATATTAATTTTCCGGTTATATCTGTCATATTAAATCCCAACTTTTATTGGCATCATCCCACTTTGTGGTGTGCCTTGTTTCTGCTAAAGTAATTGGATTAACTGTAATCCAAGTAGCTACCTCATTCCATTTAATCCCTCTGCCACCACTATCTGGTCTTGGGTTTTTAATGGCTGGGTTATCTTTCACATTCGGTACTTTGTTTTGAGGATGATTTTTTAAATCATACTGCCCTTCAAAGTCCTGTGGACATACCAGCAATCCATAACTATTAAGTCTCATTATCCTATGAGGATATA
>Ga0208156_1000774_pt1 | contig 11135 bp, 14 predicted proteins | sample 1_EtaG_FD_184073 | JGI IMG/M metagenome (GOLD analysis project Ga0208156, IMG submission 184073) | Marine viral communities from the Subarctic Pacific Ocean - 1_ETSP_OMZ_AT15124 metaG (SPAdes) (version 2) | ecosystem: Environmental > Aquatic > Marine > Oceanic | place: Pacific Ocean | collected...
ACACCATGCCGTTAGATGACTTTATCCTTGTAGCAAAAAGATGGAAGCATGAAGCACAAGAGTTAAGAAGAGAGTATGATGACCAATGGAGCAAGAACATTAGGAATGTTAGAGGTATCTTTGATGCAGGAGAAACAGAGAAATCAAAAGTTAGAGGAAGAAGTAAATTATTCTACAGGAAAATATGGGCTATCTCTTGGAGAATACTTGCGTCATTCTACCAGATATTCCTGCGAGACCCCGAAAACTTTAAGATTGTCGGTAGAGATGCACAAAACGATACGTTGAGTTCTAAGGTGTTACACTTCATTACTAAGTGGCGCTATGAACAGATGATGAGAGTAGATAGTTTATTTACTCAATTCATGTGGGCGTTTCAGGATATTATTAATCTTGGATTTTGTGTGGGTAAATTCAGATGGGTATTAAATGAATATGAGGATAAACCTGAATTTGTGTTATATCCACCTGAACAAGTCTGGCATGATATGACTACTGCTGTTAAAGAGAAAAAGAAATACATCATATTTGAGAACTGGTCTACTAAAGATGAACTAATGCAGTTAGGGTATGATGAAAGTAAAATAGATAAACTTGAACCACAGAACCCTGAAACTAATCTTGTAAGACAAACAAGGTTTCAGAATCAAAAAGACCCTTTACAGAATCCAGGCGAGAACGAATATCCACTTGGCGGTAAACATCAAGAAGCTAATAAGAATGAAGTTATAAAAGCAGAGGATAGGTTTGTATGGTTTGAGGTATTCTATAAAGAGGATGGTAAGTGCTTCTTTGCTTCTTACTCTGGTGATGAGATATTAAGAGAACCAGAAGAGTCTGTATATGGAAGACGTTACCCTGTAGTTATGGGTCAATGTTTAACTCTATCCCATAAGGCTATGGGTGAGGGTTTTCCAGAGCCGCTTGAAGATGTACAAGCGTCTATCAATGCACACCTTAATCAGAGAAAAGATAATGTATCTTTGGCTTTAAACGGCAGAACCATTGTATCACGATTTGCGAATGTTGACTTAATGTCTTTGACACGCTCCAGAGCAGGTGGTGTTACATTGGCAGATGATGTGTCAGGTGTGATTGATAGACCTTTTAATAATGTAACACAGTCAGCTTATGCAGAATCAGCAGCAGATGATATTATGATGCAAGAGATGTCTGGTGTTACGCCACAAAAGCAAGGGCAGGGAGAGGAAATAAAAGCCACCGTAGCACAAATTAATTTAGCAGAGTCCAATGCGAAGATAGATTTGTTTGCTGCTATCGTGAAAGAGACATTTCTAATGGACTTCTTCTCTACACTTGCCTCACTTATACAGCAGTTTGAAACTAATGAAACTGTATTTCGTGTAGCTAATGAAAACTTTAGAGAGAAAGGTGAGTTTGCTAACTCTGATTTAGATATATTTGATTTAGGAGATGAAGTAGATTTACAACTTAATGTAGGGTTAGGTGCTGTAGGAAGACAGTTTGAGATAGAACAGAATATGTTAGCTATGGATAGAGCTAATATGTCTAACCAAGCTATGATAGGATTGTTACAGTCTGGTGCTATCCCTCAATCAGAGGTTAGGTTAGTAGATACAACAAAGTTCTTTGAAGAAATACTACCAAAGTTAGGTCATAAGAATGTACAAGACTTCTTCTTTAATGTAGCACCAGCACCACCTCAACAGCAAGGTGGGTTAGACCCATCATTAGCAGGAGCAGGACAACCTGTAGTTGGTGGAGCAGGTGGTGAACAAGCAGGGAGGTTTGGTTTACAATAATGGAAATAGATGATTTAAACCAAGAAGACTTAATAGAGAAATTAGGTAAGTTTGAGGATTTAGTAAAGTTACAGAATCAACCAGAGTTTGATACATTATTGTTTTACTTTCGTGTGGTAGCTGATAGAGCTTTAAAAGAACTGGTTTTAAAAGAAGGGTTGTCTCAAGAGAAACAAGCGGAGTTAAAAGCTATTATCAAGGTGTGTAAGTATGAATTTGAAGCTCTACCATCATGGTTAAAGAATCAAGCGTTACTTGCAAAACAAGAGTTAGATTTTAGAAGAGAGCATGGAGTTCTTGAATTAGAAAATAAAACTTGACAATATTATGCAAGTAGGTAGAATAATATTTAATCGGTATCCTGAACCGTTATCAGGAACGTCAAGCGAAACACTTGTAAAACTACTAAAGGAGGCTTTATGCCGAAGAAGAAACAAGAAACACCAACGGAGACCTCAACCGAAACAGAGGAAATAGCAACAACCAAGGATAACACAGTAGTTCCAGAGACTCCTGCTGAAAGTGGAGAAACAGGTGGTTTATCTCAAAGGGAACAGATTTATGCAAAGTATGCAAAAGGAGAGGAAGAAAAAACTAAAGTAGGGGAGTATAAGAAAGAAGATGCTCCTAAAGAAATTAAACAGGAAGATAAGACTGTACCTCTTGGCGCATTACATGAAGAGCGTCAAAAACGTAAGGAACTTCAAGCGAAGGTTATTGACTTAGAAGTACAGGTTAAAGAGTTATTAGAGAATAAGAAATCTCAAGATAACCCTGATGACTTTGATGACTTTGATGATGAATACATTGATGACTATGACGAAGAGTTAATCAAGGAAAGAAAAAAAACAGAAGATTTAGAGGCGAGACTCAAGAAGATAGAACGAAAAGAAACACAGAGTGAGGCTCAAAATCAACAAGCGGAAGTAAATAAGAAAGCTAATAAAGTCCATGACGAGTTAGCAGAAGAAGGTTATGATGGATTTGAGGCATTCATTCCACAGGTTAAACAACATATATATGACCTTATATTGCAAGAGCCAGATGCACAGGAGTATATTGATGGCAGGAAAGTTCTCGCTTTAGATAACCCTGAAGGTTGGAAAGAGATTTATAGGGAGCATATATATCCAAAAGTCAGAAATGTATTTGATAGCAAAGATAAGGCTGATTTAATAAAGGAAAGAAAAGAACGAAAAGGAAGAGCAGCTTTATCTGGTAGCTCTGGTGGAAAGCCAAAAGCGTCAGCAACAGTAGATGTCAATAGTTTATCGCCAGAAGAGATGCACAAACAGTATATGCAGATGCGTCAAAATAGAGGTGCTGCAGTCTAATCTTCCAATATTGGGAGGAATTAGACAATGGCGAACGAGATGTTATGGGCAAATCACTCAGGTGTTTTGACCAACAACAAACTTAATCAGTTTTTCCAGCGTTCTGCACAACCGTTATTTAAGTTTAGGCAGTTCGTAGATGTTAAGGAAGCATTTGGAAAACAAAGAGGTCAGTCAGTCAACTGGCTGAAAGTTGCTAATGTTGGTACTATGGGTGGAAACTTAACCGAAACCAACACCATGCACGAAACGACTCAGGCTTTAACATGGGGTACGCTTACGGTAGCTGAAGTAGGTAACTCTATTCCATTTACCTTTAAAGCAGAAGCATTGTCTGAATTTGATGTACAAGAAATTGTTAGAGGTGGAATGCTTGATGATGCTGCAAAAGTATTAGACGGTAAAGTTGAGAGAAGGTATAATGAAACGAAGTTACGCTTTGTCGGAACTTCCACTACCGCCCACACTCTTACTACTAACGGTACTGCTACTGTTACTAACACTTCAATCTTAAATTCTCGCCATGTAAGAAAGATGAGACTTGAGTTGGAGAAGAGAAATGTTCCAGCATACGAAGGTGACTCTTATGTATGTATTGCTTCATTGGAAGCCTTAGAGTCTCTTGAAGGAGCTATGGAAGGCGTAAATCAGTACACCGAAACTGGTGTTGATAAGATTTACAACGGTGAGGTTGGGAGGCTTCATGGTGTAAGGTTCGTTAAGGATTTCTACGCTTCACGGTTTACGATTGATGCTGATGCAAGAACTGCTACAGCTAAATCATGGACTACAGGCAACTCACTTGATGCCTATATGTTTGGAAAAGGTGTCGTAAGAGAAGCCGTTGTTGTACCAGAGGAAATTCGTATGAAGGTTGTTACTGATTACGGAAGGTCTAAAGGTATCGCATGGTATTTCTTAGGTGGATGGGCGTTGGAATGGAACACTGAGGCTGATTCAAGAATCATTAAGTGGGATTCTAATGCGTAGTGTTTTTTTAAATTAACTTATAACATAAGGAGGTGACATATCATGGCTTATGATGATATGGTTGTTATTACTTACTCTTGGGGCGAAATAGATTTTGGTGCTGGCAGTGATGCTGTTGCTATCAAAGGATATGGAGGCAAGAAGGGTAAAATCCTAGACATTGGCGTGTCTGTAACCGAAACTTTTAATCAGGTTACGACCCCTGCATATGTACGAATGGGTACAACAGGAGACGCTGATGCTTATGCAGAGCTTAATATGGCTGCTGCTGCTGATACAGATTATTATAATATCCTTGACGACACAGACGCTATTATAGCTGCTGCTGTTCCTGCGGATACTCAGATAGAGGTTGCTTTTATTACCCCTACTGGTGGTACTCCTGCTGGTAAAGGACACGTTAATATAACTATCGGTTGGTTCTAAATTTGTGGGGCTGGCTGTACGACATCTTGAATGGGATGCAGTCCAGCCCTTTCTTTAAGGCTTAATGAAACTTGTAATTGTAAATTCACATGAGCGTAGTGGTACTCATTTCTTAATGAATACGATTGCTCTCAACTTTGGATATTGTAGCTTTCCTTATTACAATATGGATATGCCTGTACTGCCGCACATACCTAATAATATGTTAGCGGTGCTACAACAGATACAAGAACCAAGACATATAATAAAATCACATTATGAAGGAACATTCTTCAGACCAATTATAAATAAAATTACAAAACACGCTCATGTGTTTTACATCTACAGAGAAGAAGAAGGTGTATTTAAAAGTTGTCTGAAGCATTGGAATAGTCTAACCTGGGAAGAAGCTGCCAGATGTGAAACTGTTGATGAGCTTAAAGTAGCACAACCTTATGGTGGTTGTATGCGTTATCAGTTCAGGCAGTATCCTTCCATGTTAGCAAGATGGCAAGGACATAAAGCAAGCTGGAAAGAGAAGATGGGTGGCGCTGATATAATCTATGTAAGGTATGATGATTTATCGCACCGTTTTGATAAGACACTTATGATAATATCTAAACGAATGGGTATTCCGATAATAGGTGGTATTGCTCGTAAACCAGATAAGAGTAAGACAGTACGGGATGGAGAATTTAATGAAAAAGAGGTCACTTGAAAAAGCCGAAAGCCTTATTGATACGGTACGGAGCATTTGGGGATACGATTATGCTTACTCCTTTATTACGGAAATTGAAGGAGGAGGGATACCATGTGACAATGAACATGACTCCGAGAGCAAAAGCTGTATTGAACCACAATCCTCACATAGACCAATACATAATGCAAAAGGAGAATCAGATACCTAATGAACAACTTGGGAGTTACTGGAAGAATCTGTCTGAAGGTTACGATAAAGTTATTAATCTGTCTGGTTCAGTTGAAGGTGGTTTGCTTAAAGTTGAAGGAAAACCTGCTTTTCGTTGGGAGCATGAAGTAAGACATGAGAAATGCAATAGGAACTATTATGACGAGCAATTCAAAAAAGCAGGATATGATACAACAGGCAAGGTGGGAGAACTTTTTTTTACACGACTTGAGCATCAACTTGCTAAGACATACATTAAGAAATATAGAAAAAGATTTACGGTCATGTGGTCACTTGCAGGAAGCTCGTTCCACAAAAACTATCCCTATACACAAATAGTTTGTGATTGGTTATGCAAACTTTATGATGATATAGTATTTATTTTAGTTGGTGATGCTGTTAGTGTTATGTTAGAATGGGAGCATCCACAGGTAAAATGCAGGTCAGATAAATGGTCAATTCGTCAGGCTATGTTGATGACAAAATATGTTGATTTAGTAGTTGGCTCAGAGACAGGGATATTAAATGCGGCAGGGTGCTATGACACGCCAAAGATTGTCCTCTTGTCTCATTCGTCTGAGGAGAATCTCACGAAATACTGGAAGAACTGTACCAACTTACACGCATCTCAGGATGAAGTACCCTGTTATCCTTGTCATCAGTTGCACTATACTTTGGAGTCTTGCCCTTTACATGAGAAATTAAAGACACCTTTATGTATGACACAACTTAAATATGAAGTTGTTAAGAACGAAATAGAACGACAATATAAGGAATGGAAAAATGGGTGTAGGTGACGCAGAGGTATGGTTAAAAGATGACACGAATACTCCTTTTGGAGTGGAGCGTGATGGCAATAGGATTGTAGTTAAAGATGACTACTGAATGGAAATGTATTAAGTGTGGTCAATGTTGTATTGGCGCTAATGTTACTGTAAACTTGGAAGCAGAAGCAGCAAGGTTCTATAGTTACTTTGGTATAGAGATAAGTAAAGTAAATGATGAGTATAAAGGCAAATTTCAAACAGGAACAGTTTGTAAGTTCTGTAGGAATAAGATGTGCGAAATATATGAGAACAGACCACAGATATGTAAAGACTACCCTATAGTAGAGAAGGATGGGAAGAAACAATGTTGGGGGGTAAATGATGGCACATATAGAAAGTGATAGTAGAGTAGAAAGTGGAATGGATTTTAAAGTTGATGGAGGTGAGATAACTCCATTGGGAATGATGTCTGTTCAGGCTGAAGCGATTATGAAGCGCAAGCAAGATAAGCCTCACTCAGTAGGTGTTTTTACTGATGGCGCTAAAGGAGATAGTGGTGAGTTAGAAGGTATGCCAACTCCAGAAGAGTTTACTGAGTCTGATTTTAATGTTGCATTAAGATTCCCTTCTGCTATAAGAACTATGTGGAGTGATGACGTAGCCATAGAAGTTATGGAGGCGCTGTTATTACATAAACCTTTTGAATTGCTAAACCAGAAACTACAACGGAAAGGAGAACAAGATGCCAGATAGAATAGCAATAGGACTGAATATTATACCAAATTCTCACCCTTCAGATGAACACCACGACAAGGTGAGAAAAGCAAAAAGGAAGAGAGATGCCGATAAAAGAGAGAGGATGCAGTTTGCAAGAAAGGGTAGAAACGGAGAAGATAAAATGAGAGACACACGGAACACTCCGATAGCACAAGGCTAATGTTTCACTACCAGTTTTCATATTATAAACGGAACAATAGAGGAGAGATAAGTATGGGGTATTGGGTCGGCTTTACTGCCAAGAATGGCAAAGAATGTAATTTCTATGTAGAAGATGATAGAGGAAAACGAAGATTCTATAATGGGAAAGACAAAAAAAATGAGTATAGAAGCGAAGAGCCATACGACACCTTAGAAGATAATACTCCAAAAGTTATAGAACGAAAAATAATACCAGATGCTTCAGAGCCAATACAAAGCACACATAACAGACCAGTATTAGAGCAGGAAGTAAAAGAAGCAAATGCTGAAAGATTTGTTGCATTAAAAACAGATTTAGGGCAGCAAGCAAAAGCATTATTGTCTGAGGGTAGGTTAAATCATACCACCTTTACAAAACTAATATCTAACAAAGCATCTTTAACTGACAAGAAACTTAGTAAGCCAAAGTATGATGCTATCATAAAGGAGTTAATAGATAACGAAATAGCAGAGAAAAAAGGCTTGAATTATATTTATAAATAGTGTATGTAGTAACTTAATATACAACATCAGGAGACGACAACATGGCTGCTCCAACAGCTCCGACACTTGCGATTATTACAACTGAAGGTATAAAGAAGGCTGGCTACGGTAACGCTGCATCTTCACTTTTAACTCGTTCACAAGACGAGTGGATAGAAGAGATAAAGAATGATATATGGACTTTATCTAAGAAGTTAAAATCCCTCTATGCTACTTCATTTGCTGTTACTACTAATGGAGTAGAGAAGTATTCCTACCCTACAGATTTCTCCTCAGAAATGTCAATAACACTAATGACTGGAAGCGTTACTGGTACGGCTCAAGCAGGGGCGGCTACTACTATAACCCTTGCTGCTGCTAATACCGCTTCTGATTTAATTGGCAAAGAAATAATGATTTTATCTGGTACTGGTTCTGCGCAGATAAACCAGATAACTGCCTTTGTAGCTTCCACTAATGTTGCAACCGTAAACGATACTTGGTCAACTAACCCTGACAGTACATCTGTTTATATGGTTGTTGATAAGTATAAAGACCTTCAGCAAACTCCTGTATGGCGACATGACTCTGGAAGAACCTCACCGGAGAGAGGAGAACCTACACATTTCTTTCCTATCGGAGATTCCGATAATGGAGAATTTATTTTATTTCCTACACCTTTCCGTTCTGCGAGTGATACAAATGGGTACGGTATTCGTCATCAATATTATGCTGACCTTCTTCGTGTTGACCTGGCTTCTACTTTAATGACAACTTTATATAGAAGGTGGAGGAGTCTCTTTATACAAGGTGTAAAGTATAAATGTTTAGAAGATTTAGATGACAATAGGCAGGGGCAGGAAGCTCAGAAGTATCGTGGGGATTTAAACGCTATGATTGTTCGTGAGGCTTATGGTGTGGATTTAAGTAATCTTAATATTTCGGTGGAGGGATAATGGGATACTCAGGACAGACTATTGAGATTGATTTAAACGCAGGTGGGTTTAATTACAATCCTAACCTTGACTCTTTGCAGTTAGGAGCTATGATTGATGGCTCTATTAATACAACTCTGCAAGATGGTGGGCGCAGGAAGCGTGGTGGTACTTCTCATGTAAACACTAGTGCCATTTCTGGTACACCTAAGTTAATGAAGCTACATGATTTTATTCTGACTACTGGAACTCAGTTTCTTATGATGGCTGGTGCTGATGGAAAACTTTATAAGAATTTTACAGATACTTTAAAAACAGGATTATCTACCACAAACTATTGGGATATGTCAAGCATGAATGACTTGCTTGTTACTACTGATGGTGCATCTGTATTACAGACATGGGATGGTGCTGCTGGTAGTACATCAGATGTGTCCACTCCTGCACCTGATTGGGCTACTGATTCTTTATATCCACAGCAGTTGGTTTTACATGGTAGAGGATTATCTCAAAGGATGTGGTCTTGGACAACTAATAATAAAATCTTTGGTAGTAAAATATTTGATGCAGATGATTGGGGTGCAACTAATGGATTTATTTCAGACACTAATAACGTGTTTGCTACGAGAGAGGGAGGCAGTATTACTGGTATGTATGAGTTTGGTGATAGTTTGTTTATCACTACTGCTCGTAATACTTATATTCTACAAGACTCAAATTCTGACATTTCTACATGGGGTTTTACTTTAGCACAGTTTAATGCTGGTTCTGCTCATTGGAGAGTTATGGCACGGACTCCTAATGATATGTTGATAATGATGGATGATGGAGAAATTTATAGTCTTGTTACTGTAAATGCGAAAGGTGATTACAAAGCCTCAAGTATTACTAAACCAGCTTTTATAGATAGGTGGATTAGAGATAATGTAGATTTAACACAGATAAGTAAGTTCCACATAAACTACGACCCTAAGATAAGGGCAGTATTGGTGTTTATGGTTAAGTCTGGTTCTACTGTAGTTGATGTGTGCTTACCTTATTTTATAGATAGACCAGTTGACCAAGCGTGGGGTGCGCCTTTTGAGAATGAAGATTTTGATTGTGGATATAATGCTTCTGTTTCAGCTTTAGTTAAAGTTGCTGCTGGTGATTACAGATTAAGGACAGGTGCTAACACTACAGGGTTTGTTTGGGATTTAAACCAATCAACCTTTGCTGACAATAATGAAGCATACACGGGTAAGGTGTATTTACCAGAATCTGGATTTGGTGATAATGTAAGTATGAAGATGTTTAAGCGAATCATCTTCACAGGATTTAATACAGCTATAAATGATGATGATGATTTAAGTCTTCAATGGACAACGGATGGGATAGCTAATACACCACAGTCTGTTAATTTTATAGCGTTGGCATTAAAGGTTGATGACCCTGATGCTATCGTAGACCAAGCCATAGTAGGTTGTCCTAAAGGTAGTTTATATAACCTAGAGGCTATATTGCCTTTAGGACAACCTGCTCGTAGGATAGGTATAAGATTTTCTAATAGTACAGAGGGTGATGACTTTTATGTAACTTCAGTTCAAGTAGATGTTAAACCTCTTGGGAGGAGACCGACACCAAGTAGAACATCAGTAGCTCAATAGGAGGAGAGAATGGCAACTTACATTAGTAACACAACGGCAAACACGACTTGGATAGCTAATATAACAGTTATAACGGCAGCAAGATTAAACACAGAGAACACTAATATTCTTGCAAATGATGTTGCTTTGGATACAGCTTTAGCTCTTTCACATGACAGCACAGGTTATTTTAATCCTACTGTTGGAAGTGATGTAGCATCTACAAATGCTTTAACATTAGGCACAGGAAACATATTTGATATAACTGGTACTACTGCTATCACAAGTATAGGTACTAAGGGTACTGGTTATATAGTTTGGCTTCAGTTTGATGGGATTTTGACATTAACTCACCATGCTACCGATTTAATTCTTCCTGATGATTCAAATATTACAACTGCTGCTGGAGATGTAGCTTGTCTTTATGAGTATGCTTCTGCCGATTGGAGATTAATTTCTTATAGCAGGTCAGACGCTACTTCAGGAGTGTTAAGTGTTGCGAATGGTGGAACAGGTGCTACCACATTAACTGATGGTGGAATATTGTTAGGTTCTGGAACTAGTGCTATAACTGCCATGTCGGTTCTTGCTGATGGTTCAATTATTGTTGGTGATGGTGCTACTGACCCTGTAGAATTAGCAGCGTTCACATCATCTACTGGAACATTAAAACATGAAAAGGGTGGGGTAGAGGCTGATATTTCAGCCATAGCTGATGGAGGCATAGTTGTAGGTACAGGAGCAGGCACTATGGCTATAAGGGCAAGTGCGTTAACTGGAGGAGCTTCAGGTTACATAAAACACGAACTTGGTGGGATAGAAGCTGATATTTCAGCAGTTGCCATTGGAGATATTGTTGTTGGAACTGGTACTGGTTCAATGGCTCTTGTAACCTCGACTGGTCATTCTGATGGTGATGTTTTAACAAGACAAGCAGATGGGTCGGTT
>Ga0208156_1000778_pt1 | contig 11116 bp, 15 predicted proteins | sample 1_EtaG_FD_184073 | JGI IMG/M metagenome (GOLD analysis project Ga0208156, IMG submission 184073) | Marine viral communities from the Subarctic Pacific Ocean - 1_ETSP_OMZ_AT15124 metaG (SPAdes) (version 2) | ecosystem: Environmental > Aquatic > Marine > Oceanic | place: Pacific Ocean | collected...
CTCGCCATTTCGATCTTTTTTCGCTAGGCGCTGACAAAAACCGGCACTTTTTCAGATCGGAGTGATCCAGAATGGCGCAGCCTGACGACCTGAAGGCCGAAGCCCGCGCAGAGGAAGACGCGGAGTTGACCGCGAACATCCGGGAGGCCGAGGGCTCTAGTAGTTGGCAAGCGGTCGCCGCGCTCCGCCGCCAGCGGCAGATAATCCGCGGCATCGACTCACCGCCAATCCCTATCGATGACCGCCCGCTCCCCGATGACCCGCTGGCCGCTGCCCTAGAGGAAGCGCAACGGCTCCGCCGAGACGCCCAACGCGCCGGAGTATGGACCGCGGTGCAGCGGTTTCACGGGCATGTGATGGCAGCCCGCGAAGCCATCACCGAGCGGGACCGCGTCGCCACAGAGGCCGCCCGCGTGCTAGCCGGGGACGGCGAGATGTTCGACCAGTTCGCCATCGAACTAGAAGACCTGTCCGACGTCGTCGTCGAGCGCCTCGCGTCCCTATGCTCAGCGCGGCTGGGCGAGTGAACCCAACCGGTACCGGCATTTTCGGCCCGCTCCTCGCGCTCCGCGAAGACGGGCGACGCGACCCGCTGCGCCACGTCCGGTGGACGCCACCGCAGATGGCGTTCCTCGAGTCGCAGTACCCGATCCGCCTGCTCCGCACCGGAAACCAGTTCGGCAAGACGTGGGCCGGCGCCGCTGATGCTATCTGGCGCTGCCTCGGCTCCCACCCCTACCAGGAGGTACGCCGCCCGCCCATCGAGGTCTGGGTCGTCTGCAAATCGTGGTCGCAGTCGATCGCCGTTCAGTCGAAGTTGTGGCACCTCGTACCAAAAGACGCCGTCACCCCCGACACCGCGTTCTCGCCGAAAAACGGATTCAAGGGCGTCCAGCGCGCGATCGTCTTCCGCAACGGATCGATCCTGCGAGTGAAGACGGTCGGTCAAGATACCCTCGACCTTGCGTCCGCGACGATTCACTACATATGGATCGACGAACCGCTAGGCGACGCGGAGACGTTCAGCGAACTCCAGATGAGGCTAAGGCGCACCGCCGGCAGCATCGGGATCACGATGACGCCAGCGACCACCGGCGATCTTGCGTGGCTGCGCGATCTGGTCGAGGGAGGCAAGGCGACGGACATGCATTACCGCATGGACGCCGCCAATTTTATCCCCGTCGGCAGCTCCCGCCCGCTACTCGACGAGGCGGGGACGCCGATGGATTCGGCATGGTGCGCCGACCAGATAGAGTCGACGCTGGGCTGGGCTCGCCCGGTGCGCTGTCACGGTGAGTGGGAGTATGGGCGGATCAACGCTATCTTTGAAAACTTCCACCCGTTGACCCACGTCGTCCCCGGCCTGACCTCGTCAGACGTGCGCCCCCGTGGCGAGTTGAAGCTATCCATCGGCGTCGACTACGGAGAGGAGCGGCTACGAACCGCGGCAGTGCTGATCGGCGTCGACGACTCCGACCCGGAGATGATCCGCGTGTACGTCCTCGGCGAGTATGCCCCCGACTCGGCGACGACGATCGACATGGACGCCGCCGCAATCCTCGAGATGGTAGCCGCACACGGCCTCCGGTGGTCTGACCTAGACCACTGCTACGGCGACAAGCGACTCCAGGACGCCCGCGGACGCATCACCCGCAAATCCAATAGCATGCTGACCCGCGCGCTGGAAAAGGCGATGCGTAAACGGGCGGGCATCGTCCCCCGGTTCAAGGGTGCGAAGCGTGGGATCGGGCGCGGAGCGGGATCCGTGTGGATGGGCGTCAAGTGGATCAATGATCGGATGATTACCCCGGGCTGCTACTTCAACGACGCCGGCACGCCACGGCTCATCGAATGCCTGCAAAAGTGGCAAGGCGGGACCGCCGAGGAGTGGAAGGATCAGATCGACGCCTTACGCTACGCTCTACGCCCCTGGATCTTCCCGATGTCGCGCAAGCCGATCCACACGGTGCGGTTTGGCTAGCTTATCGGTTCTTGCTAGGATACGCGATCCCGTGACACACTAGGCGCGCACGCGGAGGATCCATGGGTGCGCCGTCGGACTTGACCCCCTACCCCCCGACCCCTGCCGATACTTACGAGGCGGAACGCTGGGAGCACACGCGCCTCCGCCGTCGATTGATGGACGGGGCGTGGCGGGAAGACCTCAAGTCCCGCATCGTCGACCAGGTCGGGTCCGAGCGCGCCGAGGCGTGGCGGATCCTCGACATGTCGTCCGACCCCTTCGCGACCATCGCCCGCGCCCTGTCGGTCCTCTACACCAAGCCCCCCGCCGTCCGGCACGCCGCGGGCAAGGTGGCGATCGAGGGGCTGGTCGAGGCGATCGCGGATTCGGGCCTGTGGGCGATGATGCCCCGGGTTCAGGGATGGACGTTCGGCTGTCGCGAGTACCTGATCCGCGCCAACGTGACCCCCGGCGGCGCCCTCAAGTTCCGCCCCGTCCCGCCGGACTACACCCTCGCCGACTCCGACCCCGACGACCCGACGGTCCCGATCGCGATCCGCGAGGCCCGCCTCCGGACGCATCCGACGACCGGCGACCCCCTGTGGACGTTCGACGCCCTCGACCTCCGCGACCCGTCGTTCCGGGTGTTCGAGGCGAAAGAGGGCGCGCACTTCGGCGCCGACATGTCCGGCGCCTACCTCCGACACGAGGACGGGTCGCCGATGGACGGCTGGCCGGAGGCGTACACCGACGGCCAGGGGCGGCCGGTGCTGCCTTACGTCCTTTTTCACGCCAGCCGCACAGGCGATCGGTTGTGGGACTACCTGGCGATGCGAGAGATCGTGGAGGGGTCGCTTAACCTCGCCGTCGGTAACTCCCACCACCTGCACCTGTTGAAGGACGCGAGCTGGCCGCAGCGATACACCGTCAACGCCCGCCCCGTCGGGGGCGCCCCGGTGGACGCCGACGCGCAGACGCACCGACACCAGACCGTGACGGACGCCGCGACCCTGCTGCTGCTAGAGTCCGAGTCCGACGAGGGCCTCCCGATCACGGTGGGTCAGTGGGGCGCCGGTGCTGACGTCGAGGGATTCCAGCGGACCCTGGAGTCCCGGGCGACCCAGCTAGCCCAGGACGCGGGCGTCCCCCCGTCCGACGTCCAGCGCCTCGGCGGGACCGCCCGGTCCGGGTACGCGATTGCGATGTCGAACGAAGGGAAGCGGGAGGCGCAAAAGCAGTTCGCCCCGCAGTTCGCCCGCGCCGACGCCGAGCTCGTCGCCCTGTCGGCGATCCTGCTGAACCGGACCACCGGGACGAACTACCCGGAGGGCGGGTACGAGGTCGTCTACCAGGAAATCCCCCTGTCGCCCCAGGAGCTCGAGGCGAGGCGCAAGCACGCGATCGAGCTCCTCGACCGGGGCTTGATGTCGGACGCCCAGGCATACGCCTACCTGCACAACATGTCCGAGGCCCAGGCCGCCCAGGACCTCGAGACGAAGCGCGCCGAGGAACAGCGCCGCGAGGCCGAGGCCGAGGCCCTGGCCGTCGCCGCCGGCGCCCCCGACTCCCCCGCCCAGGATACCGCCCTGAACGGCGCCCAGGTCGCGTCCGCTGTCGACATCGTCGCCCGCGTCACCCGCGGCGAACTCACGCCGAAGATGGCCGAGGCGATGCTCCGCCAGTTCTTCAACCTGTCCGAGTCGGCCGCCCGCGCCATCCTCGCGGACGCCGACAAGATCGAACCGCCCCCCGTCACCCCCTAACCCCCGGAGGACACACCATGGGGTTCAGCTGCCCACATTGCGCCCAGGACGTCGACGGCGCCATTCCGAAGGAACGCCTGGATCAAGTGATCGAGGAACGGAACGCCGCGCGCACCGACCTGGCCGCGCGGGACGCCGAGCTGGTCACGGCGAAGGAAACCGCCGCCGGCGCCGAGGCGTTGACGGCGGAGCGGGACACCGCCCTCGCCGACCTGGCCGCCGCGCGCACCGGTCACGAGTCGTACAAGGCGATCACCGCCGCCGGCATCGCCGCCGAGGTGGTCGACGGGTTCGTCGACGCCTACGACAGGATGGGCGCCGATCGCCCGACCACGATCGGGGAGTGGATCGGGGGCCTCGCGGACGGGACCATCGCCGCGCCCGCCCTCCTCGCCCCCCACGTCCCCGGCAGTAACGGACCGGGGGAGGTCGCGCCATCGGCGCCGGCGTCCCCTCCGCCCACCGCGACCGACCACGGTGCGGCCCCCCCGGCTCCGCCCACGTCCCCGCCCCCCTCGGCGAACACCGGCGCCCGCCCGCATCCTCACGCGCCGGACCCCGTCAACACCGAGGCGATCCTCCGCATGTCTCCCGCCGAGTACCGCGAGCACAAGTCCCGCGGCGCCGGGGGTGTGTCAACCTGACACACTTTCCGCTTGCGCCGGTGGCACAGACCGGTGTAGCCTGACCCTGCAAGCACGCCTCGGGTCGCACCCGGAACAGCGGTGAGGGCGGCGAACGACCGTCTAACCCCCTGCTTCCGGAGTCCTAGACCATGGCCCACCACGCCAATGCGATGAACATCACCGACCTGTCGACGGCAGGTCACATCCGCCTGGCCGCGCAGCTGCACCAGGAGATCAACCTCCTGCTGGCTGACCGCGGTTCGTCCGTCCTCGACCATCCCGCGATCCTGTACCTCGGCGACTTCGCCGGCCAGGGTTCGGACGTGTTCGAGCTGCCCTTCGCGGGCCTCATGGGCTACGACAAGATGGTCGCCGTCGCCGAGAACGCCGACGCCGCGCCGACCGCGCTGACCGCCGCCTCGCCGCAGCTGACCATCGCGCGGCAGGCCCTCTACCGCCAGGTGACCGGCCTGGGCGCGCTGACCGCGTCCCTCGACGGCGACCCGACCAAGATCGAGGTTCTCGCCCGCGACATGGTCGCCGCCGCCCGGATGCGTCTGGTGGAGATGTTCGCCGGCATCGTCGACGACTTCTCCAGCACCGTGGGCACCACGACCGTCGACCTGAGCGTCGACGACTTCTTCGACGCGCAGTACACCCTGACCCAGGCCAGCGTCCCCGGTCCCTACGCCGCCATGCTGTACCCCGTCCAGGTGACGGACCTCCAGGGTTCGATCCGCGCCGAGGCGGGCGCCCTCCAGTTCCGCGCCGCCACCCAGGAGATGCTGGACATCAAGGGTCCCGACTTCGTCGGCGAGTTCAACGGCGTCGACATCTTCGCGTCGTCCGACATTCCCACCGCGAACGCCGCCGCCGACAGCGCCGGTGGTATGTGGGGCCGCGGCGCCATCGGCTACGGCGACATGTCCGTCGGGATGATCCCCGAGAAGGGCATCCCCGCCGGCACCAAGATCCGCGTCGGCACCGACTACGACGAGCCCGGCGACTACAACCGGATCATCGGGAACTACTACTGCGGCGTCGTGGAGTGCCAGGACTCCATGGGCGTCTCGATCATCACCGACCGCTAGGTCGGCGAAGGGGCTATAGCCCCGCGGGGGCGCCCCGTCCGGTGTCCTCCGCGGGGCGTCCCCACCCCCTAACCCAGGCACGGAGGACACACCATGGCCGCAACGCTACAGAACAAGGGCACGAAGCCCCGCGCGAAGACGAAGGCCGCAGCGCCTCAGTTCGCCGAGGTCCCGGTCGCCCGTCCCCAGGTCGAACAGAGAACCCTGAACCTCCCGCCCTCGCCGTCGTTCCTGCTGAAATGGCACCCGGAACGATGGGGCGTGTTCGGCGACAAGTGGCTCCCCATCCTGGGCAAGCTGCCCGCCGAGCCGGGGGTCGCGTCCGTGAACAAGAACGGGTCGACCTCCCTCGCCCGCGCCGAGGCGGAGCGCAAGGGGTGGCGAATCATCCCCGAGTCGGCCGCCGCCCTCGCCGACCCCGACCGGACGACCTACGTCAAGGCGTACCAGGGTCGCCGCGGGACGATCCACCTGTCGATCTTCGAGCATCCCCGCCAGGTCGGAAACCGCGTGATCGTGAAGACCGACGACGAGGGGTACCGCGCGTGGCTGTCGGCCCTGATCGACGCCGGGTACATCGACGCCCCCGACGACGAGGTCCCGGAAGCCATCATCGACGGCCAGCGCCAGCGGGTCGAGCGCGCCATCGGGGCGAACAACCCCCACAGGATCGCCCGGGAGGAGGAACGCCTCGAGGCCCTCCAGACCGCGCGCACCCCCGGCGACGAGGGCGACGACGAACCCGAACCCGAACCCGCGCCCACGAAGCGCAAGCCCGGCCGCCCCAAGAAAGGCTAGTCCATGTCCGTCGCCACCAACGTCGTCGCCCAGGTCAAGGCCCTCCGCGCCTACTCCCTCCCCGGAGGCGAGCCCGTGCGAGAGCGTCCGGAGGTGTCCGTCGACCTGTCCCTCGCGGACGGGACGACCACCAGCACCGCCGACGAGGTGTACGTGTTCGCCGAGACGATCACCGCCGCGGCACACACGAATCTCGACCTGACGAACCTCGACCAGAAAGACAGCGCAGGGACGTCCCTGCGCACCATCTCCCTGGACAACGTCAAGGCGGTTCTAGTCAAGAACACGAACACCGCCGGGACCACCGGGTACATCACCATCGGGGGCGGGACCGACGGCGGCGCCGCCGCCGACGCCTGGGCGGGTGTCACCACCCCCTTCGCCGCGGACTCCGACATCGTCAACGTCCCCCCCGGGGGCCTGTTCCAGTGGTACTCGCCCGTCGGCGGGACCGTGACGAACACCAGCGCGGACGTCCTGCACCTGGGCGCCGTCACCGCCAACCAGGCGTACGAGATCGTGATCGTCGGGGACGCCAGCTAGATGCCCCTGTACGACCACCGCTGTCAGAGCTGCGACGAGGTCACCGAGACCGTCGTCCCGTTCGACGAGCGGGAGGTCGAGTGCGAGGTGTGCGGCGGGACCGCCTCCCGGGTCCTGTCGTGCCACCAGCACACCCCCCGACTGTGGGAGGTCGACCCCGGGTCGTCGGCGCGGTTCGCCGACCAGATGGCGGGCAACGGGGCCTCGCGCAAGTACGCCCGGGAGAAGTCCCTCGCCGCCCATCGCCGGTGGCGTGACCGCGAGGCGGGGAACGGGAGCGCGCACCGATGAGCATCACTGACACCCGGTACACCTTCCGGTTCCAGGGTCCGGAGCTCCTCGAGCAGTCCCGCGACAACCTGATCAAAGCTCCGAGCCACATCGACGGCGGCGCCGTCGCCCCGTCGTCCGGGACCGTGACGATCTACAACGCAGCCGCCGGCGTCGTCGTCAACGCCGCCGCGGTCACGATCGCGTCGTCGGTGGCGCAGTACACCGTGACCGCCGCCGTCCTCGCCGCCGAGGAACTCGAGGAGGGCTGGGTGTTCGAGTGGGCGTTGACGATGCCGGACGGCGTCGTCCATACCGCCCGGAACGATGGCGCGTGTGTGCGCGTGCGCCTCTATCCCACGATCACGGACGCCGACCTGTTCCGCCGGGAGTCGGCCCTCGACCCGTCGGGGTCCGCTGCGATCACGTCCCTGTCGGACTTCCAGGACTACATCGACGAGGCCGACACCGAGGTCCAGCTCCGCCTGGTCGCCCTGGGCAACCGGCCCAACCTCGTCGTGAGTCCGTCGGCCCTGCGCCCGGTGTACCTGAACCTCGTCCTGTCCCTGGTGTTCGAGGACCTGTCGTCCCGGCTGAATGAGGCGTACTCGCGCAAGGCGGAGCACTACCGCGCGACCTACGAACGCGAGTTCAACCGGGCGAACTTCCTGTACGACACCGACGACGACGGCACGCCCGACCATCCCACCGCGCGCAAGGCAGCGCGCCCGACGGTGTGGCTCGCGTGACCGCTACCACACCCAGCGCGATCCGGCAGTCCATCGCCGCGACCCTCGAGGCCCTGTCCGGGTGGTCAGAGTCCCGCTGGGTGTTCGACTTCATGGCGTGGGATCCGGACGGCGAGATACACCAGACGTTCGCCGTGGGCATCGGCGCCACCGACCCGACCGCACCCACCGGCGGCCGGCGTAAGACGGTGGTCGAGGCCGAGACCGAGGTCCGCGTCCGGTACCTGTGGAGGATCCGCGGGGACGCCGCCGTCGACGACTACGACGCCGCGCTCGACGGCGGGGACGCCCTGCTGGTCGCGATTCACAAGGCGTGGCCGGAATACACGCACGCGATTTTCCGGGGGGTACTCCCCCGGTCCGTACCGCCCGAACTCGAGGGCCGGTACTTCGTCGGAGAAATCCGGATCGGGGTGAAACACGCTTACGCCCTGACCTAATAGCTGCGGGCCTCGCGCCCGCGTCGGAGAGGTAGAACCGATGGCTTCCATTTTCGTGAACAGGCTCCGAAAGCCGCTGCGCGCCCTGGGGTTCGGGGTCGCACCGGCCACGACCACCGCGGACGCCAGTGTCCCGCGCATCGACGCCGGGTCCGGCGCCCCCACGGCGTCCCGGACGACCGGCTCGCTGTACATGCGGACCGCCGGCCAGAACGCCGACGACCGGCTCTTCGTCAACGACGACGGGACCACGCAGTACTTCCCCGTCAAGTTCCACGCGCCGATCAGTGTCTTCCGGCAGTTCGACGACTTCCTGTACCAGACGATCACCGAGGCGGACACCCCCTGGATCCTGAACTCCGGTTCGGACGCCCAGGCGATCGACCCCGCCATCGCCACCGACGAGTGCGGCGTGATTCGCTGCACCTCTGGCAACAACGGGGGCGGCTACGCCGCCGACGGCTCCCAGCTGATCGGGTCCGTCCCGGTCCAGGCCGACTCCGGGGGCCTGCACTTCGAGGCGCGCGTCCGGATCAACACCGCGATCACGAACGCCCAGGTGTGTGTGGGCCTGACCGACGTCACGACCCTCGAGCTGCCGTGCAGCATCGGTGGCGGTGACGCCCTCACGACCACCGCGTCCGACTTCGTCGGGTTCGTCTACGACACCGGCGCCGACACCGACGAGTGGTTCGGCGTGGCCGTGGACTCCGACACCGACGACACCGGGTCGGCGACCACCAGCACCGCCCCGACAGCCGACGTGTACCAGACCCTCGGCATCGACGTGTCCTCGGACGGCGCCACCATCCTGTTCACCATCGCGGGAACCGCGGTCCTGACCCTGACCGGCGCCGCGGGTGTCTCGCCCGCCGTCAACCTCTACCCGACCGTGATCGTCAACGCGACCACGACCACCAGCAAGGTCGTCGATGTGGACTACATCGACGTCTCGCATTCCCGATAGGAGCTGACCGATGGCGTATGAATCCGCAATCGTAAAGCAGTGGACGGACGGCTCCCTGGTCCTGTCGGACGGGACCGGTTCCCCCGTCACCCTGACCGTCGACCTCGAGGTCGGCGACATGTCGATCACGGGCCTCGGCGAGTCGCACAAGGACGTCCGTCCGTACTACTCGCGCGGGTCGCTGGTGTCGCTACGCAAGGGGCAGGACGCGCACCCGTCGATCAGCTTCTCGACGCTGATGGGCGGCCTGTCGGACGCGGCCCTCGAGACGGTGTCGGACTTCCTGCTGCGGCGAAACAAGTACAGCGGGAACACCTCGACCAGCACCGCCCTGGGGGACGTCTATACCGTCGACATGGCGCTGACGATCGAGGGGACCGACTTCGGCGACGCCGCCGACGCGACGACCACCGTGACCGACGTCCACGTGACCCGCGACCTGTCCGAGGGCGAGCCGAACACGATCGCGTGGTCCGGCACCGTCTACGGCACCGTGACCGAAACCTGATAGCTGCGCCCGTGGGAGGACACTACATGGCACAGGCAATCACCACAATCCGGGTCGGGGACGGCGAGGTCGAACTCCGCCGCCCCTCGTCCTACGCTGCGATCCTCGACGTGATCGGCGTCCTGGGTCGGAACCTTCCCCGTGGGTACGGGGCCGCCGTCGGCGCCTGCTGGCCGTCGGCCGCCCCGTGGCCGGGGGAGAAGAAGCCCAGCCCGCGACTACTCGCCGCGGACGGGCTGGACTACGGGGGCCGGACCATCGACTCCCTACGCGCCGCGGGTATGGCGTGGTCGACCATCGCCGACGCCGGGCGTGACCTCGCGGATGCGCTGGTCGAGTACCAGGTGTCGGAACAGGAGGTCGCCTCCACCGCGGATTTCTCCGAAGCCCCCGAGGAGGGGCAGACCGAATGATGATCGAAATCTGCCGGGAGTTCGGGCGGTCCCCGTCGTGGTGGCTTGGCCTCCGCGCCGAGGATCGCGTCCTGCTGCTGGCGGAACGGCGGGTCCGTGCGACGAAGTGACGGCACCTCGACGGTCGACGTGACCGGCGCAGTCCTCGACCTCGAGGCCCTCGCCGACCGGGTCGCCCCGCAAATCAAGCGGGAGTTCGAGGCGACCGCCCGTCGTATCATCCGGGCCGCCGATGACCTCTGGCCCCACCGGACGGGCAAGTCCTACCGCGGGATCCGGGTGATTACCCGCCTGCACCCGGACCACCTGGAAACCGTGATCACGAACAAGGAACGCTACACGTTCATGCTCAAGTGGTCCCGGTACACCCGCGACGAGCTCCGCGCATCAGGGAAGACCACGAAGCAAGCGCGGTACCTGCGGCGCCGTCACGGCAAGGGCGCCCCCCGGGACGCATGGATCGAGAAACGACCATGGACCGAGATACTCCGGAAGCCCGCGCGCAAGGCGGAGGAACCCCTCGCCGAGCGCCTCGAGGACGATTTGTTCCGCCTCGCCGATAGGGGCGACCGATGACGAAGCAAGCGAACATCTCATTCCGCGCTGATATATCGAACCTGCGGAAGGAGTTGAAAAAGATCCCGGGCGTGACCGACGTCGAATCAAAGCGCATGGTCCGCAAGCTGACCGCCCAGCTGAAAAAGGCGGAGCGCGAATCAACGAAGGCGTGGAAGGCCGCCCGGAAAAAGGGGCCGCAAAAGTACGGTAAGTCCGTCGCCGGACTCAAGGGCATCTTTACCGCCGTGATCGGCGGGGTCGCCGTCCAGCAGGTCGGGCGCCTGGTGTCGAAGTTCGCCGACCTGAACGACCAGATCAACCAGACCGCGAAAGAGGCGCGCGAGGTCGGCGCGACCGCCGAGGAGTACCAGCGGGTCGAGGGCGCGATCGACCTCCTGACCCGGGGCGGAGTCAACGCCGCTGACAC
>Ga0208156_1000779_pt1 | contig 11094 bp, 31 predicted proteins | sample 1_EtaG_FD_184073 | JGI IMG/M metagenome (GOLD analysis project Ga0208156, IMG submission 184073) | Marine viral communities from the Subarctic Pacific Ocean - 1_ETSP_OMZ_AT15124 metaG (SPAdes) (version 2) | ecosystem: Environmental > Aquatic > Marine > Oceanic | place: Pacific Ocean | collected...
AGTACGAGCGGGCACTCCTTGGCAATGATACAACTTTAATTACACAAAAAGAAATGGAACTTAGTATTTGCCAGAGCACATTATCCCTTACAGCTAAAATGTTGGAGAGCTACAACGAGATTAACTCGTGACAAAGATTTATACCTACTGTTTGTTTGACGAAACAGACGCTTTCTTGGGTGTTTACTCTTCTTTAAAGGCTATCCATAGGGATGCCATAAAGATTTGTAACCGTGGGAATTCCAAAGTTATAATGGAATATAAAGGGGAACGTCAGGCGCCGAACCTGGGAGTGCTGCGTAATATGTTAAAAGGCCAGTGTGATGTGCAAGTGCGTTACATGGCGGGTCGCCATACCGCAAGAATAATCAAGACAAAATTAAAAGAATAGAGCACCTCGATGACATCAGAAGTATCGTTTGGCGGCGCTTGATTTGCTGCGGTTTGATTGGGAAAGTTTGTTGCACATTCTATTCCCTTGACAAACCTTTAACTGGTGTTTGGCGCTATAGTATGCTACAATGAGGTCAGACGGGGGAAGTTTATCCCCCTCAACGGTCTTCGCATCTACTTACTATGTGAGGGCATTAAAGCAGGGAGCGTTAGTTAGGTGGATAGAGGATTATAGCATATATGCAGCATACGACGATGGCTTAATCGGCTACGATCCCACGTATCGTCATGGAATCGTTATAGATGTGTCAGCGGTGGATACTAACAAAGTGGCGGTTTATTGTTATGATTGCAAGGAAGAGGGACACTGGATAATACTTGATTTAGTTCTTGACGAATTAGACATTTTAAGTGGAGAAGAAATATATGAAAAATAAATTAGATGAAGACACAACATACTTGGAACTTTTAAAAGTGCTGCACAACCACTTGGGCGAGGGCCCATACAGGATTAAGTTTACCTCGGATGACGGAGGCTCGATGGTGCATGTTCAGATAGGAATGAAAGACCCGTTCGGACTGCTGGAGGACGAGTATCCGAACTTTCCGCTGCACATCTGGCCCAGTTTCATGGGCCATCGCGTAGTAATTGTACAAATGCCGAAGGAGATGCTTACGTGAGTAGAATTAAAACGGGCGACTTGGTTCATGCCTTCCGCAGAAAGTCGGGGGGCTTTGGGATTGTTTTGGAATACGTTGGCGATATTGATGAAGCCGTTTGTTTTTCAGCCGAGAAAATATTACAAGAGTTTTTTGAAATTGAAGAGGTGGACTACCAAGGCCGCCGCACCTTCATAGAAGAAATTACAATAGACTGCGAGACTCCAAGAGAAAAAACGTTATCGAAAGTATTTTTCACTTACAATAGAGGGTGGCAGCAGAAGGTAAAAAAGAAATTTGCTTACGTACATTGGTTTGATCCTCCATCCAATTACTATGACGTTACCAACAAATTTATGAAAGGCAGAAAGGAATGGTACCCCGCCGATTGGCTAAGAAGCAAAAAGCCCTCTTGACATCTACTTGACAGGAAAGGGTTGACACAGTGCCTCTCCTCTGGTATGATATGTATATGGCGTCGTGGTGGAATGGTATACGCAGCAGACTCAAAATCTGCCGCCCGGTTGGGCTTGTGGGTTCGAATCCCACCGACGCTACGGGTTGTTAGCTCAGTTGGTAGAGCAGCGGACTTTTAATCCGAAGGCCCAGGGTTCGAACCCCTGACGACCCACCACTTATAAAAAAATGCTTTTTCGAATACCTCGGGACTATTTATTGGAGTTTTTAGGAGGTATTAAAATGGTTGCTGGAGCAATTACACTTAGCGTGGTGAGCGCAGTTTTCACTTACGCATTGATGACAGAATAAAGGTAAATAGATGACTTGGACTGTAATTTTATATGATGGGTTCCGCTACTCGCGAGAAGTTTTTCAAGGCTCTCACGATAGCGCCAAGGCGATTATAGAGGCATCCAAAAGGTTTGCCGAGTTTCGGCCGCCTACTCAAAATGTAGTGGTATTAATTCCAGGGGATCATCCTGTTTACGCCTACCCAGAATAACACTTGACAGCGGCGTTTCCCTATGCTATTATCATAGGGTGATGGCGCGAGGTGTAAACGGTGTGCACGCCGGTCTTATAAGCTGGAGGTAGTGGGTTCAATTCCCATCGCGCCTACCATTTCAAAAAGAGAGGAATATGAAAAAAAGTAAATACAAGCGAATACTCTGTGCTGATGGTTTTAACATGAGCGTGCAAGCGAGCGAGACGAGCTACTGCGAGCCGCGTAATGATCGGGGCCCTTACAAAGAGGTTGAGATCGGTTTCCCCAGCGAGCGAGAAGATTTGTTGATGAAATACATTGAAGATAGAGAAGACCCCACAGGCACAGTATATGGGTGGGTGCCTAACGCTGTGGTAACTCTCGTGGTTGCAAAACACGGTGGTATCGTGGAGGGCGAATTGCCGCCTGGTATTCCCTACTTGAAAGCGAATTCGCAAAGCGAATAAAAAGGAGAAAAATGACTGAACAAGAATTTTGTCTTTGGTTGCAAGGATACTTGCAGGACAAGAATGTAAGAGAACTAAACGAAGAAGAAGTAAAAACAATCAGAAGCAAGCTGAGTGCGCTGGGTCCACCCCCAACTCCTCCAAAGCCAAAAGTTGTAACAACTTACCCCTCATACCAGATTTACAAGTAGGTGCATAATGAAATTGGTTAGAGATCGGATCCCTCAAATTATTGAGAGTGAAGGAAGAACGTGCGAATATCGTAAGGTGCATGATCACGACGAACACATGCGGCAACTCCGCGCAAAGATGAGCGAAGAAACAAATGAGTTCTTTGAAAATCCATGCGTAGAGGAAGCAGCAGACATGCTGGAGGTATTGTATGCTTTCATCTTCCTGCATAATATTAATTTTGACGATGTGATGAATACCGCCTACGCCAAAGAGGACGCGCGCGGCGGTTTCATGGGAGGTATAATTTTGAAAAGGGCCGACCCTCCACCAAAGAAAACAAAAGACCTACAACCAGGGATGGAGTGGGACAATAGGCACCCCGTAAATGATCCCGCAGATTGGTAGTTGACATTCACTTGACACAAATGGGGTTGCATTCGCAGCCCCACCGTGGTATATTATAGTCACAAGGAGGCAAAATGAGTTTTGAGGTTGGCAACATGGTTACCCCGCAACAGGGTTTGTTCGCGGGCAGAATTGGTATGGTTATGGGTTTTTCAAGGAGCGGTCAGTTCATTGAGGTTTCCTATCTTACCGCCGATGGATCCTATTTTATCCGCCACGCACTCGCGGAAGGCGAGTTCGTAGTAGTGGAAGAGTAAAATGCTGGAAGTTATTGGCTTTACAGTCGTTTTTTCGCTCGGCTTTGTAGCCGGCGCCTACTACAAGGCGTGTATGTTTTATGGGCGAGAGGACACGAATGAGGCCAGGTGATCTCGTGAAAGTTAAGCGCGACTGCGAGCGAATGCCCTTCGGTCTTGGATGCCACTGTTTTTGGTGTCGCCACGACTCTAACCGAATCGGACTTATTTTGACTCGTGCCGGAGGCATAGAGGATGAACTCTGGACGGTCTTGTTTGATGCTGGCGAGTGGGACGTGGCCGAATATCAAATAGAGGTTCTAAATGAAAATCGGTGAGTTGTATAGATTTGACCGGATCAACGGACACACGCATCACTTGAATGATCGCCTTGCGCTCTATTTAGGCGAGGATTTCATTCATAGGGACGATGGCGTGATCGTTGAGAACCATAAGGTTTTGGTGGTTGGCGCGCCAAGCCCGACGATCATTGACCGTGGACTTTTAACATACATGCGAGAGGTTCTAAGTGAAAATCGGTGACCTTGTAAGAGTGCCGGATATTGCCGGCGAGACGGACGTGCCGCCGAGGCTGTTCGGCAAAGTCGGGATTGTTGTAGAAATACCCGTCCCCTCTGATGATGGGTTCATTAACGAGGAGGTTATAGTTTTGATTGACTACCTCCGCACCGGACTTCAAGAACTTTGGTTTGATCGCGCGGACTTGGAGGTGATCAGTGAAAGTCGGTGATCTTGTAAGATATGCGAGAGAAGGTCCCATCGCTGTCGTGCTTCGACTCCCTCGTTCCACATCAGATCTTGGATGGGTTAAAGTATGGTGCGATGGAGAAGTGCGTACCTGGGCCTATCGGATATGTGAGGTAGTAAGTGAAAGTAGGTGATCTTGTTGAGTGGAACTGGTGGGTCGAATGGGGCCCCGGTTCTCGCGGTGGCACTCGCCTACATCGCGGTGTCATTATCAGTGAAAGATATGAAGGCAAACTCCGTATTTTAAAAGTGGCTGAACCTCTCGGTCTGACCGAGGTGCGAGCCGAGCAAGTGAGAGTGATTAGTGAAAGTCGGTGATCTTGTGAAAATTAAAGACCATGCCATCACTGGCGTTGTTGTGAGTTTGAAAGGGCCCTCCTCGCGTCCAATTGTTAATGTCTTGTGGGCCAACACAGGACGGTGCTCGTCAATGGGGGGAAAGTTTCTTGAGGTGATCAGTGAAAGTCGGTGATCTTGTAACATTGTCTGCGTATGGGTACGCCCTTACGGAATTGCGTCGGTGGAACCCTCAGTTCTTGAAAGCGCGGAAAGAACGCATGCCAGTGGGTCTTGTTATAAAAGTGGAAGAATACCCGTTTGTCTACCACACGCAAAAGTTTTACGTAAGATGGATTAGTGATCATGGCCCGGAGGGTCGGGCGCGATGGCGCGCCGATAAGTATTTTTGCAGACAAGACTTGAAACTCGTTAGGTGACAGAAAGCCCTGACAAACCCTTAACACAAAACGGCTTGACCTCTAACCCAGATTGAGCTATACTTACTATAGTAAGGAGAGAAAAAATGCGTATTCGGAACAACAAAGTGGTGAAAAGGTGGAGTCTCGGCCTCCCCGCAAGGAACCACAAATTTACTCTTATGAGCTTTGCCCTCGATGACGGGACGGCGGAGTTGTATAGTTATCATAAAAAGATCGGGCATCGCACCGCCAGTGGCGTGTGTGTCGTTGCGGATCTTACCGCACCCGCCGGCCAGTTTCATTCTATGACAACTTCTTGTCACGTAAACCTGGCAAAGCGTGTGGCGTCCCTCGTGATGCACCCGCGAGTGTGGGAAACGTGCTCGTTTAAAGATGCGGAGTTGATCGACTGATGGGCGACCTTTTTGATCTTGGAGACTATCGCGACCAAAAAGAGCGCGAGGAAATTGAAGAACTGCAAGACAAGTTGAAAGAGCACATAGAAAATCAACCCCCTCCCTCACACGGCGGATATTATTCTTCTCTTGAAGAAATGTTAGAAAGAGAAGGGTATGACTTTTTCATTAGCGTGGATGCAGAGCCAGAAGAACCCAGGCGCCCCACGCGGTGGCATCATTTCAAGAAAAGCGTCTATCACATCTGGCGCACCATCCGAGGAGAAAAGTCCGAGGGCGATGTTCAAGATCGGTGATCTCGTGAAAGTTAAAGAAGGCACCAGCGATGCGCGTATGCCTGACAGTCGGCTGGGGCTCATTCTCTCCTATGCGAAGTGGCCCGGCTACGACTTCAGCCACCCGGACGTATTTTTAGTCCTCTTCACTAATGGCGCATGCTTGCGGTTTCACGAAATGTGGTTAGAGTCGGTAAATGGGCACCCGGGTTCTTGACATTCTCTTGACCGTCTGGGTGTTGACAGGTAGCGTCCACCATGCTATATTATAAGGGTAAGGAGAGAGCCCCATGAAGATGACCATTGTGATCGACACCGATGACTCAACCGGCATCCGAGACGCCTACAAGATCGTGGCCCATTTTCACAAACGAGTAGATACGGGGAGCCTTTCCGGTCGCGAGGTAAGGTATGGGAAAATCGGACTTATTAAGATGCTCCGTGCTTTCGCTCGCCAATGCAAGCTCGCAGAGGCCCGCGACGACGACTCTACCAGTTTGAAATTTTCTAAACTATTCGCTGACGAGATTTTCATTGAAAAGTATGGACTCTAAAGGAGAGACGATGACGAATTACGAAGCTATAGGAATAGCAGAAGGTTTTATTGACTGCGACGTGGAAACAGAAATTGCTGCGTGGCAACATTTAATTGACACAGGATTGTGCTGGACTCTCCAAGGATGGTTTGGTCGTACTGCGGTGCAATTGATTGAGGAGGGTGTTTGTGAGAGCCGTGTTGAAGGTTGGTGATCTGGTGCGCTGGTATCCCGATGATGGGAAGACATTCAATCCTGTTGTGAGCGCTGAAATGGGCGTGGGGCTTGTTGTTGGTTTTGACCACGAGGAGGATCCAATTGTTTTTTTTACGGGAAGGCAAGACAATCTGAACCCGGAGGCTTATTACGCCCGCGACGTGGAGGTTTTGAATGAAAGTCGGTGATCTTGTACAGTATATCGGAGAAGATGCAGACCAGCCGCCCCTGCTGGGTCTTGGAATTGTTATGGGTTTTGATCATGACGAGGATCCCATCGTTTTGTTTCAAGGTGACGACTACATCCCTACGCTTGAGAGCAGGGACACGCCCGGCTCTCCCTTTTACGACTATGACGTAGAGGTGATAAGTGGAAGTCGGTGACTTGGTAAAAGTTCATGTGGATTTCCCCGGAAGCATCGGCATTCTTATTGAATCCCCAATGAGCGGCCTGTGGATGGTACTTGTTGATAATGTTGTCTTCCAACTACTTGAAAGAAGTTTGGAGGTTGTAAGTGAAAGTCGGTGATCTTGTAAAGATCGTTAAAGGCGGCACGCTCACTCCCCCAAAAGCGTGGATGGGTGTGCCGGCTGTTGTGGTGGAACAGGGATCCCTCCACGATCCGACGCGTCCAACCGATCCCGACTGGTTCCTTATCATCATGGGAAGTAAAACTCTCTCGGTTCACAGAGACTACTTGGAGGTAATAAATGAAAGTCGGTGATCTTGTAAAATACACCGGAGACGACACGGCTATTGGCTTGATCATTGGAAAACGCTTCAATGGACCCATGCACCGACGAAGCCGGCTTCCTCGCAGTTTTATTTATGACGTGATAATAAGAGGGGTCACGTATCCTTTTTTACCTGCTCAGTTGGAGGTCGTAAGTGAAAGTCGGTGACTTGGTGCGAGATTTCCCAGACGAAATAGATCGGTTCACTCCGCGTATTGGTGTCGTTGTGAAAGTTACGGCATACGCCGGTGCGCCTGATGACGCGCAGTGGTCGAAGGACATAGAAGTTTGGTTTGATGGGCAGGTTGAAGAGTGGGACGAGTACGAGATCGAGGTGATAAGTGAAAGTCGGTGATCTGGTAAGGGTAAGTTTCCCAACAGGATACGAGAAACCTGTGCTGGGCGTCTATCTTCGCGATGACATCGTTATTTATGGCGTTGCTACTCGCGCCCTGATCCTGTGGGAAGGACAGATTTATTCAACTCCCCTCGATCAAGTGGAAGTAGTCAGTGAAAGCCGGCGATTCAGACCCTTGACATTCCTTTGACAACAGATCGCTTGACTACGGGTACCCACCGTGCTATATTATAAGGGTAAGGAGAATTCATGCAGAGATTTTTGACCATCGCCGTCGCGGCTGACATAGTATGTTGGCTGGGACTTTTGTTTTTCGCTATTCACTGGCTACGCTGTCCGCTGGCATAGGAGAATTTAAATGGGTTATCGTTCAGAGGTGGCACTCGCAGTCGGAAAGGATGCGATGGCACAATTTCTCACAACTCTTGCAAAGTCGCCGGAAGCCCGTGCCTTGTGCTTTAAGGGATCTGACGAAGTTGTAAAAGACTACGACGAAGAAGGATCGATCCTCTTTAAGTGGTCACAATTGAAATGGTATGATAGTTACGAGGAAATTCGTGCGCTTGAAAATTTCATGGACGACTGCGACTGTAGCGGGCTGGACGAGGATCTCATAGCAAGTTACAAGTTTGTAAGAGTAGGCGAGAACTGCGAGGATATTGAATGTCGCGGCGAGGGTTTTATGTATCTTCATCCTGTAACCAGCATCCACATCGGTCGATAAATGAATATCTGGGTATATTGGAACAGGACTAACGGCGAGAACTTCGCCACCACACACCTAACTGAAAAAGGTGCGTATCTCGCCGCCATTAACGATATTTTGGACTGGTATGGGGCTCGCGACGATCCCGACTACTTTTTGGAAAGCCTATCAGAAAGGATGGGCAACCCGGACGATTGGACTGCCGAAACTGCTCCCCCCTATCTTGAAGAAGATTTGAAAAAGTTGGACAGCGGCGAACTAACCGAAGTATTTGCCCAATGGAACGAGCTAACCTGGGATGACTATGAATATGAGTGTGATATCCTCCACACAAGAATTCAAGGGTGAAAGAAGCTTATCTCTTGACATTCTCTTAACACCAAACGCTTGACTTAAGATGTCCAGGGTGCTATATTAGTAGAGTGAGGCAAAGACATGAGCGGCGGCATCTACTACGGACACGGATATTTTGCAGAAGTAGGCGATCTGGTCCGCATCCATCATCCCAATGGGAGCCCCACTAATAAATTTGGGATAGTTTACAAAGTGCAGATAGAAAGGCCCCCCTGGCGGGAAGAAGGGCATAAATTCCTGCATGTTTCCGGAATCATCGGAATGATAGACTCGGATTTTGTGCGCCCTGTGCGCGGACGGATTAAAAGAGATGAAACGTAAAATTTCAAAACCTAAGCATCGTAACTGGATCGCTGTTCACGCACACATGCGGAAGGGCGGACCTATGAAAGATCGCAAGAAGGAAAAGAACAAGAAAGTGTGCCGAAAGAAGTTTCGGGTGTTGACACTCTCTTGACACAATTGGCTTGACTTTTCGTCCCCTTCGTGGGATAATAGGTTATCACTTAGAGAGAGTAAGGAGAAAATTATGAGTTGGAGCGGCACCGTCACCTGTAGCGAGTGTTACAGACAGGGCCACAATAAGCGTTCGTGCCCGGATCTTACCGAGCAATTGCAGCGTCAATTTGATGTTGCAAAAGAAAGCGGTAACGAGTGGAGCATCGAGCGTTATGGAAAACAACTTGCCAAGAGAACGGGCATTGATCCGCATACTGGCCAAAAGTTGAAGAAGCAGCGTGGACGCTGCCTGGAAGATATGACGTGCTCCTATTGTGCAAACACAGGGCACACTCGCCGGACCTGCACTCACTTGAAAGAGGACATGGCTGTTTATACTTACATTATCAAGCAGAACCGTGCCGCGATGATCGCCGCCGTCGAGGCGGCAGGCGTTGGGATCGGAAGTGTAATTCCTCACCACTATCGGGGCTACCACCCCGTGACTGATGAATACGGGAAGCATACCGAACCCAAGTTTGTAAATGGGTATCGTTGGGCCCTCATTAACGAGTCAGATGGGTCGAACATTAAAAATTGGGATTTTCTCCAGACCGTACCTTTGCGTACCCTGGGCGCCGGACGCCGAACCGGCGAGTGCCACCTATCTCTCACTCATTGTGAAAAGCAGATAGCTGACGGCAGAAGCCTGACTCTTTCAAAGACCTGCGACGTTCGCGACAGGATGCCTGCGGGATACCTTGAAGGCACCGATCTGCCACAACGGGCAAAGACTCACTTTCAGGGCGAATCCCGCGAAGGAAAATACGCATACTGGAAAGCAGATTATCCTCACATTATGGAAGCACGTTACGCCCTGGGCTTTGACGACCGCGACGCGGTGGAAGAAGAGTAAGGCTTGACATTCTCCTGACAGGTTGCCCCTTGACAGGGGCCCCGTCCCATGCTATATTAGTAGAGTAAGGAAAAAAACCGATGGCAGCAAATCTATACAAAGTGATCACCTTTTGGGAAGCGTGTCACGCTTTTGAGGAGGAGATCCTCCCGCTTATTCAAGCGCAGTACGAACAGGACGGCATCCCCGACTGGCCCGCGAGGCGAGAAGAGTGGAACAACTGGACTGATGAATTGTGCAAAGATGGACAAATTTCAGATTGGCAGTACGAAAACTGGGGCCACCCGCCCTGCAACGGCTGACATTCTCTTGACAAAAGAACGCTTGACTCTAAACCCTACCAGTGCTATACTTACTAAGTAAGCTAAAGAAAACCACCCGACCGGAGAAACCACCATGTCCGTAGACTTTAACACATTCCTGACCGTCGCTCCTCACGTCCTTGACGCGAAATTGCCCGTACTTCTACGGGGTCGCCACGGTGTTGGGAAGTCTCAAGTGGTCTATCAGATCGCTAACGAGCGCACCCTGCCAGTGGTAGAGAGGCGCGCTTCACAGATGACCGAAGGTGACCTGCTTGGTCTGCCTGACACGGCAGATACTGAAATTAACGGTCGTAAGGCCACGACTTGGAACGCGCCCGATTGGCTCGTGACTGCATGTGAGCAGCCCGTTTTGCTCTTTCTTGACGAAGTGGACAGGGCCACGCTGGAAGTGCGGCAGGGGCTCTTTGAGCTTACCGATTCACGGAAGCTGAACGGCTGGCATCTTCACCCCGATACGCTTATCGTCGCTGCCGTCAACGGTGGCGAGCATGGCGCACAATATCAAGTGGGTGAAATGGACCCCGCAGAGCTTGACCGCTGGACGGTCTTCGATGTTGAGCCGAGTGTGGAAGACTGGCTCAAGTGGGCCAACGGCAGGATCAACGTGATCGTGTGGGATTTCATTAACCACAACCACGCACATCTTGAACACTCCAGTGATTACGAGCCTAACAAGGTTTACCCCTCGCGGCGTTCCTGGGAGCGTTTCAACAACACTGCCGATGCTGTCGGCGTGATGGACGAGGGCGGTGATCGTAACCTTCTTTATGAATTGGCTACTGCTTTCGTCGGCTTTGAAGCTGCCGTGAAGTTGAAGGACTTCGTGGAGAAGTATGAATGGCAGGTCACTATCGAGGACATTCTCGATAATGGCGATCTTTCAAAGACCACCAAGTGGGGTATCAACGACCACGCAGCGATGATCGAGAAGTTTGAAGCGGCCAAAGCGTTCGCTGAGGATCTGACAGAAGAGCAGGTCGGCAACTTGGCTGAGTATTTTATCACTCTGCCATCTGAGGTTGCAATGAAGCTCTGGACCGTCCTGGGCGATGCTGACAACATTGAAAACGTGGT
>Ga0208156_1000793_pt1 | contig 10966 bp, 12 predicted proteins | sample 1_EtaG_FD_184073 | JGI IMG/M metagenome (GOLD analysis project Ga0208156, IMG submission 184073) | Marine viral communities from the Subarctic Pacific Ocean - 1_ETSP_OMZ_AT15124 metaG (SPAdes) (version 2) | ecosystem: Environmental > Aquatic > Marine > Oceanic | place: Pacific Ocean | collected...
GAAGACGAAGTAAAGGCTTCTGTTATGAAAAGGGTCTTGAAGACATTCAAGGATTGGGATACTGTCGGCGAGGGCTCAAACAGTAGAGCGAACAAAAAGAGGATCTTCCTGTTTAAGAAGAGTTTTGTGGACGAAGATGAAAAGAAGTTGTGGGCAAAGACGGTAGGATATGTGGTTAAGGAGATCAACTCACGGGGGAGGGAAATAATCATTTCCCCCAAGAGACGAAAAAGGAAATAAAATACATGCCTAAAAAGAAAAAGAAGGATGAAGAAGACGAGAAAGACGTAGCACCTTCTTCTGAGGAGGATGTATCATTAGATGAGTTCCCAATCATGGTGATCCCTCCTTCTGAGGAGCCGTTTGTTATGCGGAAGGTTGGACTCTATGGGCACATTGACGAAGAAAAATGCGCAGAAGCCGTCTACCACCTGTTGACTTTCTATGAGAAGTCACGGAAAGTTACGGATCCAGAAGAGGCACCTGACCCGGTTGAGTTAGTCCTATCTACGTGGGGCGGCTCAGCCGCGGATATGTTCGCTGTATATGACACCATGCGCTTAGTGGGTAACGAGCTTGAGATTGAGACACTAGGTCTAGGCAAGGTCATGTCAGCCGGCGTCCTATTGCTGGCAGCCGGCGCTAAGGGTAAGCGACGAGTCGGCCGCCACTGTCGGATTATGTTACACAGTGTTGTATCAGGACACTCCGGCGAACTCTTCAACCTGGAGAATGAACTAGAAGAGGCACAACATACACAGACGTCGTATATTAAGGCGCTAGCGCACGAGACGGATATGACGGAGAAGTACATTAAGAGGCTCTTAGGCAAGAAGATTAACGTCTATCTAACTGCCGAAGAAGCGGTAGAACTAGGAATAGCAGACGAGGTAATATAAAATGCCAGTGAGAGATAAAAGATTTTACAATGAAGCAAGCGCAGTCAAATTGGGGTGGGAACTTAGCTGGTTCTGTGCCGAAGATTTTGATGAGACCCTGGAAGAGAACGTAAAAGACTTCCAACGTCAACACAGTTTAGAACCAGACGGTTTAGTAGGTCCTAAAACATTTCGGCGAATATTTACTGAGATGGAAGCTAAACTTGAATTGGTGAAAAACCTTTCGAAAACAGAAGAGAACTATATCATCTGTGAAGGGCGGAGCATTCCCATCAAGTGGGACAAACTTGTGGGACTACACGACCCGGGCACTCTCGCACTCGGCGCTGGGTGTTACCAGGCATCCCTGAGCTTCGTTAGAAAGCCCACCATGATTGTGACACATTGGGATGCGGCACTATCAGCCAAGTCATGTCATAAAATACTCCAGAGGAGAGGATTATCTTCTCACTTTGTTATTGATAACGACGGCACCATTTACCAAATGGTGGACACCAACAACGTTGCGTGGCATGCCAAGGGATCGAACGATCACAGCATTGGAATTGATTTCAGCAACGCCTACTATCCCAAGTACCAGAAGGTGTATCGCAAGAGAGGGTTAGGCACACGCCCGGTGCTGACTTCCTCAGTTCACGGTGCAAGCCTAGGGGATCACCTAGGATATTACCCGGCTCAACTGGAAGCATACAAAGCATTAGTAGCTACCCTGTGCGAGCACTACGACATTCCTTTGGAATGTCCAGAGGAAGACGGAAAGCTAGTAACTGGAGTCCACGAAGATTCTCAGGATGGAAAGTTTAGCGGTGTGGTATGCCATTATCATCTTAGTCGTCGTAAGATTGACTGCGCAGGCTTAGAACTTGATGTTCTTTTGCAAGAAATAAAAACTAATTAGAGTATTATGAACAACTTAGAGAAAATGGTGGAGGAGTTCTTCGCCCTAGAAGAAAACTTGTTAAACTTTGAGACGCTTGCTACGCTGATCGAGGAGCAGATGAATCGCCCTCGGTCAGAGTTAATCTTTGAGGCAGCCGATAACTCTGAGCTTACTATCGCAATGATTCCGGAGATTCCTATTTCCGAAATTGGGTGGGGCAAACTTACCACGGGCGAAGGTGAGAAGGTAGATACAGCACAGCGAACACAGCTATATAACTTCCTTAAGAATATTGGAGGGAACGATCTCCAAGAGAGAATTGCAAACATTAATTCTTTCTACACCCTCACACCTGATAGTGCTGCCAATTTATTGGGGGAATCTGACGCATCCACCATTTCTCGGACCCTTTCATATCTCACTTTCTTTAAGACTCTCACGACGATCATCACCAACTTCAACGCAGCCTCCGCAGGCTTTGCTTTTGAGGCGTTTCTAGGTGTTCTCTTAGGAGGTACACAAATTCCTACGGGGCACAACACCATTGCAGACCTGACAACGGAGGCTGGTGTCCCAATCAGTCTCAAACTCTATAACGAGGCTAGCATTGCTGTTGGAGGGAGTTACACAGATTTGGTTAACGACTTGGTTTCTGGCGGCTATATGCAATATGTAGTAGTTATGAAAAACCTAGAGGAACAACGCGAGGGCGACCCGCTCTCTCGCCAAGGAGCGCTCCACTTTTACAGGTTCAACTTTAATTTGGACAACATCTCTAACATCCTCAGCAAAACGAAAACACCATCTGTTGTACAATTACCAAAACAATTCTTGCGGAACCCCGAAATAGACATAGATGAGGCTCTCCCAAAGGCATCAAGCGTCAGCGTCGAGGAGCTAGAGAGTAAGTTTGCAGAGTTGGTATCAAGTGCCTATCCCGATCATGCTGAGCAGATCTTGCAGAGTGTAGACTGGGCAAACCGGGATGAACTCTACATAGGAAATGAAGGTCCGGGACGAGCCTCCTTCTATAAGGGCCGCGGCAAATTGAAGGTTGTTGGCTCTCCGATCTACGATACCCTAGAGGGGCTTGTCCAGGACGAGAACACTAACCCTGAGGGGATCATGACCCGTGAACAACAAGAGGAGGTTGCTGCCACCTTGCGTAAGTTCAATGAACAGATCGTTGAGTGGCGAAAGCAGCTAGCTCCAGAACGAGATAATGCTATTAGAAAGTTAAAGTGGGCCTCTGTCCAAAGTTCTGTAGAATTCTACAACGCTTTAGACGAGGAAGGAAAGAAGAGAGCGCTCAAAGCGCAGAGAGGTTATATCTTCACAGACCAGTTCCACCTAAACAAAACCCAAGTAAAGGAAATTGAAGCATATGCTCAACCAACTCCCGGTGAGGTCTACCCCGCAGGACAGGACGAATCCTACATTGGCACCATTCAAATTGGAGCCGACGTAATCATTAACGCATTAAATAATGTTAGAGGCTTAATAAACTCTTCAGTATTTGATATATTTAATAATCTGAAGGTGCTTACGACTAACATACAAAGTTATTTTGCCGAGGGCTTGGAAGATGATAGGAAAGCTGAGAACGCAATCACCGCTGCTGACAACATTGAAAGTAGCACAGAAGAGATTAGAAACAAATAGACAGGAGAACTAGTGTCAAAGGTATATGATTCTAACCAGAATTTACAAAAGAAGATATTAGAAGGTGTTGACATACTCACAGATAATGTAGCGTCCACCCTCGGACCGAAAGGTCGAAACGTAATTTTACAACAAAAAGATCGCAACCCAATCATTACAAAGGACGGTGTCACTGTGGCTAAGTTCGTGGACTTTGAAGATCCAGTAATGAACTTGGGTGCGCAGATTATTAAACAGGCAGCGACAGAGACAAACAATGTAGCTGGCGACGGTACCACAACAGCGACGGTACTATCCCGCGCTCTCTTAAAGAACGCGCAGAAGTATATCCTCTCTGGTGTTCCTCCTGTCGAAATCAAGAAGGGCATGGACAAAGCAGTTAACGCCTTGTGTGATGAGCTTGATCGCATGTCCAAACCAATTACTTCTGAGGAAGACATCGCTCACGTCGCAACCATTTCAGCTAATGGAGATACAAGTATTGGAAAGATGATTGCTTTGGCAGTAGATTCCATCGGGAAAGATGGTACGATTACTGTTGAAGAGGGGAGATCTGTGGACACCGCACTAGATATAGTGGAGGGTTTTAGATTTGACTCTGGGTATGCAGCTAAGTCTTTTGTTACAGACGAGCGCCGAAACGTGGTTAAGCACGCAGATGTTCTACTACTGGTAACCGACTACGCAGTCGAAGCAGTGGAGGAAGTACTCCCCACACTAGAGATAGCAGCAAGAGCGGGACGACCACTTATCATCGTGGCTGACGCCATTGAAGGGCAAGCTCTTGCTGCACTCATAATGAACTCGGTGCGAGGTACCATGAAGGTGGTTGGTGTTAAAGCACCACGGTACGGAGAGGAGCGTCGTAATATCCTGAGCGATCTAGCAGTCGCCACCGGCGCTACCTTCGTTACTAGAGAGGCTGACATAACCCTCCAAGATGTAAAGCTGGAGCACCTTGGGCAAGCCAAGTCCATAGAAGTCCTCAAGGGCTTCACTACCATAGTTGGCGGAGCAACCGAGCTAGAGGAAATGGACAAGCGAGTGGAATCTCTCAAGTCCCTCATCCAGCAAACTGACGATCTAACCGAGTGCGAGAAGATTCAGGAAAGAATTGTACGCTTAGCTAGTGGAGTGGCTATAATAAAAGTGGGGGCCCACACAGAGATTGAAATGGTGGAAAAGAAGCACCGTATTGAGGATGCTTTAGAGGCAGTCCGATCCGCACAACTTGAAGGGGTTGTCATGGGAGGTGGCAGCGCCCTGGTGAAGTGTGCAGCCAGTGCCAAAAACATCAAAACCGAGAATGACGCTGAGGCGATCGGGGTGAGGATCGTAAAAGAATCAGTAGCAGATCCTCTTAAGCAAATGGCTCTAAACGCCGGCGAATCTCCTGATCTTATTCTTAATCAAGTGTTGAAGCTTAAAGGCGACAGAGGCTACGATTTTAAGAATTCACAAGTAGTTGATATGATTGAGAAAGGTATCGTGGACCCGGTGAAGGTAACGAAGACTGCACTGAAGAATGCGTGTTCGGTGGCGTCAACGTTGATTACGACAAACTATGCGATAGTTGAAGTAGAATCAAAATCTACTCACTAATTACCCTGTCATGGAACAACAGCACGATGTACATACTCTCCAATTGGAAATGAATGGGAAGCTTCAAAGAATGATGGATGGCATAGACTCGCTTAAAGAAAAGCAAGAAGAAATGGCTGAGGACGTTTCCAAAATTAAGGAAGCAGTGTACCACCCTGATGAGGGGTTATACGCCAGGCTCCGAGAATTAGAACAATGGAAGAAAAGTTCTAGCAAAGTGATCTGGATGCTAACCGCTGGGATCTTGAGCTTGCTCATGGGTGCCATAAAGCAACACTTCCTCAATTAATATCTTGACATACACTCTGATAAGTGTTATATTATAGAAGTGAAGTTAAGAATATACAAGACCCTCGACCTCATTGAGCTTCCGGGCCAACTGTCGAAAGAATTCAGTGAATATACAGCGTTGTTCCTCAGCCTGGCAACCCAGATGGAGAACATTAAGAACTCATCTACTCTTATTCTTGACACTGAAAACCACACCACACACATCGCCGCTCTTGCAAGCAGTATAGATAATATACGACGAGCACTCTACAAAGTCGACACATTCTTGCAAGACTGGCACGGCGTATTAAACGATATTAACGAGGAGCTAACTCCTCAGGAATCACCTACCAAGGAGGAAGAGAGTGATCATTAACCTTACCGAGGTTTGCGAACAAAAGGGAAACCGAGATATTAGCTCCAGAGAGCCCTATAGAAAGACTTTTGAATTGAGGGACGTGTTCATTAACCCTGAACATATCGTGTGCCTTAGAGAGGCTACAGGCTTCAGCAAGCTGCTAGCTGAGAGCGACTTGGTCAACACGTCCATCAACCCACGTGGATCGTTCACCCGAGTATCTATGAATCGGGGACAAACTGGCATTGATCTTGTCGTGGTGGGTACCGCACAAGAAATTCGGGCAGCTATTTCTGAAAATCAAAAAACTCTGTTGAAGGGCTAGACAATGAGTGTACTTTGTGAACTAAGAGACTTGGAACAATACGAGCCACTGTTCCCTCCATCAGGCGGCCGCCAGAAGAAGGGCAGCTATCATGGCTCCTTCTTCTGGGAGGTCAAGGGGTTTGGTGCTACCAAGTGGGTGCTCGCCGCGATTATCGATTCGGAGAAGAGCCCTGATGAGGACACAAGCCCCCAGGAATTTATTGAGGGATGCATCGAGCACCTCAACACGCCCGTCGGCAAGAGAAAGAAGAAGCGGCTCTATGGCAACTTGGAACTGCATAAGTTCTCTGCAAGGGACGACGGTGGCTACACCGTACTGTTGACTACAGATGAACGCCTTAACAAGAGCTTCTGGGGGAAGGGGCAACGGGTGTCGTCAGCTTTACGCCGAAAGTAGTGGACGAGGACAGGAAAATTAAGATAGGGCTAGCCTCCCTACGACCCATATATGAAATGGCGATCCAGAACCGGTATCTCTCCACACAATATATGAAACATTACTTCGAGTTAGAAACAGAAGACCCAGAAGTACTATCGTATTTGAGCACAATTCATACAATTTCATCGCAGCAATGCGAGATCTTAGAAAAGATGGTTGCATTTGCTACTTCTGAAAAGATCGCGGTGTTCTCAAGCGAAATTACTGCCATTATGATGACTGGACGAGAAGTGCTAAGGGTACAAAAACTTCTTGCACAAAGAAATATTTCATTTTTTCTACACTAACCTCTTGACAACCGGAATAGAAGTTATTATATTGTATACGTGCCATAGAAGCACGTAAAGGAGGAATAAGATATGAGTTTAATTCGATATACAAGGAACGATCCATTTTTTAATGTGTTCGAGGAGTTTTTCCCGACTGTGAGTCGTCGCACTACCCCACGTACCACACAGGATCAAAGAGTAAGAGTGCGAGATCTGGAGGGACAGACCCAAATTAGTGTGGCAGCCCCGGGGCTATCTAAAGATAGCTTCCAAATTAGTTTGAACGAAGAGGTGCTCGCCGTAACCTACTCTGCACAGGAGACGGACGACACTTACTTTGTCAAGGACAGTTTCAGCCGTTCTTGGCGAGTTGCACGGGGCACGACGTCAGAAGACGTCTCGGCCGCATATGAGGATGGCATCCTGACTGTTTCAGTCAGTAAACCCATTGCCACTGAGGCAAGCACGTTCAGCATCCCAGTCAATTAACTGCAACCAACTGAAAAAGATAGACATTTTCAGCTCCCCCATTAAATTGGGGGGGCTTTTTTTGTATGATTGTAGTATCAAAAACTATTTATAGCTAAAGGAATATATTATGGACATATACAGACTTGTAAAGGGTTGGAAGAAGCGCAACCAACCAAACCCCATTCGGGAATCTCGAAAGATAAGAAGAGAGTTCTTAAACGAGATATCTTACGGAAACTACGAAAAAATTAAAGATTGGATGTCGACTGCTGACGAGGAGGATTTCTCCTTTGGTCATATGTTTGGTGACTATGATGACTGGCGCACACAAGGTTGGCGCGCCGCCTTCCCATTGACCACCAAAGAACAGCGCACGGTGGCAACCATGATGGGTTCCTTAGAGAAGGCAGGGTGGGAGCCTGATTTTGAGCAGCGCACAGTTAAACAGAAATATCGTGAAGCTGGTACAGGCGAAGTTAAAGAGCGCGATGAAACTCGATACGACTTGAACATGGTAAGAGAGAAGGAATACACTATCCCTAAGGGTCCACGAGCAGGCGAAAAGTCAGTGAAGAAGGAGAAGGTTAAACTATCTCAGGCTCTCAAGAAGGAAGAGCGTGAAGGTGATATAACTCAGGGACAACTAGAAAAGTATCAGGAGTTACTCAATACAAAACTTGAATACTACACGAAGAATCCCGAAGAGTTATTGGAGCCCGCCCCTCTCTCCATTGTTGTATCTCGCCATCCAATTGATATTCTCCGAATGTCGGATCACACGCTGATCCATTCATGCCACTCCGAAGGTGCGTCCCACTTCCAATGCGCGATGGCGGAGGCAAGAGGTCATGGACCAGTTGCTTACGTTGTTAATACTGCTGACCTTGAGGGAATCGATCTTGAGGACGATGAAATATTCGTCGATAAGGGAAGAGATGTGGACGGTATCGAACCTGTCGGTAGAGTACGTCTCAGGAAGTATGTGAATGATGAGGAGGATTATGAACTAGCAGTGCCCGAGACTCGTGTGTATGGTGACCTCCCACCCGGATTCCTTGAATCGCTTAGGGACTGGACACTGTCCGCGCAGAAAGAATACCTGGACGAAAAAGCTTCAGACATCAAAATGAAGGAGAATGAGGATGGCACCATCGAAGTCATCGAAGGACCTGACCTCTACTCGTTTACTAGGAAAGGCGGCTCCTACAAAGATACTGAGGCTGGCCGCACATTCAACCGATTCTTCGACACCGACGTATACTACGGGGACACCAGTGAAGAGTCCGACGAGGAGGAAGAGCAAGACGAAGTAGAAATCGCATTCAACGAGATGGTCGAAGAATGCAGACAAATCCAACATGTATCAGACACTAGGCTCGAACACGCTCACGTTCAACACGACGTTGATGTAATGGACTACCCTTATGTCACCTTCGGCGGAGGGATGACAGTAGAGCTAAACAACGAAGAGTGGATTGAAGATGTGCCAACAGACTGGAGCGGGACGGACAACGACCGCGATCTCAACGATAAGATCAGGAAAGCAGTGGACACTGCCTTAGGGGAGTGGCCCGAGGCGCCCCTCGAAGAAGTTAATCTGAATTATTATGATCGCCCGGTGGAGGCGTATGATCCTGAAACCCACAAGCCACTTGGAGTCCGCAGAAAGAGGACCCTTCACGCTAGAATGTACGCCGACTCGACAAACTTCGATGAAATGAACGCCCGATCATTTGATGGTTTCGCCGACGCCATAGAGAGTGAGTGGGAGGAGAAATACGACGAGATCCGCGAAGCCATAAGGAAGGTTCTCGTTGACGAAGGCTACATCAGACCCTCCGAGTTTGATAAACTAAAGAAAGATTTAACTGAGGAAGATTTAGAATTCAAACATTTTCAGTGGGACTATGAAGACGGGGAACTTACAGTTGAACTTAAGCCGATGGTAACAAAAGATTTAATAATTGGACGGTTCGATTGGACAGGCAGAACATCAGTAGATTTCGAAGATGTGTTCCGAGTCGGTCCCGTCTCTCACGTAAAGGGCACCCCATCTGGTGTACGCTCTCAAGAATTTGATTACGAAGTCAAGCAGAGCTTAAAAGACTCTTTCGAAAAAGCAAAAGAATATGCAGGCACGCAACTCTCTATTCCATTCCCCAAAGAGGAAGACAGACTTCCAGAAGTATTAGAAAGTTTTGATATCTCCTCTTTTATGCGCGTCTACCCCTTTGGAATTTTCACCAACCCTTACGACAATAATGATAGAGAGTTCAAAGTTAAACTAAACATTGTATTCTTAATGAAACAAGCAGACACTTCCGATGAAGATGTTCACATTGCACTGGAGACTATCCATTACTTCGATAAGGGCGAAAATCTCCAAGAGATAGCAGAGTCGGCAGCAGTTGTTCTCGCACAGAAATTGGCCAAGTATGAGACTTGGAGAAAGAAACAGGACGCCGACCGCGAAGCGAGGGCACAACGAAGAGTCGGCTTCATCGAGACTCTCCTCGACACAGTAGATAAGATGACTTGGGAAGATGTCGTGAAGTCAAAGGAAGCCGAGCATGCTAGGGGCGCGCGCTCCTTGTCGCTCCCTGATATTGAGCCGGGTTACCTTGAGAGGAATACCGGCATCGCGAATGTGCTACGCGACAAACTAGAGCAGATGAAAGAAACATCCATAGCCCTTCGTGGCCTTCTGGATGGAAAGGTGCCTATGCATACAGCCAGTGGCCCCCGCGCCTATGGCGTGGCCACTTGGGCTGATATAGACAGCACCACCCTGCACGGTAATATGGTGTCGGCCCACCTGTCTTCCATCAAGAGTTCGATGAGGATGATGGGGATGCAAGAGTTAGTGAATAAGTTGAATGCTATGATGGACCAGCCCTCTGAGGATCCCTCCTCCACCACCCGCCATGGGACCCCCCTGAGAGGTACTTTTGGAGACCCCGTTCCTGCGAAGAGGGATGTGAGGGATAAGTACGAAGAGCAACTTAACGAGATTAATGATTTTTTGAGCACTCTATGAAATGCCCAAAGCCTCTGTTCGTACTGCCTATAAGAAATTCCTCTTAAAGCATGAATATATACAACTAGAGCTTGATGAGCACGAACAAGAACTAGCGATGCGTAAAGAGAAGTTCGCCGCAGCCTACAATGAACTTTATGAGGAGTTGCCCGAGGATTTTCGGGCAGCCGTTGACGCAAAGAACTTCCAGATTAATCAGGTGCCGACTCCCACCCCCGACGACGCCGCCACAACCAACCCAGAAGACGCAACTCGATCAGACTTAAAGAATCTATACAAAAGGATTGCGAGGGAAACTCATCCTGACAAATACGAATGTGTCGAGGACAAAGAGATAAAAGAAGAAAAGGCTAAACTTTTCCAACAAGCCAAAGAATTTTATGAAGAAGGCAACTGGGTAGAGCTTCAACGCATCGCCAAGCGACTGGAAATTAAGATCCCAAAACCTACACCAAATCAGGTGAGGTATATCAAAGATTCAATTCAAAGTATGCAGGATCGAATCAAAGAAATAGTTGAAACTACTGCGTGGAAGTGGTATGATTGTCCTGACGATCAAAAGGAGCCCTACATGGTTTCTTACTTCCACGCAGTATTGGAGCACCCCTCTTGAAACACCGCACTCCCGATCAACTTCAGAAAGAGGAGACTTTGAAATTAGTAAAGGATTTCCTTAAAGAGAAATATGTGGAACTTCTTATAAAAGATGTTGTTATTCGAGAGGATCTAGAAGAAGACAGAACAACTGTAGA
>Ga0208156_1000797_pt1 | contig 10952 bp, 8 predicted proteins | sample 1_EtaG_FD_184073 | JGI IMG/M metagenome (GOLD analysis project Ga0208156, IMG submission 184073) | Marine viral communities from the Subarctic Pacific Ocean - 1_ETSP_OMZ_AT15124 metaG (SPAdes) (version 2) | ecosystem: Environmental > Aquatic > Marine > Oceanic | place: Pacific Ocean | collected...
GAAGTGATAAACTTTGATGTAGAACCATTGGATATTTATTATGCAGGTGGAGTATTAGTTCACAACAAAGGAGCAAGTTCTGAACCATAAATAATATGATTTGAAAGTTTTTTTAACTATTTATTAAAGGATAACAATAGGTTTTATATGTCAATACTAAATCGTGGATATATATACGATTCAATAACAAGAAATGAAGATTCAGGTTCAGTATCATATAGATGGACTCATGGTGCCAACGACACTTATATGGGAAGTGGAATTATGTATTTTTCCATTCCATACTTTTTAAAGGCACGAGTATGTGTTTGTCTTGGTAGTGGTGGTGGATATGTGCCACGATTGATGGTTGATTGTGTTCACGAATTAAATGAAACTCAAATGTATGGTGAAGATAAATATGGTGAGGTTTATGTAGTAGATGCGACAAATGGTTTTAATGGTGAAGTTGATTGGTCTGATGAAGATAGTTTTTTACGAGAAAAGTTTAATCCACGATTTATAAATTCTACTACTGAAGATGCATTTTATAACTTTTTCGTTAAACGAGATGTTAAGATTGATTATTTACATATAGATGCAGACCATACCTATGAGGGTTGTAAACTTGATTTTGATTTATACTCTACAATAATGAATGAAAATGGAATTATATCAATACACGATACAGATAGAAAATATTGGGAAAACTTTGAAACTTATGATGGAGAGGAACATGATTCCTGTACGGGTCCAAGTGAGGCTGTAAAGGAAATAAGTGATGAATGGGAAGTATTTAATTTATTTGATTATAAAGAAAAGAATGAAGTATTGCCTTCTTCTGGATTAACTTTATTGCGGAAAAAAGATGAAGTATAAAATAACAAAGTTTACCGAAGAAGAAAAACAAGATATACTTGAACGATATGGTGAATGGAGGAAACCTGAAAATATAGTTTGGGTAGAAAAGGAATATAAAGATTCTTTTGCATCTTTAATTGGATTATTGGGAGGTGATGGAATTATACAAATACAGAAAAAAATAGAATCATTTATATTTGCAAAAAGCTATGCAGAAAAGATATGGATATTGGGAAAATTAAAAGACCATCAAATGCATTCTTCACCATATATTGAAAGTAGAATAGGGGAATATCCAATAAAAGATTTTAATGATGAAACCAAACAAAGAATTTTATTGGAAGAAATGGAAGGTGGTGGAGTAGATGGCCAAGGATTTTTAAGTGATTTTATAGAGGAGAGAATAAAATTAGAGAATTGTGAAAATTTTTCTAGGGAAATGTATCTTCGTCAAAAATTATCAGATTGTGAAATGCACACAACACCATATGTTGCAAAAAGAATAGGAGATTATGAATTTAAAGATTTAGACGATGAGATATTTCATCGAATAAAATTAGAGGAATGTGAAAAACTTAACAGTAAGTTTATATTAAAAAGAATAAAACCACATATGGGAAAAATACATCCCGAAACAGAATTACATAAACGACAAATATTAAACGAATGTGAAAAACATACTAATGATTATGTTAAAGAAAGGATAAAAGAATTTCAACCACTCACATTTAAGACAAAATCACATGAAGATTTATATGAACAATTACAATGGAGAGAAGATTTAGAACAATGTGAAAAACACATCACAGAATTTATAGAAGAAAATTTAAAATTTTATAAAGGTCGTGGATTAGAAATATTTACACCAACCCAAGAACTTGAATATAGATTAAAACTTGAGGAATGTGAAAAGTTTAATACTGAATATATTTCAAGAGAAACTGCCCGTTTAAAAGATGAATATTTAATTCGTGATCCAAACGAAGAATTAAACCATAGAATGAATTTAGCATTCTTTGAGGAGAATGTAAAGGATAAAGAAAAGATAGCGAGTAAAGATACTTTTTGGGATATGATTTCTGTTCATGGTCTTGAAAATATGGATCTTCTTAAAACAGAATTAAATAATGTCGGTAAGGGATTCTGTTTAGCAAAGTGGAATCAAGTTAGTATTCTTTTACAAACTGGTCAAACTCATTCTTGTCACCATCCCCGACCACACGTAATTCCTGTAAGAGAATTAGATAATAATCCATCTGCACTTCACAATACATATTTTAAAAAGATGCAAAGAAAGGCGATGTTAAAAGGTGGTCGTCCAAAGGAATGTGATTATTGTTGGAATGTGGAAGATGCAAATCCAGGAGCATTTAGTGATAGGATTATGAAGAGTGGTGAGGCGTGGGCATTTCCATATTTTGATAAAATTAAAGATTCGGATCCAGAAGAAAACACATTACCACCATATGTAGAAATATCATTCAGTAATCAATGCAATCAGGCGTGTGGATATTGTGATGTAAAGAGTAGTTCTAATTGGCAACAAGAAATAGCAACTAAAGGACATTATCCAACAAGTGGAATGTATAATAATACAGAATGGATGGAACGAGATGGTATTGTTCCTATACCATTTTCACAACCAAATCCATATAAGGATGCATTTTGGAAATGGTGGCCAGATTTATTTCCTAAGTTACACACTTTTAGAATAACTGGAGGTGAACCACTTTTACACAAAGATACATTTAAGGTTTTAGATTATATTATAGAAAATCCAAAAGTAAATCCTATGATTGAAATGTCTGTAAATAGTAATTTATGTGGACCACAAGATTTATTTGAAGAATTTGTTGATAAGGTTAAATATATAACAGATAATGATTTAGTTTGGAATTTTTGTGTATTCACGAGTATAGAATCTTGGGGAGCTCACGCAGAATATATGAGAGACGGAATGGATACAGATAGATTTTGGAATAATTTAGATATGTTTTTAACCAAATGTCAAAAACCAGAAGCAACTATAATGGCAACTTATAATCTTACGAGTGTTCCAACTTATCACGAAGTGATTAAAAGGGTATTTGAGTTAAAAAAGAAACACTATAATGGAAAACGATATAGACATTATGCAATTATTTTGGATACTGCATATTTAAGACATCCCGAATTTTTACAAGTTCGTTTATTATCTACATATTGGATTGATAAAATACGAGAGGATGTTAAATTGATGAGTTCACTTTCAGAAGAAAAATATACTCATATCTATGGACATGGACATAGTGGATTTTATGATTTTGAAAGAGAAAAATTAAGACGAGTATTAGATTGGGTGGATGCACCACTTGATGATGTAAAATGGTTAATGAAAATGAGGAGAGATTTTGTATTATTTATTGATGAGTATGATAAAAGACGGGGAAAAAACTTCTTAGAAACTTTTCCTGAAATGGAAGATTTTTATAAATTGTGTAAAAAATTAGTATGAATACAAATTTAGTTACAGTTTGTGGTCATAATACAACAATGTTAAGACATATGTTAAATCATTATAAAGACATAGTAGATGAAATATTTGTAGTTGTATATTTATCATCAGACAAAGATAGGGTTTTATCAGAAGTTACAGAAATTACAAAAGAGTTAAATATTGATATACACAAGACAACTGTAGAAGAACCATTTAATTGGGAAAGAGTTACAGAGTTATATAATGAAACAAAAATGTTACGACCATATGATTGGTGGATTGTAGCAGATGATGATGAATTTCATTTATATCCAAAACCAGTTGAAAATATAGTTGAAGAATGTGAGGAATATGGATATCATTTTGTAACTGGAGCATTTTTAGATAGAATAGGTGAAGGTGGTAGATTCCGTAATGTTTATGATGATAGTGATATTTGGAATTTATTTCCATTGGCAGGTTCATTTAGGTATCATGCTTCTAACGCCTGTCCAAACAAAGTTCCGTTGGTAAAGGGACACGTAGAAATAACTAATGGACAACATTATGTAAAAATTAAAGGAGAAGATACCTATGGTGATAGATGGAAACATAGAAGAAGGTATCCACCAGACAGAGTATTTATTCAAGTTCACCATTTTAAATGGGATTTGTCGGTTGTAAGTAGATTAAAAGATGTTTCAAGTATAAAAAAAGATTATACTTATCACGAAGAATATAAAAGAATGTTTGATTATATATTAGACAATAATATGAAAATTGATATTACAGATGAGAGATTTAAAATCCAAAGAACCGGAAAAGATTTTAGAGATTATAAAAGGTGGGATGAGATAAGAGATGAGGCTATAGCATATAAAATATGAAAAGATTGGCAGTTATACTTCCATATAATGAACAACATATAGAAAATTTTACAGAACATTTTAAGGCTTCTGTACAGGAGGGTGAAGATTTATATTATAAATTATGTTTTATAAAACAAAAGTCAAACAGACCATTAAATAAAGGTAAATTATTTAATATTGGATATATGTTACATAAGGATAAATTTGATTATTTCTGTTTTCATGATTGTGATTTGATTCCAATTTCGGATGAGTGTGATTATTCTTATGAAAAAAAACCAATTTCATTAGTTGGTATGAGAAATCCAATAGTTTTTGGTGATCAAGAAAAGGTTCAAAATTTTGATGATTATACTTTACCATATGATGAATATTTTGGTGGAGCAACTTTATTCACCAGAGAACATTTTCAAGAAGTGAATGGATATTCAAATGAATATTGGGGTGTTGGTTATGAGGACTATGATTTATTGTTAAGGTGTGTAGTAAAAGGTTTGTCTGTAAGAACTGAATTAGAAACTCAAGTATCAAAAACTTATGGAACTTTTAATGGAACTAATTCGTATATAGAAATACCATCAGAAAATGCAAAGATTAAAAATGCAACCAATAAGAGTTTTACGGTGACCGCTTGGTTTTGTCCTGATGGAGAACCACCATATGGTGCAGGAGTAGATAATAATAGATGTGAATATAGTATTTTTACACGACCAGGATTTCATACAGGACTTTCATATATTCACGGTGGGTTTTTAAAGTGTGTGGTTTGGATTAGACCACTTGGAAGTAGTGAAAGAGAACCAGTAGTAATACAGACACCATTACGAACTGGTCAATGGTATCATGTTGGTATGGTAGTGGATGATAGAGAACAAGTGGTTACTCTTTATGTGAATGGTAAAGAAGTTGGTAGAAAGAGTTATGAAGGACAGCTCGTTGAGTATCTGAATAAACCATATTATATTGGAGTTGGTGATCCGAATTTAAGTGTTTGGAGAAATTTTCATAAAGGACAAATAGCAGAAGTAGGATTATGGTCAGATGCATTAAAAGATTATGAAATGGAGTTGATTTTTGAAAGGGGAATAGTTAATAGTAAGGGTGAATATGTAACTTCTAAATTACCAGTAGGAGTTTGGGATTTTAAAAGTGGATATGATGATATAACTTTTGATATAAGTGGAAATGGAAACCATTCAAAGTTCTACAATGTCGGATTTGCAAATAAATCGTTAAAAAGTAATTCAGAAAGATATTTACCTTATAGAAGAAATGGTGCTTATGGTTATTTATCATCCGAAGAACAATATTTAAATCTCGAAAATCTAATGAGAAGTGAACACCCCGAAATAATGACAAATCGTAATACTTTTAATAAAAAGATTAGAAATGAAATGCAGGGTATAGATAAAGATGGGATATCATCAACAAAATTTAGGATAGTCAATAGAAAAGATTATCAAGGAAAACATGAAATAATAGAAGTTGTAATATAATAAGGAGAAAAGTTATGGCAACAACAAAAAAAGAAACCAAAAAAACAGACGCACGAGATGCTCTTGATTCTAATGAAGGAAGTGAACTTACTGCAATAGCAGTAAAATCACTTACTAATTTGGAAGAAAAGGTTGAAGCAATTGATTGGAAACTTTGGGAAATCTACAATATAGTAAAGACTTATGTAGAGACTAATCCAGGTGGTGGAGTATCGGCCCCACAAGTTTCACAACCACAAGCATCTGCAGCAGACATTGCCGGTGAAATTGCAAAGGCCTTAGGTAATACAGCACCTGAAGAAAAGAAGTCTGTAGTCGGTAAATTATTCGGTAAGTAATAATGACAAAACTGGCAATTATAGTTCCGTATCGGGATAGAGAAGAACATCTTGCCCAATTTGTTCCACATATGGAGAAATTTTTATCTGATAAAGAGATAGATTTTAAAATCTTTATAGTGGAACAAGGGAACGATAGGCCTTTTAATCGTGGTTGGCTCATAAATATTGGATATGATATATCATCACAACAAGGATATGATTATTTTTGTTTTCATGATGTGGATATGTTACCAGAAGATAAATCATGTGATTATTCTTGGGTGGATAAACCAACACATCTCGCGACAAGACTAAGTAAATTCAATTATCGTTTAGTCTATCCTGAATATTTTAGTGGAGTTACATTATTCAACAAAGAACACTTTGAGTGGGTAAATGGATATTCTAACAAGTATTGGGGATGGGGATTTGAAGATGATGATTTACTCTATCGTTGTAGAAAACGAGGAGTTCCATTACAAGAACAATGGACAGGTTCATCAAAAGACAAGGCCCCCCGTTACATAAGCACTATGGAGTTTAACGGAAGGGATTATCTTGAGATAAAGAATAGTCTTTCTTTAAATAAAGTGGTGAACTCATCATTTTCTGTTGAGGCGTGGGTAGAACCTTCTGATGACTTAACTCTCGATGAGAATAAAGAATACGATGAGTTTCATGTATTCACTCGACCAGGCCATCATGTAGGAATTGCTTACACAAGTGGACAGCAATACAAAGGTGGTATTTGGAGTGATAATAATGACCAATATATGGTAGTTTCGGATAGACGAACTAATGAATGGGTTCATGTTGTTTATACAATTGACCATTTATTAAAACGATTACGAATGTATGTAAATGGTGTAGAAGTAAATGAATCACCTACTGATTTTTTAGGGAAGATTAAAGAGGCAACCAATGTTCCATATTATATTGGATGTGCAAATCCACACGCACGTTTTGAAGATAGGGGACATTTTAAGGGAACGATAGCACAAGTTACTTTGTGGTCAAGTTGTATAAATCCAGAAGAAGCATCTTATTTGTATAATAATGGATTTCCACGAAATGTTACGGATAAGAAAAATTTTGATGGTTGGAAACAGGGAACGGAAAAATATAAGTCTGCATCAACTGTAGTTGGTTATTGGAATTTTGATAATGTAGTTGGTGATATGGTACTTGATAAAAGTGGAAATGATAATCACGCAAAGATACACGGAGCACTTAAAAAGGAAAAAGAATTAAGGATTGGAAGTGTTGCATTAATACCAAACAGACGAGATGGAAAATATACTTGTTTGGAACACGAAGAAAATGGGTGGAGTCAAACTAAGTTTACTCATTGGGAAACACGAGAAAATCAATTAAGGTTTTTTAACAAAGTTAGACAAGGATTAACAGATCCTAAAAAGGATGGTTTAAGTTCACTTAAATATGAAGTTATACACCAAGAAGAATTTTTAGACAAACACGAGTTTATATCAGTAACATGAGTAAGAAATTAGCAATATGTGTTCCACACTATAAACGGGAACAACATCTTTTAAAGTTTATTCCACATATGGATAAGTTTTTTAAGGACAAAGACATAGAGTATAAGATATTTGTTGCCAATCAAGTATATCCAGATTCGGTAAGTGGATTCAACAGAGGAACATCTAAGAATGTTGCCTTTGATGTAGCACAAAAGGAAGGATACGACTATTTCTGTTTTCATGATATAGATATGGTTCCTGAAGATGATACTTGTGATTATTCTTATCCAGATAAAGTAGAACATCTTGCAGTTCACGTAAGTCAGTTTGATTATGGTATTAAGTATATGGAATACTTTGGTGGGGCTATTTTATTCACAAAAGAACATTATGAAGAAATAAATGGTTATTCTAATGGATACTTTAATTGGGGAATGGAAGATGATGATTTATTTTTTAGAGCAAAGAAAAAAGGATTGGCAAAAGAAACTTTTATGAAACATGAATCAGATGATTCCCGAGATTTTATTACATTCAATGGTCTTTCTGATTATATAAAAATAAGTCCAACTGATAATTTAAGAGAAATTACAAGTGGTAATTTCACAATGGCAGTTCTTGTTCGGGCAGAAGATAGATTTGACATTCCAACATATTTGATTGGTGATGTAGAAAATAGACAATTTATTCATCAGTATATTTTAGGACGACCAAGTTTTCAAATGGGATTAGGTTGGGACAATTCAAATGCATATTCATTTGGATTATTTAATCAAAAGAATAGTCATTCTTATATGTGGATTAAAAGATATGCTGATGTTTGGACTCATTTGATGGTTACGGTAAATGTTGATGAAGGTGAAATGAGATTTTATCTAAACGGAGAGGAATCAGATTCACGATTTGGACATGGTTCTGAATCACCATTAAACTTTCAACCACCATTAAAGAGATATGGTGGAAATCCATTTTATATTGGTGTAGGTAATCCTAATACAGATAATAAAACAGATTTCTTTGCAGGAGATATAGCACAAGTTTCTATTTTTGATAGGTCGTTTGGTGAAGATGAAATAAAAGATTATTATAAAACAGATTATCCAAATAGTTTAGGAAACAATTCTAAATTATATTATGATTTTTCTAAGTCAAAAGATGGAATTGTGTATGATTTAAGTGGTAATGGAAATCATGGTATTATGAATGGTGGATATATGAGCTCAGAACCTATTGATAAAATACCGAATACAACATTACCACATAGAAATAGACCAGGGAGATATAAATCTTTATCTCATCCACGAAATGATATTGTTGGAAATAGATTTGTACATCAAAAAGATACAAGTGTAAATGAGAAACGATTTGTAGAGGAAGTTCAAGGTGGATTGATAAATATAGACGAAGATGGACTTACAGATTTAAATTATAGTGTAGTTAAACGAGAAAAATTATTTGGAACGGAACATGAAATAATAGATTTTAAATGTGAACAAAATATACCGAGTCATGTGGAGTTTTAATGATATTTGTATTTGATTTTCCTAAAAAAACGGATAAAGAAGGAGATTATGATCACTGGCCAGAGATTTTTAATGGTTTAATAGGATTACCTGAAAATGTGGATCCGTATTTTGGAGCCGCACCACCTTCACTAATTGATTTACTTTCAAGATTTGAAGTACCATTTGAAATTTTAGATTCTGATACGGCAATTACATCCACCGAACCATTTTATTATATTTTAGAAACACAGGGGCCTCCAGGTGGTTGGTTGGGAACTAAAGGGGGATATGAAAATACTTTATTATCAGGAGTTAGTTCTGAAATAATAGAAGCCTCAAAAGATGGGCAATGTACAATAATATTATGGTCTGCAAATGAAGGATATGATCCACTTCAATATAAAATTTTTGATGTTATTTATAAAGATTTAGAAGATAAAGGAATTCCATTAGATAATTTTATTTTTATTTCTGGTAATTTAATTATAGATACGTTACATATGGCTTGGAGGAGTATTAAGAATAAAGGAAATTTAATAAAATGTATTCCATTTAATAATGAATTGTATGATAATTATGAAAAAATGCAACCAAATGTTATCTTTGATAAGGAATCTAAAGATAGAGATAAATATTTTTTATTATTAAATAGGGCACCAAGAATACATAGAATGGCATTTATTTGTTGGTTACATAGTAGAAATTTATTAAAGGATACATTTACTTCTTTCCCATCTGAAGAATTGGCTCCTTATAAGTTTAGTAAAAAAATACATTTGTCTCGATATTTTTCTAATATGCTATTTGTAGATAATAAAATAAAAAGTGATGCTTTACTTGGATGGAAAGATTTAGAAAATAATCATTTACCATTAATAGTTGATGTTGAAGAATGGGATACAAATCATTATGGAACTTCAGTTGATTGGTTATATAGTAGAACATTTTTTAGTGTAATAACAGAATCTGTTTTTGATGACGTATCTCTTTTTTTAGATGAAAAAGTATGGAAACCTATTTATAATTACCACCCGTTTATAATACTTGGATGTCCCAATTCTTTAAAAAAATTAAGAGAAATGGGATTTAAAACTTTTGAACCATACATTAACGAAAATTATGATAGTGAATTTAATATAGGAAAAAGAATGAATATGATTATTGATGAAATTGAAAGGTTGAATTCTATGGGATTTGAAGAGTTAAAGAAGTGGTATAAAAAATTAGTTCCTATTTTAAAGCATAATAGGAAAAAATTAATTAACAATAATGATGAGATTAGGAGTTTAGTAAAGAAGGCAGTGGATGTATAACTTAATTTACTTAACAGAAAAATATATTCAGGGGGATATGTTTGATAGATTTGGAAGAAAATGTTTGCATGAATCAAATTTATTAGAGTATAATCTTTTTTCAATTAAGGACATAGATGAAAAATTAAAAGGTAAAAGTTTAATTATGGGTTTACCATTACATCCAGTAATGAAAAATCATAAAAAGATAAAAAAATTATTATCTCAAAAAGATTTTATATTGGTGATTCCAATTGAACACGAGGCCGTTCATGATTTACAATTAAATTGGATATATAAAAATATATCTGCAAATAATTTTCCACATCATAAAGTTTATGTAATAAGTTATGATGTTAATTCAAAAAATACTTTTGAGGAATGGAAAAAAGAATACAATATAGAGTCTGATATTAATTCTATTTATATTGATACATTTCTTTTTCAAAATTTAGATGTATTTTTTGAAGATGAAAAGATAGTTCATAGGGAACATTTTGAAAATAAAGAAGTTAGACCACACTATTATGTTTGTTATAATGCTGATCCAAAAGAACATAGGGTAAGATTGGTTGAAGATTTACAAAAAGAAAATTTAGATAAGTTAGGTTTAATATCATTATTGAGAGATAAAAATCCATTGGTGTTAGATAGAGAAAAAGTTGATCATTCAGATATGACTACACAAAGATAT
>Ga0208156_1000798_pt1 | contig 10942 bp, 13 predicted proteins | sample 1_EtaG_FD_184073 | JGI IMG/M metagenome (GOLD analysis project Ga0208156, IMG submission 184073) | Marine viral communities from the Subarctic Pacific Ocean - 1_ETSP_OMZ_AT15124 metaG (SPAdes) (version 2) | ecosystem: Environmental > Aquatic > Marine > Oceanic | place: Pacific Ocean | collected...
TAGTCCTAAAGAGAACAAGAATAGCACCAGTCCATATGACTATCAATGCACCAACCGAAGCAAAGTACGCGGTGACAATAGCCTCTCTTATGATCTGTTCCATGATGACCTCCATGGTTAGATGGTTAAAGAAATCTTTGCAGGACCATGATGTTATACTCACATGGATTGTGTGTTTTCAGTACGTCTACTGTAGTCTAAGACTTACACGGGTTATCCTGCTTTTCATACCGTGGGTACTCTAAGTACCATGATAAGTGATGCTGCTATCGCAACATCTCCAAATCTTGCCCTACAGGACCAATCGTTAATCCTTGTCTTGCGTAGTTGTATACGTGGATAGACGTGGGAAAGAGCCTGGACGCATTATGATTGGCGTATGCTCTCGTGGTCCTGTGCTGGAACAAGTTTAATGCCCATGTTTCACAAATAGTATCAGTATATCAGGGGCCTGTACTGGCCTTATATCTATGAATATGAGCTGAAAGGTGCGCCTGATGGGTCATTTAATAACACAACCCACCAGGACAAGTAAAAGGGGCACTATGATTGAGAGAGATGTGCCCGTGTCTCCCATAGAATCATGTAATGAGAGGGTCTACCGTCTACCCATTAACCATGCTTTACATTCCTGCATGATCTCGTAGTCCTTCTCAGAACGACACATCCGTACGATGCTCTCTAGCTTCACACGGTATGCCTTATTGATCCTTCTGACTTCATTAGCTGTCGTAGCGTTGCCAAATGCTTTAATCCACTTGGCTTTCTCAGCATCAAACAGTTGTTCAGCGTCAGAGGGCTCTACTTTGGTGTTTTTCTGGATGTTCACCTCCTTTCAATCAACAGGTAACTAACTAAATCAATTATAACGTAAAAATAGTATATCATTAATCGTTTTATAACGATACGTATAGGAGATAAGGCTATATATCATTGGTACACTATTTTCTTGAAAAACTTGGGCATGATGAATAAATTATGGTATGGGTTCACGAAGAGAGAATGCTCATCTAGCTTTACAGGCTACTGGTATGACTCCTGCGTATGGTAATATTGCTGATGCTGCGGATGCTCTATTATATGCAGTAGAGGGAGAGTATGGTAAGGCTGTTGTTTCACTTGCGGCTATGCTTCCTGTAGCTGGTCAGCTTGTTGCGGCTAAGAGGGCCACAAAGGCTCTAAAACAAATGGGTGAGGAGACGGTTACTCTTTATCGTGGATATGATAAGTGGTTTCCTGGTAGGATGGTAAAAAAGGGTAAGTTTACAGGAAAGCAGTTTGCTCCGCATTCAAAGACGGGGAGGAAAACACCAGATCATATATTCGTTACTCCTGATATTAATTATGCGAAGACATACACGAAGAAGGTGTTGGATAAGAGTGGTTTAAATTATGTAGATGAAGGTGTGCTTTTAGAGTTTGAAGTCCCAATAAGTTGGATGAGGACTAATGTAGCTGATGATGTTATCCATAAAGTAAACTCATGGAGTTATGGAAACCAGTGGTGGGGTAAAGCAGGGTGGAAAGCAAGCACTTTTGAAAAGTTTAATGAATTTAGATTTGCTGGGGGTATCCCTAAAGGATTCTTAAAGAAAGTACATAATGTAAAAGACCTGGAGAAAGTTACTAAACCCAAAATGTATCTTCCTCCTCCTGGTGGATTAAAAAAGGCTCTGAAAAGAAACAAGAAGTATAGTGCGGATATAAAGTAAGTGGCTGATACTCCTCTTATGCTTGAGTCTCTAACGAATCTTCCATTTGGAAAGACTGGGATAAAGGATTTGCCAGAGTTACAGGAAGAGTATCCTGATTGGAGTAAAAATGATGAGGAAGATGACGTTGAGGATGATTAAGTTATGGGGGGACTATAGGGGGGTCTTAGTATTCAAAGAAGAAAAAGATGCCAGTAGAAGATAAGATAATTGATTCATTTACAGGTAGGAGAAGGAATGTTCATACTGCCTTGGCTGCTGCTGGAATGACTCCTGCATATGGGAACATAGCTGATGCTGCTGATGCTATTTTGTATGCAACAGAGGGTAAGTTTGGTGAAGCGGCTTTATCTCTTGCAGCTATGATTCCTATAGCTGGCCAATATGTAGCGGCTAAAAGGGTGTCTAAAATAGTTAGTAGAGTTCCTAAGAAGCTTAAAAAGTATACAGGGAAGAATGATGTTGTTAAATCATTAGATGTAGGTGGTAAGTCAGTAGGCCATATCTCAGGCACAAGAACGTCAAAAGGGATTGAGATACATAATATTCATGTTGACCCTGAATATAGAAGGCTTGGATTTGGAACTGATTTATATAAAAGCTTGCAAGAGGAAACTTCAGAATATGTGTATTCACGTGGATGGCAACAAAATCCAAAAACTGCAGGAAAAGTTTGGGATAGTCTTGTAAAAAGTGGTAAGGCAGAAATGATAAAAGAAGGCATGGAGCCTGTATATTATTTAAGGAAATAATGATTAATGGGATGTGGTCTAATGGCAAGGCGCTTGACTGTTAATCAAGAAGATGAAGGTTCGAGTCCTTCCGTCCCAGCAGATTTGGACGTAATTTCTGACATGGCGAAATCTTTAGAATCAATATCACGATTGTCGAGGGAACTTCAAGAGGAAGTCCTAGAAAGAGTTTCGTCAGGAGTATGTCCCATAGAGCTAGATGGTATTCTTTATGATGTCCCAGAACCTATTTTTGCTTTGATTAACGGTCTTGTCGCACAAATACAGGAGTTATCAAATCTCTATGAAATACCAGGTCATAAAGGGAACTAGACACTACGTTTACGATCATATCTCAGATTTTTATAACGATCATCCAGATCAAACACCCGTAAAAGACTGGAGAGAGGGGAAAGAGGGCGATTGGGTTTGGAGTGATGATGATAATATTGTACAGCTTATCAAAGTGTCAAATGTTATAAACCACCCAGGAGATAGGAAGAATTACAAATATGCGAAAGGATGGGTGCGGACAGTTGTTGGTACGTTTCTCAATAGACCCAACACGATTATGGATACGGATTTTGAGAAGCATAAAAATCGTTATACGTTCAGTGGTAAGATCAAAAGTCCTTCAACAAGGATCAAGGAAAGGAAGAACCTCACAAAGAGAGAAAGGATATTTGCTACTTCAGTAGTTGCAGGACGAAGTGTTCTCAAAGCTTATAAAGAAGCCTTCTCATCATTAGCCAGCGATAAGGATACCCAGAAGAAAGCAGTAGTATTACTCAAACAGGAGAGAGTTATGAAAGAGATTGAACGAGGTGTAATGGATGTGGCAAAGAGCATGGGTATTGACCATGAGTACATCTTGCACAACCTCAAGTGTCTTTGTGAGAATAGCGATGATGAGAATATAATTCTCCAGAGCACTAAAGAACTTGGTAAGGTCATAGGCACTCTTGGCACTACCACGATACGACAACAGGAAGTGGGTGTATTAGGGATGCTTCAAGAGTTTAGCCCTGAGCAATTAGCTGCTGTTAAAAGACCTGAGTTGGAGGTCAGCACTTCTGATAGCGAGGAGTCATAATGAAGTATCTTGTATACTGGTCAGATATGTTAAAAAATAAACAGGGAGATGCCCCTATGAGAGCATTTGATACTACCATAGAAGCAAATGCATATATCAATGGATGCGTAGATGTAGTTGGGACATTTACTAAAGGGGTTGACACAATAGACTTAGTAAAAGAGTTTTATGTTCAAGATACGGAAAATAAGGATACAAAAAAATGATATGTCCCAAATGTTCTTCAATGCGGATAAAGAAAAACGGGCGAAAAAAATCAACGGCGGCGGACGGTTCGGAGAAATTAGCACAACAGTTCCATTGTCATTCATGTAATTCAAATTTCTCTATTCCTATCAATACTGAGATAGACTACGTAGAGAAGAAAGTAGAACCAGGAGAAGTCTTAGAAGTAAAGTCAGATTATGTAATGAGAATACATGGTCTAACCGACATTCATGTTGGTGCTGTAGACTTCAGAAGGGACAAGTTCCTAGAAGCGGTAAAGGAAATATACGAAGACCCTCATGCACGGTGGTTTGGTAATGGAGATATTCTGGAGTGTATCCCACCAAATTACAAGATAGTGCAGAGAGGCCAGGTCATCTCACCAGATGAACAGCATTTGGCATTTATGGATTTAGTGAGACCAATTCAAGACAAGTGCATCTTTATCAGAGGTGGAAATCATGATTATCTCCGATCAATTAACATGTTGGACTATGATGTCTCTAGAATGATTGCCAGGGATATGGATGTTCCATATTTTGAGTTACCTGGGTATCTAAGAGTTAATATTAGTGGTAGAGAGTGGTACATGGCATCTGGTCACGGTTCTTCTGGAGCTAAGAATGGAGATTTGGAGCTAGATAAGATGAGAGATGTCTATTCTATGGGAGATATTTTCTATCTTGGTCATAATCATCAGTTATATGCAAAGCCTATTGATTCTCTAGGAATAGATGAGGATGGAAGAGAGACTTTGAAGAGATGTTGGTACATAAGGGGTGGTAGTTTTCTTGGGTATGCTCATTATGTGAGATATAGATTGATGCGTGTTGCGAGAGCTGGCTGGGTAGTAATGGAATTTAAGAAGGATGATATTAACTGTTGGGTAGCATAGAATCAGAAATATTTAGCCTAAAAGTAACACCTAAGAAGATGGCTCTTGATGATGCTATTGCAGAATTGAAGACGAAAAGGAAGCAATTAACAATGCTCCGAATATTAAAGCCTTCCTCTAAGGAAATGTCGATACTAAGAGAGTTATTTTGTATAATTGACGGGATGGAAGTACCAGAGAGGATGGATATGCAGTGAGTAAAACAAAGACTTTCAAGAGAGACCTTGTAGATGGGATGAATGTTATGATGAATAGAATTATTAATATAGAAAATGTCTTAACTTCTTATATTGAGATGGAAGATAAGACTGAAGAGCTAAAAAAGAGACTAACTGATGAACATCAACAAAGAGAACATAAGCGAAGCGGAAGAAGTTCTAAGACTCGCAAAAAGTGATCTTATTGCGTTCGGGAAACTTTTCTTACCTAATGACTTTATGCGGTCAGAGACACCTGCTTTCCATTATGAGGTAGCCGACTCTACTGATGATTTAGAAACTAAGCAGTTAGCTATCATTGTACCGAGGGGACATGGAAAGACTGTCCTCACTAAATGTAGCATTATAAAAGATTTCGTTTTTGCACCAGAGCTTCTTTTTTATGGATGGGTTTCTGCTACCCAGAAACTCGCTGTCGGTAATATGGATTATATTAAACATCATCTCGAATTTAACGAAAAGATAAAATACTATTTTGGAAATCTAAAAGGTCCTAAATGGACAGAAGAAGACATTGAACTAAGAAATGGATGTAAGCTAATTTCTAAGAGCAATGTTGCTGGAATACGTGGTGGAGCGAAACTTCACAAGAGATACGACTTAATTATATTGGATGACTTTGAACATGAAGCAAATACCATTACTCCCGAAGCGCGTGCTAAAAACGCCAATCTTGTCACAGCTGTTGTTTATCCTGCTCTTGAGCCTCATACTGGTAGGTTACGTGTTAATGGGACTCCTGTACATCACGATTCATTCATTAATAACCTTCTCAGAAACTTTTCGATTGCTAAAAAAGAAGGTAAAAAGTTTAGTTGGCACGTTATCACTCACAAGGCGTTAGACCCAGACGGGAATCCCCTGTGGCCAAGTTTCTTTGGAAAGAAGAAGCTGGCGGAGAAAAAGAAGTTCTACCGTGATTCTGGACAGGCGTCAAAGTTCTTTCAAGAATATATGATGGAGGTGATGAGTGAAGAAGATGCGATGTGGCGTAGAGAACATATCAAAAAGTGGGAAGGATATTACGAACACCGTGATGGGTTTAACTATCTTATACAGGACGGAGAAGAAGTGCCTATCAATACATTTATCGGGTGTGACCCTGCTACTGACATTGATACTAAAGAATCTGATTTTAGTGTCATTATGGTTGTGGGTATTTGTCCAGATAATAACTTACACGTCCTCGAATACGAAAGACACAGAAGTATCCCAACGGTGGGTTCAAAATCACTTAATGGAGAGATTTTAGGGAAAAAAGGTGTTGTAGATTTCATTGTAGAGTTATATGATAAGTATCATTGTACTAGTGCCACCGTGGAAGACGTTGCGATGAATAGGTCAATCTTCCAGGCTATGAATGATGAAAGAAGAAGGTTAAATCGCTTTGATATAGCGGTAATTCCTGAGAAGCCAGGTGGAACACAGAAGAGAAATCGTATATATAGCGGATTATCAGGTAGATTTTCGATGGGAACTGTCCATATTAGGTCCAATCACTTTGATTTAGAGCATGAAATTCTTACATTTGGCCCAAGAATGGCTCACGATGACACCATTGAGACACTTTATTATGCAAATGTGCACGCTTTCCCACCTTCTATGAAGCGAAATAAGGAGAAAACAGGCTGGTTTAAACCTAAACGTAAAGCAAAATCTTGGATAGTGGCATAGTTATGGCTGGAGAAAAATATTTAAGGAAAATAGTAGATAAAAAGGTAGGGGATGTCCTCGAATCTGATGTGAAGTGGTATGGAAGGCCAGCTTCTCGTATTCCAGGTGCTTCTTATGCTGATATGATTGAAAGTAGATCGGGTGATTTAACAGATGCTGTCTATAATTTAGCTGGAAAGGGTAGAGGTAGAGCTGAAAGAAACATAAAGAAGTCATTAAAACGCCTCAGGTCGGGAAAATTGGTTGCTTATGGTGTTGAAGACCCAGAAATTCCAGCTTCTGAAACTATACGTTCTGAGAGTTACGGGAAAGATGTTGATGAATATGCTATTCTTGGAGAACATAGACAAGTAGGGTGGAACAAACCTCCTCAGACTTTTTTGTCTAGATTATTTAATACTGAACCAGATACAGTGTATGTTGCCATGGGGAGACCCACAGGTCAAGTACGTCAATCCATGGCTCATGAATTTATTCATGATACTGGTGTTAGTCACGATACATACAGGTCAAGCCAAGTAAGATATGATAAAGAATTAGAAGGATTTCAATACGGCAGTGATGATGCTGGGAACTTTTACAGACCTTTTTCATGGTCTGAAGAAGAGGGTATGGTATATAGTAAAAACAGGCCTAACCCTGAACCAGATTGGGGAACGACTAAAAAGCCTATGGGGACCCTCGAAGGCTCACCTAAAGAAACACAATGGGATCATTGGTCCAATGAGTGAAAAGTACGATTCCTTAACACATACTCTTAGATCAAGTGCAAACCCTGGTGGCAAAAGGGACTATTGGGACTTGCAGTATAGGTCTAAATGGAAGGCTCCCAAGTTTATGCAAGTACCTAGATTTAAGAGTTATTCAGATCAACCAAAGGATACTCTCCAATCGTTACTTGGAAAGAAGTTGAATTTTCCTATGGGTGGTGGAGCATCAATTTCTATTGGTAGATTTAATCAGAGAGTTCCTACGGATATTGAGCCAGTTAGTGAGTATAGCCCAGGTGGCGAGTTAAAGTATGAAAACAATCCTATGTATGGGATAAAATTTAAGAAGAGATTCTGATGGCTGTTCCTAGTAGAGCAAAACTTTTATCATCTAATAAATATGAAAGAGCAGTTTTGAAGGCTGATTCTCCATTAGAAGAACCAAGTCTTCAAATTGGTGAACAGATGCCCTATATTCAGAAGGAGATGTTTGAGGGGACTGCTAAAGAACTCGGGAAAAAAACTAAAAAAGAATACGACGCCAGAGAAGCATATAAACAGATACAGGCGGAAATGTTTCATTATATGTTAAATATAAAAGGATTACCTGTAGCGCATGTACAAGGTTTAATGGCTAATATAAAGAGGGAAAGCACTTTTAAGCCTGATAATATTGCCTATGCAAGAGATTCTAATAACAATCCTATAAAAAGTAAACCAATAAGTTTTGGACTATTTCAATGGACGGGAGATAGAGCGGATAAAATGAAGGCTGCTGTACCTGATTGGGAAACAAACTGGAAAGGGCAGATTGATTATGCTCTGGGAAAAGAAAAAGGAGAGAGAAGGACCTATTATAAATGGAGGAATCAAGAATTTACATCTGCAGAAGACGCGGCTGACGTGTGGTTGAATGAATGGGAAAGAAGTGGAGATGTAGTGGCAGATAAGGAAAAAAATGAGGAGTATCTTAGGAGTTTATATCAATAATGGCAAGAACAAGCAATAAGAAGAAAGCTGGAATAGTAGTTGATTTGTGGCAGAAGGCTGATGGGGCTTCTAGGGCCAAGTGGAGAGCTATTAACCAGCAAGGATACGATTTTTACTTAGGAGAGCAGATAAGTAGTGATGAGAGAGATCAGCTAGAAGCTGCTGGTATGCCTACTTTTATTATTAATAGAATTACTCCTGTTATTGAGACTATGAAGTTCTTTGTAACTGCAGGAAACCCAAGATGGCAGGCTGTGGGAGCAGAAGAATCAGATATAGATGTTTCCTCTGTACATGCTGATCTTATGGATTATTGCTGGAATCTTAGTAATGGAAAGTCAGTTTTTGCTAATGTTATCCTAGATTCCCTTACTAAATCTACGGGTTATTTCATGATGGATGTTGACCCAGATATGGATAAGGGAATGGGAGAAGTTGTATTTAAGAGGGTTGATCCGTTTGATGTTTACCCAGACCCCATGTCCAGAGACTTCTTACTTAGGGACGCTTCTTATATAATTGTTAAGAAAGACCTTCCCAAAGAACAGTTAAAAGCATTGATTCCTGATTATGCATCGAAGGTTAAGAAAGCTAATCCTGTTAATGCAACGGTAGGGATACAAGAATATTTTGACAGAGATTTTAGTTCTGCTGAGCATATACAGCATCTTGATTTGGGGGCTGATTCCTACAAACCTGATACTGGTGAGGAAGATATAGTCATAGATTTTTATGAGTGTTATATGAAGACTAAGGAAGAATTTGTAAATGTCTTTATTAAAGCAAAACCCTCAAGAGCTCAGATGCAGGCTATTGAAGAAAAGATTGCAGATGATGTAGAACAATTTAGTAGAGAGAAGGCTGTAGAAGTTGCCGAGTTAAAAGCATCTATGGAAGAAGCTCTCATGAATGGTGAGGTTATTGAAGAGAGAGCTGCCCTTGAGATAGAGAAAGCTGAGAAAAATGCTCTAGCAGAGACTGAGATGTATGCACAGCAATTAAGAGCAAAAGCTGCTGAGGAAATAGCCAGCATAGAAAATACAATTATGACAAGAGAGGAGTTTGACCTAAGAAGTCAAGACCCTGTTTTTACTGGTTCAGTCGTAGATGCTATTCCATTCTTTGAAGACAGAGTTCAGGTTAGGTGTGTGGCTGGAGATACATTTCTTTATGAGTTTGTTCTCCCTATAAAAGATTATCCTATAGTTCCCATTCCTTATCTATATACTGGGACTCCTTATGCGATGAGTGCTGTTACTCCCTTAGTTGGAAAACAGCAAGAAATTAATAAATCCCATCAAATCCTCATTCATAATGCAAACCTATCATCTAACCTTAGATGGTTATATGAAGAAGGGTCAGTCCCAGAGGATGAGTGGGAACAATATTCTTCCTCTCCAGGTGCCTTGCTCAAATATAGGCAGGGATTTGCTCCACCTACCGCAGTACAGCCCTTACCTCTGAATAATGCTTTCTTTGGGATTACCCAGGAAGGCAAAGGAGATATGGAGTATCTCTCTGGAATTTCTAGCTCTATGCAAGGCGCCACTGGTGAGGAACACGAAACTTATAGAGGTATGTTAGCTCTTGATGAGTTTGGTACCAGGCGTATTAAAGCTTGGATGCATAACATAGTAGAGCCATCTCTTGAGCATATTGGTAGAATATTTAAAGATTTAGCACAGGCGACATATCAGACTAATAAAGTATTTAGGATTGTCCAACCGAACAATGTAGAGAAAGCTGTTGAGATTAATATTCCGATCTATAATGATCTTGGAAAGGCAGTAGAAAAGTTTAATGATTATCCTACTGCTCAGTTTGATGTTCGTATCATAGCTGGTTCTACAATGCCTATTAATAGATGGGCATTAATAGATGAATACTTTAGATGGTACCAGGCTGGACTTATTGATGATATAGCGATGTTAGCTGAGACAGATATTAGAAATAAGGAGACTATTATGAAGAGAAAGTCTCTATATTCACAAATGCAATCACAACTTGAACAATTACAAGAGACTCTAAGTGATAGAGAAGGAACTATTGAGACTCTTGAAAGGCAACTAGTACAATCTGGAATTAAACAGAAAGTTCTACAAGCTGATGGGGAGATTAGAAAAGCTGTTGTAGATACCCAGGCAAAACAAAAAGTCTTGCAGGGTGCTATAGCAGCAGAGGCAACAGTCCTCTCTGGGGCTATGAAAGCTGAACAAGGCGAGGAGTCTTGACAGAGATAACGCTGTTGTTGTAAATTAGGAGGTAATTATGGCAGAAACAGAAACTAGTTCTAGCAACTTATCTGGACCTTCTCTTGACGAGTTGGCTGCAGATAACCCTGGCACTATGGATGATATGGATTCCGCAGACTTTTTCTCTGAGCTCGATAAGTCAGTTAACGCTGTTACTTATGGGCCTGGTGAATTAGAGCAGGAGTCTCAACCCGTTGTAACAAACGCGGTGCAAGAAGCTCCTGTTGAGGAATCAGCACCTGCCGATGATTATAAGACGTTAGAGAAGAGGTATAGTGATTCAAGTTCAGAAGCCAAGCGACTTAACAATCGCATTACTGAAATAGAACCTTACATGCCTATTCTTGACGCAATGAGAGAAGACCCGAACTTGGTTTCCCACGTGCGAAACTATTTTGAGGGTGGTGGCACGGCTCCAGTAAGTGTCAAAGAGCAATTGGGGTTAGATGAGGACTTTACG
>Ga0208156_1000800_pt1 | contig 10921 bp, 13 predicted proteins | sample 1_EtaG_FD_184073 | JGI IMG/M metagenome (GOLD analysis project Ga0208156, IMG submission 184073) | Marine viral communities from the Subarctic Pacific Ocean - 1_ETSP_OMZ_AT15124 metaG (SPAdes) (version 2) | ecosystem: Environmental > Aquatic > Marine > Oceanic | place: Pacific Ocean | collected...
TAGGGCGAAACAACGATCTAAGGGAAAGGTTGATAGGGCTAAACAGAATAAGGGCAAAGTTTTTTGACGGCCCTGAGAGGCGGTCTTATCACAGATTATCGGCGAGCCGCGATTCAAAATGCGTTTTTACTGTAGCCCCGCCGCCCGCTTCTCAACACTGATCATTGGTCAGCATGTGCGTGTATATTTAGCTTCGCAGTGATACTGGCACCAATAATCAAATCAAAAAATGTCTAACTGTATTTAACTGATATTTATTTTTTAACATTGCATACAGAATCGGGAAACGATAACAGTATAACCACATTAATAGTACACTTCAGCTTTGGCACCTGATAAGTCTAGCGACCCCGCACAAGTGATTAGGTGTCAAAGCCCAACCAACACAGCCCAAAAATCTTCGCCCACTGACCATAGGATAAAATGGGATTAAGGCTTGAAATTATTTTTGCAAATTTTTTTTGCCAGCCTGACTGTGACTATGATTGATTGTAAAGGGTAGATATGAAGATGTTAAACTGAGGTTAAGGCGATAGGTACCCTAAAAAAGTTTAAAGTTGAAAACGAAATTGAGCCTCATTAAAAATTCCCGATTCCCGAAGCCTGAGCGATTGCGCCAGCAATCGTGAAGGCTGACGCCGACGCAACAGCGTCGGCAAGTTGCGCCAGCAACTTTGTGATCTGCGAAGCAGATCAGGAAGGCGAAACCGTGCGAAGCACGGGAAGAAAGTGTTTTGCCCCAGCAAAACACAATGGCAATCCGTTTGCCCCAGCAAACGATTGCTGTTGCGTTCAGCAACTCACGGCGAAGCCGTTGCAACAGCAACGGCTGAGGAAGGCGCAACAGCGCCTTCTATAGCGTCAGCTATAACCGCTTGAACAACTGAGCGTCGCTTCCATTTCATTAAAATTTGGGCTGCGTAGAGTCCAGCAATCGCTATGTTTGGAATCTTTTTATCTGTAAAAGTTGATTCAAAAAGTTGAGTCTAATCAACACTTTTAGCGGCACAAATTTTGCAAAAGAGTAGCGACACAGCTTACCGATTTTTTATTGTGTTTGTTGCTTTAATTGATGAATTAGAAACCGATTCATTGGCACGCCATTGGCAAATGGCTGGCATGAAAAATAAAATTTTTTAGTAGTCAGGGAGTCCTGATTTTGTTAGTCTTTTGGAGTGGAAGTTGTTTAGAAAGCAGAACGGGAAATTATGAGTGTACTGCTCTAACCAGCTGAGCTACAGGCCCTTGTTAATGAGTCAATGTTTACAAGGATTTTGGGATTGATTCAAGTTTGATAATTCAATCTCTGATTTGTAATGTTAAGACTTGCCCCCCTGTCGTTCAGTTATTCATTGGCAAATACATTGGTAAGAGTTTCCTAACATGTTGGGAAGATGTCCCAACCCCAATCTTCTTATAAAACCTTTCACAGAAAACTTTGAAAGGAAAAATATGACGGAAAAGATTAGCAACGCTCAGCATTGGCTTTCAGCCAACGCTTCGCGTTTTAGTGGCCGAAAGGCCGTAGTTGAAACAAGCACAACTTTTAATTTTACAAAAGCAAAATTAAACAGCGCTAAATATCAGGGCAAAAATGGAAGGCCCGATAAACGATTTGATTCAGGTTGTGACGGCTTATGTTTGTTTATTCACCCTAGTAGCATGAAAACATTCTACGCAGTGACTAGCAAAATGATGTGGAATAAGAAAAAGCAGCGAAACGAAAAGAATGCTATTTACAAAAAGATGTTTCTTTATAATCCTGACGCCACAGATCAGGGTTTAAAAGCTGCTCGCTCAAAAGTTGCTGACAAAATAAAACAGATTCTCGCGCCACGTTCCTTTACTAAAAAACAAAAGCTGTTTGGCGAGTTGGCTAAGAGTTTTATGGAAACGGGAATGAGCAACTATAGACTGGCCGATAAGACCGAGAAACACGAATATAAACAAAGCACTATTAATAAGTATAAGAAGTTAATTCGCACTTATATTTTACTCAAACCCCACTCAAAAAGAATGACAGTTGCACAAAAGAAAAAGTTTGATGTAATTGCTAATCGTTTATGCGGTGTAATTAATTATAAAGACATATTGAGCGACAAACCGCTAAAAGACTTTGCACTGCAAGAAATAACTGACTGGCATATTGAAGTGGTACAACACCGATTAAGAGATACCAAAACAACGGCCAATGATGTGGTTAAAATAATCTCAATCATCTTCACATGGGCCAAGCAAAATAAAAGATTTACTGGGGCCAATCCTTGCAGCTCAATTATTAAATTTCCTGAGCGCAAAATAAAAGCCAAGCTCATAGATGATGATGTTGAAAAAATTATGAATCATTGTAAGGGGAAGGCCTTTGATTACGCCCCGTTTTTCTGTTGCTTCAATGCCTTAATATTACTACTCGGCAAAAGAATTGATGAGATTTTGGGCCTGAGGTGGAAACAGCCATATAACCAAAAAGATATTGAAGAATGTTCAGGTTGGTTAGAAGCCGACTGGGAGAAAACAAAATATTTACATTTACGAGATACAAAAAACAGAAAGCCTGAGCGGGTTTTTCTTGATGAGGAAAGCATTGCCTTTTTAAAAAGACTGGAAGCTGCGCGATTTACCGACAGAAATTCTTGGTCAATCAAGTCCCCGTTTTTATTTCCACAAAGGCGGAACACTAACAAACATGCCAGCCAAAGCTCATTTAGAAAAAAATTGATTAAGTTAAATGAAAAGCTGGGCCTGACGATTCAGTTTAAAGATGAAAAAACTGGCAAAACAAAACAGCGCTTAGGATATCATTTTAAATTGGGGCGTAAGACTTTTGGCAGCAAGATTGCCGAAAAAGAAGGGTTGGAGATAGCGAGTAGAAAATTAAATCATTCTTCAACGCGTGTCACAAAAGAGCATTATGTTGTGCCTGTAGATACACAGCTGGAAATTGAAAATGTCTATCAAAGGAAAATTAAAAAGGAAGATAGAATTAAAGGCGTTATTGTAAATAAAAAAGAAATAAAATAAACTGCCCATACTATTAATGTTATGGGTAAAAAATATATTGCTGGCGTGACTCACAAAACTGGGTCAAAAGGTACAATCAAACAAAAAATATCTTGGAATCAATTGGGTATGGTTTTCGGCGGACATCTAGGTATGGCGCCTGAGGAAGCTGCCCAAGTTTTAACAGAGCATTTATTTAAGGATAGAAGCTGGAAAGGCGATTATAAAAATCCTCTCGGCCGAATGTGGCAAGATCAGGAAGTAGTAAAAGCATTTTGTATCGCGCTTGCTGATAGAGATAAGTTAATTAAAAAATATGGAATAATGAAAGCGACGTCTTATATGTTTTACCATTCCCAATCTTTTCAAATGTTTTTAATTTACGCCAATGTTAGATATGTGCGCGACAAATTTGGTTTAAAGAAATTTCAAAATGACTTTGCTGTATGGAAAAAATTACCATTTTTAAAAAAGAAATTTGCTAAATCTAATAAACTAAAACCTATTGCCGATAAAAAATTGCGGGCGAAAACAGAAAAAATGATTGACGATTTTGACAGCTACAATGAGAAAATGTTAAAAACTCACGAAAATACCCCTTTTGGCTGGCGACGAAAAATTTAAATTTTAAAAAATAACAAAACAAAATCAACCCTCAAAGATTCCTAACGCGTTCGGAAACCAAGCTAGTCTTAACATCTGTGCTATACGGAAAGCATGGTAAATAAAAAAATAAATAAAAAATGTCACAAACTAAATTTAGATGACGCAAAAAAATATCTACTTTCTGACGCCGCAGTAAAAAACCTCTTGCCAAAATTATGTCTTGTAAGCTCAAAACAATTGGCAAGAATTTTAAATAAGAAAAATGACAGATCGTTAAGGTCATTGCGCAGTCAGGCAGAAGGCTTCCCATTCTACAAAGATAGCAGCGGAAATGTTTACTACAACTTGCCTGAGGTGATGAAAGAGCTTCAAGTTTCATTGATAGATTAAAAATATTATGACAATAGAAAAACCAATATACGACGAAACACCTTCATTTTCCGAACACGACCCAAAATATATTTCGCCTGAGGAATTTGAAAACATTAAGAAGCAATTAAATGTTTCGCCAATGGTTTTTAAAAAAGCCAAAGTTGAAAAAAACAAGGTTGCCTTTCTTACCCCAGCCGTTCACGAGTATATGCTTTTAAGGTATGGACAATATTTAGAAAACAGCAAAGACGACGACAGCCCTTTAAATTACAAAGACTACATCAAAGAATTTTTTGATGTCAGATTGAAAAAAGGCGGGAGGAGTTTAACATGACAATCTTTGCAAAGAACAAAGCTTTCAATGAAAAACTTCGAGAAGGTAAAACTAAGAGAGTCAATTTTAGTTTAGATACCGCAGCCTATGAAAGTAGCCAACCTAAATGGGAGGGGCAGAATAAAGCGTTTGCAAAACAGTCGGCACAACAAATCGCACAAAAACATTTGCCGAACAAGAAATACGTTCACGAACAAGTCACTTACGATTCGGTAAGGGGCGCCTTAGTTGGTGACAAATCTGACAGGATTTATTCAGGAAAAGAAGCTGTGCTGCAAAATGCCAATTTTGATGAACTTAAATATTTAGAAGCACTTGGCAATGGTGAGCAGTGGGCGTTTGACAGGAACGATAAATTAATCCAGCTTGCCAATGAGAGAGCCAACGAAAAAACTAACAAACAATTAAAAGGTCTTCGGGATTGGGGGAGAAATAAATTAGCACAACCCGAAACGAGAAAAGAGCGCCAAAAATCTGATTACCATAATTTAATTAAAAAATCTGAGGCACAAGATAAGTTAGATTCACTCAAAGAAGCTGAGGCAAGAGAAAAATTATACGCTGCGCACAAAGGCACTGAAACTTTATTTAAGGGCAGCCTTCCGCCAAGCAGTCTTAATTATAGGCCCGAACAAGTTGAAACTGTTGAGCAATATATGGCGAGGCGTGAACGTGAACATAAGGAAAAAGAATTTAACGACGCATTAAAAACTGGGGTTGGAACTTTATACGGCCCCCCAAAACGATACATATGAGCAAAACTAAAAAAACTAAACAATCGCGAATAGAAGACTTAATTAAAATGTGGAAAAATAGAAAATTTATTTGCGATAAAATTGATCTGAGCGCAACAACAAAAGAGCAATTAATGTTTTGTATAAAAATATCTGAGGGGTTTTTACAAAATCAAAGCGCCACTGTTAAGCACTTACGAAACATTATTACTTGGCAGCAAGAAGTAATTGACGAAAACAGGAAAAATAAAAATGGTTAAAAAATCAATCAAAGAAGAAATTAAATTTGCTCTACGGCCTACAGCTGCACAAAAAATGATTAAATTATTTCCAAAAGAAGCGCTGGAGAAGCAAAATAAATCTGACGCTGAATTTAATAGCGCAATGGTTAAATATGCAACGAGAGTTAAAAGCAATCAAGAGCAGCTAAATTTCACCAAGATGTTGGCCCTACTACAAGAATGTATTGGGAAGCGAATCTGTAGCTGGTGTGGTGGAAAAGTAGAGCTCAGAAAAATGAATGATGTTGAAAAGGCGAATTTTTACAGGGCTGCTTTTTGTAAGTTTTGCACACTTGCGGAACAGTTGGAGGACAAGGAATTTTATGTCGGAAAAACAAATAAACAAAATTAATTATAAGCCCAAACCTATATTCATGGGAAACGGAGAAGTGTGGGATTGGCAAAGCAGATTTAAAAGTTTGGAATCTGCTACAGAATTTTTACTCGATCATGTCGGTAGAATCATACCTATAACAGAAGCGTTATTGCGTAGGAATGCACGAAAAGAAAAAGAAATAAATACGCTTTTAAAAATAATCAAAACTCTAGAAGGGAGTACTATTAATGGAAATAAAATCGGAAGAAGTAAAATCTAAAAGCAAAAGCAAGAATACGGGCGGCTGGGATAATATTGAGCCTAGTGCTGAACACAATAAAACTTTTGAAGGCCAAAAAGTTTATACAAAAGATCATATTAGCGTTGGAAGGCCTGACGAATCGGAATGGTTTACTGTCTATGGTGACACTTGGGCCGACGTCAAACTAGCCACGTTTGTGAAATTAAAAATTGATCACGAAATCTTAGATCATTTAGTTTGGGGGCCGCCTGAATTTACTCAAAGAGTGCTGCAAGAATTTAAAAAATTTAAAACTGTACAGCTGGCTTACTGGGCTACAAAAAAAGGGCGTATGGGTATTTGGCCAGTAGCCGTTCCAAGAAAATCAAAAAAGGGTGACTTTAAACTGTCAAGAAACGGCTGGATAGATAGCGCCATGCAAATTTGTGAGAAAGGGCAAAAAATTTATGTTCGTGTAGCTTCTAATCTTGAACAAAAATATTATGACGGCTGGGATATTTTTCCCGAAACGCTTGAAGAATATGGCGGGAAAAAACACGCCCTTTCATATTACGACGCAACAATGAAAGCGTTTGATGACAGAATTTTAAATCCTGAAAACTATGACAGTCACCCGTATGTCAAAGATTTAATTCGTAATCCAATAAATGTGAAGGCGGTAGAAGATGGCGAGTAAAAATAGACCTAGAGATCCAAAAGCCCGCCGCCAAGACGAATTAGACACTTATGAGGAAAACCAATCTTTTGAGAAAAAAGATTCAAAAATTTCTTCCATAGAAGCCTGTAGTGAAGCAAAACAGGTTGGCCCCGACCCTAGACTCACGGGAAAAAATAAAAAAATCAAGAAAAGAAACAAACCTTTTATTAACTGCTTTGGGATTAAAATAGAATGATCACGAAGCAACGCATAAAACAATTTAAAGAATTGGGTTTTGAACATGTTGATGTTTTAGATTTTGAATTTAAACAGATAGACGGGAATCCACCAAAGCCAGTTTGTATTGTAATTAAAGATTTAATTACAGGAATCACTACTAAAGAATGGCTGGTCAATAAGAAATTTAAATATCCTCACCCCATACCGAAAACATTGTTTGTATGTCAGTGGGCTGTCGCCGAAGTTAGCTGCTTGATAGAACTTGGCATTGAAAAACCAAGGGCTGTTTTTGATACGTTCATTGAAGAAAAGAAAATGTTCAACGGGATATCAAAAGGATTTGGGTTGCTAGATGTTTGCAAACGACACGGCATTAAGGGCGTAATGTCCGAAGATAAAAAGGAATGGTTTAGAAATACTGTTATTAAAAATTACCCCAACTATAGCGAGGAAGATAAGACTGGCATTCTTGACTATTGCGAAGAAGATGTTGTCACAACTGAAAAATTATTTTTATCGCAGTTAGATTTACTCACTGCAAACGAAAACAACTTTCACAAAATAATTAGTCAGGCGTGTTTTCATGGGCGTGCTATGGGCTATTGTGCACAAGTAGAGGCTAACGGAATTTATATTGACCACGTGCTTTATAAAGATTTTAGGGCCAACTTTGAAAAGATTAAACAGCTGGAAATTGAAGAAATAAATAAGCTGTGTGATGTTTATGACGGTGACTCTTTTAATCATAAAAAATTTGAGGAATTTCTAAAAAGAGAAAATATTTATAAAAAGTGGCCGAAAACTCCAACGGGTAAAGCCAAAACTGATGACAGGACATTTTATAGATTCCAACATATTCCAAAAATATTTGCTCTAAAGAATTCTCATTTCATTATCAACTCTCAAAAATTAAAAGGATATCGGTTGGGTGAAGATAATCGCTCACGTTCACCATTAAATATGTTTCAACAGCTAACTGGCCGAACAAATGTTTCAACAGCCACAAATCCATTCGGGGCGCCAAGATTTATGCGAACATTTATTCACCCTGACGAAGATTCTTCTTACGTATATTTTGATTTTAAAGGACAAGAGCCGAATATAATGGCAGCGCTTTCACAAGATAAAAATATGCTGGCCGCTGTTAATTCGCCCGACCCGTATTTGTTTTTAGCCAAACTTGTTCGTGCTGTTCCACAAGACGCAATACGAAAAAATTATGAAAAGGCACGTGAAATGTACAAGGTGTCATATCTTGCAATTGCGTACGATCAAACGCCCTACGGGTTAAGTGCAAAGCTGGGGGTATCATTAGCTGACGCAACTTTTATTCACTCTAATATTAAAAATGTTTTCAAAGATTATGGAATATGGATTAGAGGCTTAAAAGCAAATGCGGGAAGAAGGGGATTTTTTGAAACTAAATATGGCTGGAAGTATCATTTTAATGATGAGTCTAAAATAAATCCAAAACGATTATCCAACTACCCAATACAAGCAAACGGCGGAGAAGTTTTGCGAATGGCTATGATTGATGTAATGGAAAACGGGTTTGATAAAAATGTATCTATGATTGTTCACGACGCCCTGTTGATACATCTGCCAAGAAAAAATCTTGCCGCTAACATTAGAAAAATAAAATCATTAATGGAAAAAGCGTCTAAGAAAGTGATCGGTCGCGAGATTACTGTTGATACCAAAATAATCAGAAGGCATTTTCATCAAGAAAGTGAACACCGCGATAGGTGGAATATGCTTTATAAAAAATATTTAAAAGCAAGGGAGTGTACTAATATCGGACAGTAGCAAATTATAGGGTGTACTAATATCGGACTGGCTGTCCGCTCACATAACAGCCGTCACCTTCGTATTAATATTCGTATTATAGATATTACTTATTATTATTATTATGACCCGTAAGATAGAGTTGAATCTCAAATCCAAGAAAAGCGACGGCAAAACTAAGTTTAGTTTCATAATGAATTACAATTATAAGGCGGCGGCTTCTTTTATAAAGGTTGGCGGAAAGGCTGGGCCAGCTATCTATAATTATTTAAAATTTAAAAAAGGAATGAATGGAGATCATTTTTATACGCTGCCCAACAATCATTTCTTAGTTAAATACGGGTTGGCAAGACAGCGTACTGCTGAATCATTAATTTTGCTTGAGGCTGCGGGTTTTGTTCAATTAAGAAAAGAAGTAGGTAAATCAACACGAGTGAGATTATTAACAAGAGTATATGACTAAAAAATATATAACTAAAATTACCCCCAACCAGCAAAGGTTTATTGATAACTATTGCAGTCATTATGGAGAGTGGTCAGCAACTCAGTGTGCAATTTCCGCTGGCTACGAAAAAAGCAGCGCCCATACTCGCGCCAGTGAACTTTTAAACTGGCGTTTATATCCTGAGGTTAGAAAAGAAATTGATCTGAGGCTTTCTGATTCAAGGAAAGTTTGGGAAATTGATCGTAATAAAAGCATGGCGAATCTATTTAGAATTGGTCAGGAAGCTGGCGCCAAAGGGCAGTATGGGGTTAAAGCGAAGTGCGAACAACTGAGAGGACAGCTGGCTGGGCTATATATTGAGAAGCAAATGGTTTTACAAAAAGAACTCACAGAAGAAGATATTGAAGCTAAATGGAAAACTATGTTTAAAACACGCGAAGAAATGGAAGCCATGCACAAACAAATATTAGAAGGCGTTTGGGGAAAAGAGGATTTAATTAAAAGCGAAATAAAAAAAGTTGAAGACGAAGATATAGCGGAGAAGGAAGAAACACTAAGAAATTATAATGAAGATAGGGCGAAACAACGATCTAAAGGAAGGGTTGATAAGGCTAAACAGAATAAGGGCAAAGTTTTTTGACGGCCCTGAGAGGCGGTCTTATCACAGATTATCGGCGAGCCGCGATTCAAAATGCGTTTTTACTGTAGCCCCGCCGCCTTTATTCATACAGGCTGCCATAATTTCACACGAAATGATTCAATAATTTCTCATACCGATTACATACCGATTTTTCCGATATAAAGATTCAAAACACTAGGTTTTACAACACTCGGAATTTGCTCCGTAAATTCCTCGCGTGCTTCCAGTTACATTGTAAAACTTTAATTATTATTTCCAGAATTGGCACAGAGATGCGTCAGATTTAACGGAAAACTTCGATGGTCTTGCCATGCTCCAGCTCATGACAGGATGCAACGTCTTGGACTCCAGAGAGTCCATAGCATTGATGTTTGAGAGGATTTAGAAATAGGATTTTGGATAATCGTAATTTAATGATATCTTGGTATAAGAGCACAAAATGACTCGAAGAGAAATTATAAAAAATATTATTTTAGTTTTATCCAGTATATTTTTTACATTTCTAGTATTAGAGGTCTTTATTAGATTTATTTTAAAAGATGGTCCAAGAAATGAATCAGGTTTTGGTTTTTTAAAAGATCAGCCAATAGAATCTATGGAAGATAGTGTACTAGGTTGGAAACCAAAAACTGGAAAGTACACTTTTAAACCATGGTCGAAAAGCGGAAAAGTAACAATACTAACCAATCTTGAAGATGGTGGACGTTTAACAGGATACAACAATAAGAAAGAAAAAATTATTTTTATAGGAGGCTCATTAACCAAAGGACAGGCAGTTGATGATAAGGAAGCTTTTCCTTGGCTACTACAAAAAAAAATTAAAAATTACAAAATCAAAAATTATGGGGTTGGTGGCTATGGAGGAGTTCAATCATTTTTAAAACTACAAAATATATTTGAAAATCAAAATAATATAAAACTAGTAATCTATGGATTTATACCTCATCACGAAGTAAGAAATATTGCATCTGGTTCTTGGATGTATTTATTTAACAAAGCAGCAAAGAGAACAGAAGGAAAATTAAGTTTACCCTATGCATCAATAAAAGACAAAAAACTAAAAATTCATAAACCAAAACAATATTTAAAACTGCCATTTGGAAAGAAATCTGCATTGATTGCGAAAATTGAAAAAAAAGTCTTGAAGTTAAATTCTTTTAGAAGATCTTTCCATGAAACTAAAATTTCACAAGAAATTATTTTAAGTATGAAAAAAATTTCTGAAGAAAATAAATCAAGATTTGTATTTCTTATTTTAAACAAAATACC
>Ga0208156_1000803_pt1 | contig 10867 bp, 8 predicted proteins | sample 1_EtaG_FD_184073 | JGI IMG/M metagenome (GOLD analysis project Ga0208156, IMG submission 184073) | Marine viral communities from the Subarctic Pacific Ocean - 1_ETSP_OMZ_AT15124 metaG (SPAdes) (version 2) | ecosystem: Environmental > Aquatic > Marine > Oceanic | place: Pacific Ocean | collected...
TCTCGGCCTCAAAAACATTTGGGAAGTAGTTTGCTACGACTCGAGTGGGGCTGAAAAATGGCGAGAGAAGAATAAGAACCTTGTAACCACAGAAGGGCTGAACCATGTGTTAAGCATTACGCTTGATGGTGGAACCCAGATCACCGCATGGTATGTGGGGCTTGCAGGAGCAGGTACGAAGGCCGCAGGTGACACCATGTCGTCCCATAGCGGGTGGGCGGTAGTTGCGGATTACAGCGAATCTGTTCGCCAGACGCTTACGCTAGGAACCGCTTCTTCTGGGAGTATAGATAACACCTCTAATAAGGCTGTCTTTTCAATCAACGGAACAGCGACTGTAGCGGGCGCTTTTATAACATCGAGCAACACCAAGTCAGGTACAACTGGTACCTTGTACGGTGCCGTGGACTTTAGTTCCTCAAGATCAGTTATCTCTGGCGACACTCTTACGGTTACGGTTACGCTAACGGCTGCATCTGCTTAATAGGAGGCTACTATGGGCATAGAAACAGCCTCATATATTAGCGAGTTAGTTGATACCAATCCTGTTGTTGGTGATCCAGTTGGGGAGGGTGATGATCATCTTCGCTTGATTAAGACTGTGTTGCAGACGCAGTTTCCCAATCTTACTGCGGGTGCTGTAAACACCACTCAAACAGAGATGAATCTGTTAGATGGTGTAACTGCATTAGTCTCTTTGGCATCAGATCAGTCTTGGTCTGGTTCCCAAAGAGGAACTCCACAAACTATTACTCAGGGAACAGATATAGATTTGGATACAGGAAACAACTTCCTGTGGACTCCAGCAGCAGCAGATGAACTATCCTTCACTAATGAAACTACTGGACAATCAGGATTCATTAAACTGATAAATCCCTCTGCTTATGTTATTACCAAAGGCTCGGAGGTAAAAGCCTCTGCTACATTCCTTGCGGATGTTACAGTTGCAGGAACCTATCTGGTTACTTACTTTTGTGATGGAACTGACGTCTACGTTTCCGCTTCTGCTGCGCTTTCCTAATGACGCTACTCCAGTCAGGTCTTGCTAAATCGGCTGCTGCTGACGCCTACACCGTCGATCAATCTCTGCGCCTCAATGCTGCAGATACTCCATATTTAATTCGTACTCCCGGTACGGGTAATAGAAAAACGTGGAGTGTAAGTTTTTGGGCAAAATTAACTAAAGCAGATACCTCTACTTACGGAGTAATATGGTCTGCTTGTGCGACAGCCGCAAGCTTGCCGGGAGATGTAATTATTGTCGAAACTGGTGATGCTAACTGGAGATTTTGGATTGACGGCTCTTCGGAGGGCGATAGAGATCTTCAAGCAGTAGCAAGAGATCCATCATCGTGGTATCACGTAGTTTGTTTTTTTGATTCCCCAAACCAAACAATGGGGATGTATATCAATGGTGAATTGCAAACCGCTATGAGGGCTACAGGCAATCCAACATTAAATTACGACTCAGATACATTTGATGGTTCTACTCCTATAAGGATAGGAGAACCAGCATCTACGCGAGCAGGAGATGATTGTCTTGATTGTTACGTTGCTGAGTTTCATATGGTTGATGGTCAGGCTCTTACTGCATCCGATTTTGGAGAAACCTCTGCCACAACTAACCAGTGGGTTCCCAAGGAATACGAAGGTACTTATGGTGACGAAGGGTTTTACCTTAAATTTGCTTCAACAGAACTAGCGGATAGTTTTACGGATAGTTCTGACGCAACCGCATTTACCCCAACGGAAGATTTAACTTGTCAGGTTCTTGTAGTTGGTGGTGGCGGAGGTTCAGCTACTAAAGGCAGTGCCTGTGGCGGCGGTGGAGCAGGTGGGCTTGTCTATGTTTCCAGTTATGCCGTAACAGAAGATACAGATTATGCGATAACTGTAGGTGCAGGAGCAGCATCAGCTGTAGGCACCGCAACTGCCGCTACTGATGGGGCTGATTCCGTATTTGATGTTTCTGACACTACGCAAATATTAACGGCAAGTGGCGGTGGTGGTGGGTCTTCAAATGGTTCTGATGCAAATGATGGCGGATCAGGTGGTGGAGGATCAAATGACAACCTTGGCTATGGAGCTTATGGTTCTAGCGATCAAGTAACAACCTTTGGATCATATAGTGGCGTTGGTTTTGGATTTAGAGGTGGCGCAGGAACATCTACATACTCAATGACAGCAGCCGGTGGCGGAGGCGCTGGAGCCATTGGCTCGGCTCCGGCAAGCACAACTGTCGGAGGGGCTGGCGGTGTTGGTAAAGATTATTCCTCTGTTTTTGGAACAGGTGTAGGTGCTTCAGGCTGGTTTGCCGGAGGAGGTGGTGGTGCCGGAAATACAGCCGGAGGAGGAGCTGGTGGAACAGGTGGCGGTGGAGCAGGGGGAACATACCCAGCCGTAGGTACCGCTGGATCAACAAATACAGGTGGCGGTGCTGGTGGTTCATCAGCAGACGCTAATCCATCTGCTGCCGGTGGATCTGGTGTCGTTATTGTTCGCTACGCTGGTTCCGTTACTAAAGCCACAGGCGGAACAATCTCAACTATAACTGTTGATGGAAGTGATTATAAGATTCATGTTTTTACGTCCTCTCGTTCCCCACACACAATCACCGCAAACGGAGATACAGTCAATACAAGAGCTGTAAGAAAGGTTGGTGACAGTTCTATTTATTTTGACGGAACTGGGGATTATTTATCTATTCCACAGTCTGATGAATTTGCAGTTGGCTCTGGGGACTTTACAATTGAGACATGGATAAGGCCAGATTTAAGCGATTCATCCCGTAAAGCTCTTTATACAACAACAGATAATACGCAGTCGCCCCCAAGAGCTGGACTCCGGTTTATTATAACAACTACTGGTATAGTTGAATTTTATGGCTCAACTGTTGATTCATCAACCGATACTATTAATTTTAATTCCACAGCTGGGGATGTAGTTACAGACGTATGGCAGCATATTGCCGCCGTTAGGGATGGAAGCACCTTTCGTTGTTATGTCGATGGCGTTCAAGTCGGAACGTACTCAATAACAAATACTTCTTATTCAATTCCAGCCCCAGGTGCATGGTGGCTTGGAAGGTCTGAAGACTACTATTCAACACAGTACATAGACGAGTATCGTTTCAGCACAACTTGCCGCTATCCAGACGGAACAACTTTTACTCCGTCAACCACAGAATTCACCGCAGACGCAGACACCAAACTCTTAATCCACTCTAATTGGACTGGTGGGTTAGGTGCAGACAGTTCCGGAAACTACAACGAGTTCACCGTAAACAATCTAGTGGCTACGGATCAGGTGAAGGACAGCCCAACTAATAACTTCTGTACGATGAGTCCCTTGATCGTTAATGCCGCCTACACCTATAGCGAAGGTAATTTAAAAGTTGTAGGAGGCACTGTGCAGGGTTCTATGTACGGAACTATGGGTGCTACATCCGGAAAGTGGTACTGGGAATCTTTTTTGGAAGCTAGTGATAATGGAGTTCTAGGATTCACCACCTTCGAAGACATAATGAAAAATAATCCTTACTATCCGGGTTATTACACACCGGGTTACGCAAAGCAGGATACGAATTATTATTACAACGAAACAAGTTCTACGGGTGAGCCTGATATAGACGAAGGTGACATTATGAATGTTGCCGTAGATGTGGATAGTGGAAAATGCTGGTTCGGTATAAATGGCGTCTGGGATACAGGTGACCCGGCTACCGGAGCAACCCCTACATTTACAAATGCCAATATAACATCCTGTATAGCATCCGGAAGACCAAGATCGGCAACGGTAGTTTGGAACTTTGGTCAAGACAGTTCATTCGCTGGAGCAAAAACCGCACAAGGAAACCAAGACGAAAACGAGATCGGAGATTTTTACTACACACCACCGTCAGGTTTTCTAGCAATGTGTTCGAGTAATCTCCCTGACCCCTCTATCAAAAAACCCGGTGTTAATTTTAATACCATTCTCTACGATGATGGTGCTGGTGCAAAAACAGGTGTGGGCTTCCAGCCTGATCTTGTCTGGGTAAAATCAAGAGGTAGCACTTACGAACATGAATGGACAGATGCAGTTCGTGGAGTGACTGAAGCATTGTCATCTGATTCTACAAATGCTGAAACTACAGATTCCACTGGACTTACTGCATTTGGCACAGATGGCTTTACCGTAGGTGCGGATACTAATTACAGTGATACCACTGGTTCCGGTATGGTTGCATGGTCTTGGAAAGCCGGTACTACATTTGATCCAGCAACTGCTGGAAGCGTTGTAACTGGGTCTGGCAGTTCAAATGCTACAGCAGGATTTAGCATTGTAGGTTATGAGGGTACTGGCTCTGCTATGACTATAGGTCATGGATTAAGTTCTGCACCCGATTTAATTATTGTTAAAAACAGGGATGCTGCTGATGCTTGGCAGGTTTACTGTTCGTCAAATACGGCTGCACCAGAAACAGATTATCTTGTGTTAAATACTAATGCTGCCACAGTCGATAATGTTGACAGATGGAACGACACAGCTCCAACCTCTTCAGTATTTACTGTTGGGGATGGTGTAGAGGTTAACACGGATGATGAGAATTACATAGCCTATTGTTTCCATTCCATAGAAGGATACAGCAAGGTTGGTTCTTACGAAGGAAACGGAAATGCGGATGGATCTTTCGTATACACTGGATTCAGACCAGCATTCGTCATTACCAAATCTATAGATAGCACAAGTGACTGGCAGATGTTTGACGACAAGAGAATAGGTTATAACGTTGATAATTATGAACTTGAGGCAAATGACAATGCGGTAGAGGACACATCAACAGAATTTATTGACATAGTTTCTAACGGATTCAAAAATAGAATTGCAACTGATCCAAATGTTGCTGAAACATATCTCTATATCGCTTTCGCAGAATCCCCATTCAAATACGCAAACGCAAGGTAATAAATTATGTGGTATTCATCAAGTCACGGACTAATAAAAACACCAAGAGCCATTACCAAGGATGGTGTGGATTACCCCCCACAGATATTCCGTAAATTTTCTAAAGAGGAACTGGAAAATCTTGGTTTTCATCCGGCACGATTATCGGTTGCGGATCAACGCTACTACAACACAAGTGGTGAGCAGTATGCTTTTGATGCGGCCACTAACGAATGGGTAGTGTCCTACGGTTCCACTCCAAAAGATGTCGATCAAATTAAGAAGTCGATGAAAGATAAGGTAAGAAAAATCGCATCATCGACATTGGCTCAGTCAGACTGGATGACTCATAGAGAGTCAGACGGTGGAACTGCTATGTCAGCCGACTGGAAAACCTACAGGGCTTCCGTAAGGGCTGAATCAAACGAGAAGGATGGCGAGATTGATGCGCTTGTCGATTTGGACGCAATCAAGGCTTACGATGAGGCTGGCGGTGTAAATGCTGGCTGGCCCAATGATCCTGATTTTGTGGAGGTAATATAATGGCTTTAGAAAGCGCAACATACGTCAGTGGACTTGTTCAGGCAAATCCGCCCGGAACCGACGTTATATCCCAGGGAGATGACCATCTTCGTCTCATCAAAAAAGTTCTACTCAACTCATTCCCAAATGCTGATGCGGCAATAAATGGAATTCATGTAAAGGCTACAGCCCCATCTTCAACTACGGCTGGATTGCTATGGTTTGATTCGACTAATAATGTTCTGAAACTTCGGGACGAAACAGATTCTAGTTGGATAGCCCTAGCAATATCTCCAGTAACAGACTACAAGATACTTGGAAGCCCAACTGTTGGATGGACTCTGCCCACGGCAGATGGTTCCAGTGGGGAGGCAATGACAACTAATGCCTCTGGGGTTTTGTCATTTAATCCGGTAGGAAAGGTCACCAGTGTAACCCACGCCATACAGAGCGCAAGCAGTTCTTTGAGAAGCACCTCTTATGTAGACACCGGGATGACCATTACCCACAGCAAATTGAGCGCAACTAGCACTCTATACCTACAGTTAAACTTTCAGCAGCAATCATTTTGTAACTTTGAGTCAACTACTGTCCAATACAATTATATACAATTAACCAACACATCAGGCACAATAATTGCTAATACGACTGCTGATATTCAAATTGCTGCAATGGAAGATGTTGGGGAGGGAACTGGTGTATCATGGGATTGGTCTTCTAATTTCTCTAGGATGTTTAAGATTGCCAATGCGGATTGCCCAACTCCAGGGATTGCTTCTCAGGTATTCAAGGTATATCTAAAAATGACTAGTTCAGATGACGGTGGTTGTGCGGTAAAAAATGGCACAATTATGGTATGGGAGGTCGAATAATGGATACTAGATTACTGAGCAATACATTAGCGACCCTATCAAGTGGTTCTGATTTTGCCATATATGGGGATGTGAACAACGAAAGCGACTACGGAAGTAATGTTACATTTGCTATACCGGCTAACAAACCGTCTTGGTCAGAAGTCCAAAGTGGACAATCGGCAGAGCAGTGGAAGGTAGTTCGTGGTAAAAGGGATAGAAAACTATTAAGTTGTGATTGGACACAGCTAGGCGACGTAACAATGTCAGGTGAGTTATTAGCAAACTGGCAATCCTATAGACAGTCTCTAAGAGATGTACCTACGCAGGCAGACCCCTTTAATATTACCTGGCCTACGCCCCCATCCTAATGCCATTGGTACCTATTAACGATGTTGGAACTGTGGGAATTATACGAGACACCCCACCCTATCAACTGCCCCCTAATGTTTGGAGCAATGGGAACAACGTAAGGTTTCTTGACAACGGAGTCAAGAAATGTTCTGGCTATGAGGAAGTCTTTGCGACCCTTCCGTTTGCCGCTTATTATATTATCCCATTCTTGGATAATGGTGGGACATATTATTGGTTGGCGTTTGGATTGAACAATGCTGCTGTATGGGATGGTAGCAACTGGGTTGACATTACTCGACAAAAGGTTGGGCAATTGAATGGTTCTTTGTCTGCGTCTGCGACTTCCATAGTATTGGATGACTCTTCCTTTTTCCCATCGTCTGGAACTATTGCTATAGGAACTAATGAGACAGCAGATTCCTCCATAAATTTATACGAGGAAATCTCTTATAGTGCTAATAATACCGGAACTAATACATTAAGCTCTTTAACGGTCGTCAATGCCCACCCTGATAACGAGATCGTAACCCCGGTAGGAACTACGGCAACTGGAAATAACCTGTATTCCGCTACCTCTACGGAGAACTGGAGAGTCACCATATTAAATGGATTGTTGGTTGCTACTAACGGCTACGATACAGCCCAGATGTGGCCTTTAGCCAGTGGGGTACCTAACAAAACTGTACCATTAAGAGAGTTGAAAAACTGGCAAGCCACTACAAGTTTCTGTAAGTCTATATCTTCTTTCAGGACTTTCCTTGTGGGGCTGAACTGGCAGATTGGTAGTGTGGAATATCCAAATCTGGTGAAGTGGTCTACGGAGGCTGCCGCATTAAGCCCACCAACTTCTTGGGTAGAAAGCGATGCAACTCTGGATGCGGGTGAATACCAATTAACTGATACCCCAGGAAAAATAATAGATGGCCTTCCTTATGGAGATTCATTCCTCATTTATAAGGAAGACTCAATCTACATTATGAATTTTGTTGGGACACCCTACATCTTTTCATTCAAGCTCCTATCGCCAACGATTGGCCTATTAACCAAGAACGCTGTAGCAGAATTCTCTGGAGGTCATTTTTTCGTAGGTAATTCTGACTGCTATATTACGAATGGACAGCAGGTGACAGCCCTCCTACCGAATAAACTTCGTAGGGAGATGTTCTCCGATTTGAATGGAGACAACTACCAAAAAGTGTTTGTTGTAGCAGACCACGCTAGAAATGAGATGTTGGCGTGTTATCCGGCCGGAGTCTCTACGATTCCTAATAAGGCGATCATATGGAATTGGCAAGACAATACGTTTTCTATGCGAGATATCCCAGACTTATACCATATAAATGCGGGTATCGCAGCGATAACGAGTGGCACTCTTTGGCCCCCACAAACTACACTTGATGGTGCTATAACGGCAGGATCGCCAGCTACTAGCGGTAGTTTATCGGTAGATAGTACGGTCGCTTCAGAGGCAGTATTTTCTACTCCAACTGGAACAATAATACTCCAGGGAGATACAGACCCATATGTGGGTGAACAGATAACATATACGGGGACAACCTCAACGTCTTTTACAGGGATAACGAGGGGGGCAAATTCTACTACAGCCGCGTCACATGATGATGGTATTGCGGTAAATCAGGTTACAACGACATGGGATACGGTTCCTGGTATATGGGGAACTGGAAATTATGATAATGTATTGAAGAGCTTGGTGTTTGCCAAGCCTAACCAAAAGGCTACCATAAGTGGAGCTACCGCTGCTAATCCAGTGGTTATTACCTCTACTGTTCATGGGCTATCTGATGGTGATTTAGTTTCTATAAGTGGTGTTGTTGGTATGACTCAGTTAAATGTGAATACCTACTATGCTAAGGTTACTGGTTACTCGACAACTACTTTTGCCCTATATAGTGATTCTGATTTAACAACCACGGTAGATGGGAGTGCTTACACCGCATATTCAAGTGGCGGTTATGTGGATATGCCAAAGCTGTTTAGGGATGATCGAGGTAATCAAGAAGACGGAACTAATATGACCTCTTACATAGAGAGGACTGGTTATGACTTGGGTGATCCATCGGCCCAGAAGTTAGTTAGTGCGGTGTACCCCAAAATAGAGGTAACTGGAGACAATACTATAAATGTATATGTCGCCAGCCAGATGACCACAGAAGATGGAGTTTCTTGGAATCCAGATATTGGTGGAGCGCCAATTGCATTTAATCCCAATAGTCAATCCAAGGTGTCGTGCCGAGTAACTGGAAAATTCTTTGGTGTGAAGTTTGAATCAGCATCAGATATTGATTGGAAATTACATGGGGTTGAATTCGAGGTGAAGCCAAGGGGAAGGCGCGGAAGTAGGTCATACTGATGGTTAATGCCCCAGCAAAGGATATTAAAAGTGTCAACAGGTGGTCGCCTAACCCGGCTCCAGTTGATCCTCAACAGTTGCCCGATTACCTGTTCAACGAACTGAACAAAGTCGGGGATATAATTTTTAACCTAGATACATTCAGACTTGAGCCAACTTATGTCGCGCCAGAAAAACCTAGAGCAGGAGATATCAGATACGCAGCCGGATATGGAACAGCCGGAACATGGGGGGCAACTCTTGGAGCAGACGGAATCTATTGGTACAACGGAACCTCTTGGGCGTCCATGTGATGTCTCTTTAATAGACCCAAAAGAGGTCGAATCTATATGGCCTATTGTATATCCTCTGATTGATAAGTGCCACAGGTATTCAAATGGGGAGCTAGAGACGCAAGATTTCCTAGAGATAATAACCTCTGGCGCTATGCAACTATGGGTTGCCACAGATGAGAACTTGATATTCGCTGCCATGATTACTGAGCTTGTTAAATACCCAAGGAAGAAAGTTATGCGGATCATAGCCATTGGTGGGGAGGGGATGAATCGTTGGATGAGATTCTTCCCGTCATTAGAGGCTGCCGCTTTAAAGGCAGGCTGTACCGGATTAGAAACTCTGGGTAGGAAAGGATGGCTCAAGGTCTTAAAGGATTGGGAATGTACTTATTACATACTAACAAAAGATATAAAATATAGGCTTCAATGAGGAAATAATTATGGCTGGACTAACAACATCAAAAGCCACTGAACAACCGTGGAAGGAGCAGATACCTTACCTAACTAAGGGCTTCGCGGAGGCCGAACGCCTTCTGCTACCAGAGAATCAGCCAAAGTATTACAGTGGCAAAACCCTCGCTGAATTTACACCCGCTGAACTCGCCGCTCAAAAGAATATTATAAACTATGCGGGCGGAGATCGAGTCAGGGCAATGCAGGATGCCTCTGAAAACCAACTGCTTGGAACTTATGACCTTGCAAACCAACTGGCACAGAAGGCAACAGGATATGGTGATACTGCCGCTCAATATGGTGATGCTGCTGTTCAATCAGGTATTGCTGCTGTTCAAGATGCACAAGCCAGAGCTGACGCAGTAGGGGCATATGGAAGCGGCCTCATGGATTATGGTCAGGGCGCAACCAGATATGGTATGAGCCAAGGACAGTATGCAGGGATGACTCCTTTCCAAGATCGACAGTTGTCAGAGATGTTAGCCGGTGATGTTGACGTATCAAGCCTTGCCCCAGTTTTGAATGCTATGGGCAGAGATGTGATGGGGGAAATACAAGGAAACATACTGCCAGGAATTAGATCACAACAGGTACAGTATCAGCCTGGAGGAAGCTCTAGGGGTGACATCGTAACAAGCAACGCCGTCACTGCAGCCAACCAGAGAATGATTGATAATGCCTCTAGGATGTACGCAGATGCGTATTCACAGGCACAAGGACGCAGATTGCCAGCCGGTCAGATGGCTCTCCAGGCGCAACAGGCAGCCCAGCAGTTAGGCACACAGGGTGCTCAGTTAGGTCTGGGTGCAGGTAGCCTAGCACAGCAGGGTTATGGCACAGGACTACAGGGTTATGACACAGGGCTAAAGGGAGTGCAGACAGGACTACAGGGAGTGCAGGCAGCTCAAGGAGCAGGCCAGCTAGGATTATCGGCGCTGAGTCAATACCCAAGCGTTATGCAGGCTCCGCTTTCCATGTATAAAGCAGCCGGACAGGTTGGTGCTCAACAGAGAGCAATGAACCAAGAAACTATAAACCAAGCGATGGCAAAGCACAACTATGAGCAGATGGCTGATCAACAGGCATTACAGAACTATATGTCTATGATCTCAGGG
>Ga0208156_1000804_pt1 | contig 10866 bp, 15 predicted proteins | sample 1_EtaG_FD_184073 | JGI IMG/M metagenome (GOLD analysis project Ga0208156, IMG submission 184073) | Marine viral communities from the Subarctic Pacific Ocean - 1_ETSP_OMZ_AT15124 metaG (SPAdes) (version 2) | ecosystem: Environmental > Aquatic > Marine > Oceanic | place: Pacific Ocean | collected...
CAATCGGGCGCCCAAAGTTCGCATAAAGACCAAAGTTGTCCCCTCGGTGATCTACGCCCTCTAGGTTGCACGGGTGATCACCTTCTACTCCCGAACAGGCATCCCACGTAATAGGGCTTGGCGGAAGCAAATCAAGTGGATTTGTTTCATGAATTCCTGGCTGTGAGTGCTGCATGCATGCAGCAGGGCCAGGAAATACTTCGTCTTCCACATCCGCTGGTGAAAGATCTTTTTGGTTGTCGAGGTCATCAGAAACTGTATCTTGTGGTGCTTGGCAAGCTACCATTAACAGACATAATATTAACGAAATTAATCGTAACATAATAAAATACCTCCTGTTTTAACTAGGAAGCAAATAGCGTGCCACTACGTAAAATCTTTAGGATCTCTATATTTTTGTCTTACCTTTTCGGAAATGGGGATGGCCTCTCCATCTCCATCTATGCGAACAAAGGTCATTTGAGTATTCACCACAGCACGTTGAGTTCCGTTATATACGGAGTGTCGACGGGCCTCCATATTGAGGACTAAAGAGGTTTTTCCTACTTTAGCTACCTCTCCATATATTTTAATAATTTGGCCCGGGCGGCATGGCTTCTCAAATGTTAAACCCGCAATATGTTTGGTGACCATTCGCGGCGTGTCGGCAACTTGTGCTGCATATGCTGCAGCGGCCTCATCTAACCATGCCAACATTACTCCACCAAAAAGATTTCCATGATATCCCACATCTTGTGTCTTTATAAAGTGTGTTGATATTAATTCCATTAAAAACTACTATCTCTACCATGGTTGTCCTCTTTTTTGGAGGTACCAAAGCAATCAGTCGTTTCACAAAGTTTATCAACTTTTTCTTTCATAGAATCAATTTTTTTATGCAGCGTCTTTAAAGTTAATTCTATCTCATCTTTCATATTTTTTTTAGACTTCATTTTATTAATCCTTTAAATCGGTACTTTCGAGCAATGTATATGTAAAACTATTCCCGAATTGTTTTTCGCTAGCGCGAATTGTCGTCATAAACTCTTTGAAATCACCATCATTTTTGAAAACCTGACAGCCGGCGCTCCATTTATTTACCTGAGTAGAGTTGCGGCCCGCTTTATGAATGTTAATTCCAAAATATCCTGTAGCTATCGTATCATCGTTCATATCATGGTTGGAATCACGGTCACCATCGCGCCATACCGAAAGCGGCCCACCGCGCTGGCATAAAGCATCGTATTTTCCGCGATGTTTATCAATTTGATAGGCACCACGATACTGACCGGGACAAAGTATGGCTGTGCCGCTTACATTCATCGGCTTTTTAAGCCAATAAAGACCTGGATCGGTTGTAATTTGATAAGAGTCGACAAGCCACCTTTTGTGGGTATCCCGATAGCAAGCAAGTAACGTGTCGTCAAACTTGTTGACGCGACCATCTATATTCCTGATACCGATAATATTAATATTATGGGAACGCTGCCCGTTGAAGAACACATAATTTTTTTCTTCCAAGATTTTTTGTAATCTTTCTTTAATAATCTCAGCGTGTAGCCCTCTTATTCTTGACATTATAACAGATACCTCCCACTAAATAGATTATCTGAGCTATAAGTATGCTTCTCACTTAAGATTTAGACTTTTTGTGCCTTTTCAGCATCAAAAATTCTTGACATTCAACAATATATGAATTATAATAGTTATTAGTTGTCTTCTTAAGATAATTAGTACATGAGCGTCTTCCGAAAACATAAATCTATCGTCGATCGAGCCGCGAGCGACCGACATCGCCATAAAAAGAAAATTGACAAGGCGATTAAAGAGTCCATTAAAGATGTAGTCGCCGAAGAGTCGATTATTGGTCAAAATGGCAAAAAAAAGATAAGAATTCCGATTCGAGGCATCAAAGAATACCGGTTTATCTTCGGAGATAACGAAAATAACAAATCTGTAGGCTCCGCCGGCGATCATAAGATCAAGAAAGGTCAAAAAATCGGTCAAAAGCGCGCCCGGCTGGCCAGAGGACAAGGAGCGGGCCACGGAAGCAACGAAAAAGGCGATGAATACTACGATGTAGAGGTTACTCTCGAAGAATTGGCCGAATATCTGTTCAATGATCTAGAATTACCGGATTTAGAGAAGAAACAGTTTCGTTTTATCTCTCAAAAGTCGATAAAGCGTAAAGGATATCGATTTAAGGGCATTCGGCCGCGACTTTCCAAGAAAGAAACCATAAAACGTAAGATTAGGCGCCGTAAAATAGCCGAAAAAATTGGTACATACGACCCAGATGGCGAGGAGAGGTTCCCATTTCATCGCGATGACCTAAAATATCACCATATTAAGCCAAAAATCAAAGAAAACAGTTCTGCTGTAATCTTTTTCTTAATGGATGTATCCGGATCTATGTCACAAGACCGAAAATACCTTGCGAGAAGCTTCTTTTTCTTGCTATATCAGTTCTTAAATCATAAATATGAGCGAGTTGAAGTAGTTTTTATATCACATTCAACAGAAGCAAACAGAGTTGATGAAGATGATTTCTTTAAAGTAGCAACACACGGCGGCACAATCATTTCTAGTTGCCTAAATCTTGAATTAGAGGTCATTGAAAAGGAATTTCATCCAAATAGTTGGAATATTTACACATTTTATTGTGGTGACGGAGAAAATTGGACGTCAGATAATGAAAAATCTCTTGATTTATTCAAAAAGGTTAAAGATTTAAGCCAATTAACTGGATATTGCGAGATTAACGAGAGTTATAAAGGACTTTCAGATGAAATTAATGACGATGATGAGCTTGGTGTAAGCTCCTGGGCTACCTTTTCTGCTTGGAAAAATGAAGAAATGGAAAATCTTTGGGCAAAATTAAATCCACTTTGTGACAATAAATTCAAAAAAGTAATGGTGGGTGACACAGAGCATATTTGGACGGCATTTACCGCGTTTTTCGGTGGGAAAGTAATAAATGAATGATTGGACAACATCAGACTTAGTGCGTTGGGATAACAAAATCATCCGAATTGCCGAAAATTTAGGTCTAGACTGGCATCCTATCGATTATGAAATTATCGATTATCAAGAAATGCTCGGCGCCATGGCCTATACGGGACTTCCAACCCATTATAGACATTGGTCTTACGGAAAAGAATATGAAAGAACCCACACTTTATACAATATGGGGCAAACCGGCCTTCCTTATGAGATGATAATCAATTCAAATCCCAGCATTGCTTACCTTATGAGAGAAAGTGCTCTTCATACTCATATTTTAACAATGGCTCACTGTGTGGGACACAGCGATTTCTTTAAAAATAATCGCATGTTCGCCAATACAAACCCAAACAACATAATTAATAGTTTTAAATCCGCAGCAAAATATGTTAAAAGCCTAATTGAAGATCCATCAATTGGGATTAATAAAGTAGAAAAAATTCTAGATGCGGCACATTCGATTAAATATCAGGTTCCTAGATATCCAGGAATCAAATATAAAAGTCATGAAGAAAGGCTTCAAGTTGAAAAAGAATTAATGGATAGTACACCCGATTATGCTCCGGATTTAGAAAAAGTTCCTTTAGACCCTGAGTATAACGTTTTACAGTTTATCGCCGACCATAGCATACATCTCAAAGAATGGGAGAGAAACCTTATTCTTATTGTTGAAGAAAGCTCAAAATATTTTATACCTCAAGCGCTTACTAAAATTATGAATGAAGGGTGGGCGTGCACCATACATTATAAAATTATTAATGAACTCAATCTTCCAGACAATCTTCATCTTCCATTTATTAAATTACACAATCAAGTGATACGCCCACATTTGGGGCAGCTAAATCCTTATCACCTAGGATATAAATTGTTTGAAAAAATTATTGAAGATCGAGGATTCGAAGAAGCAATGATTCTTCGAGAGATTCATAATGACATAACTTTTTTACGATGTTATCTAACTGAGGAGTTCATGAGGGATATGAACTATTTTAGCTATTCATTTAAAAAATCTAGGAAATCTATTACAATAGATGACATATCGGATGACGAGGGGTGGGAAAAAGTCCGCGACGAATTAATTAAGAATGTAGGACTTAATCGTATCCCGGTAATTTATGTCGACGAGATTGAAAAAAATAATGTTCTTTCTTTAGTCCACGAATACGACGGCCGCGATTTAGATATAAGTTATGCTAAAAAAGTATATGAATATATAAAAATACTTTGGGGCGATGAAATTAAATTAATTTCAGTGGTGGAAGATGAAGCATGGGAGTTTTAACAGATGAATACTACAAAGAAATTTTTACAGAGTATAACTAAACACCAAGAGAGTAAAAAAGTAGAAAGGTTTAAGGGCTTTCTAGAAGACTATCTTCAGTTAATAGAACTAGATGATAATATCCCTCTTCTTGCACACAAAAGGTTGTATAAACAAATTGTATCTCATGGAATAACCATTCTAGATGATTCCGATGAACGCTGCAACAAACTTTTTGATGGAGAGTCGATAAAAGTTTATAATTATTTTTCTAGTCAGTTCTTTGGAATGGAGCGCTCCCTAGAAAAAGTAATGAGATTTCTTTACTCTGCCGCAATGAAGGGGGAGGAGAGCCGTCAGGTTCTTCTTTTGCTCGGCCCGGTGGGTGCTGGCAAATCTGCTCTCATAGAACATATTAAGACCGCGTTAGAACAGTGTAGCCCAATCTATAAATTGGATGGTTGTCCGATTAATGAAGAACCGCTCCATCTAATCCCGCGCACACTGAGAGAAGATTTTCAGAAAATGTATAATATTTCCATCGAAGGAGATCTTTGCCCCATATGCCGCCATCGCCTTCTCAATGATTTTAAAGGAGATTATACAAAATTTCCAATTACACAAACATCCTTTTCAGTTCGCGGCCGCACTGGTGTCGGGGTTGTTCCCCCAATGGATCCTAACACCCAAGACACGAGTCTCCTAATTGGTTCTGAAGATATTTCAAAGCTTGATTTATATCCTGAAGATGACCCTAGGGTGCTCAGTCTCAACGGTGCCTTCAACGTCGGGAACAGGGGCATTGTTGAGTTTGTCGAAGTTTTTAAGAATGAAATTGAATTCCTTCATACAATGATTACTGCGACCCAAGAGAAGAATGTTCCCTCTCCTGGCAAACAAGCAATGATTTATTTTGATGGTGTAATTGTTGCACACTGCAATGAAGCCGAATGGAATAAATTTAAATCCGAACATACGAATGAGGCAATTCTTGACAGGATTGTGCGTGTCAATGTTCCTTATTGCTTGGAGTTCGAACAAGAGACAAAGATTTATGAAAAATTAATCAATCGTTCTGATTATGAATGCCACATTGCGCCTCATACTCTAGAGGTTGCCGCCATGTTTGCAGTACTTTCTCGCCTTAAGGGTTCCAATAAAGCAGACCCGCTTACAAAAATGAAAATTTACAATGGTGAAGAAATTGTAGAAAAAGGATCAATTAAAAAAGTCGACATCAAAGACTTGCGCGAAGAAGCAGAAGACGAAGGAATGACCGGTATTTCCACTCGGTTTATTATGAAGTCTATCGATGCAGCACTCGCCGATTCAACAAAAAATATGATTACACCTATCTCAATTCGAGACTCGCTTATTAAACAAGTCAAAGAACAAATCGTAAATCCCGACGATCGCAAACATTATTTACAGTTTCTTCAAAAGACCCTTCACGAAGAATATCTTTCAATTCTTGAGAAAGAGATCACAAAAGCTTTTGTTACTGCTTATGAAGAACAGGCCGAGTCTCTTTTTAATAATTACCTCGATCATGCTGAAGCATATGTTAACAATACAAAGGTTAAAGACCGAGTGACAAAGGAAGATATGGAGCCAGACGAAAACTTTCTTCAATCAATCGAGGAACAAATAGGAATTAAGGGAAGCTCGAAAAATAACTTCCGAGCTGATATTTCTTCTTATATGTTTTCGAAGCTTCGCAGAGGAGAAGTTATAGATTGGCGATCTTACGGGCCTTTGCGCGAGGCTATTGAGAATAAACTTGTTACTTCTGTAAGAGATATCTCGCGTATTGTCACCAAAAGCAAGAGCCGCGATACTAAGCAAAAGAAAAAATTTAATGCGATGGTTCAAACTCTTATTGTGGATTACGGGTATAATGAAGATTCAGCCGAAGAAGTAATTAAATTTGCCTCGAATAATCTTTGGCGCGACTCTTAAAGCTTTTCTTCTTCTTTATTAAGAAGTTCAAGATCGTTTCTCTTGCACCATTGAAAAATTTTGCTTGGTTGCGTGAACATAACGCGAATCCAAGGATTTTTTGGATCTAAATCGCCAAAAATTTCGACAATAATCCCAATAGAATTGTATTTTTTTGATCGAACAAGATCGCCGCGAGTCATATGATATGTACGTCCTCAAACGACTCTTAATGGTAAGTGTCACTATCGTCGGGAGTGCGATTAGCAAAATCAATCATATCAAACGAATCTTGATAAGAACTTAGATCATGGTCTGTTGATAAAACCAATTCTTTAGTTTTTATATCAACATATACCGACACATAGTCACTATCTTTAACTTTTTTAAAATCATCGAGACTCAGCTTAAGATCACCATATTTAGCAATAATTACAGTAATAATCGATGACAACATCGCCGGCGATCCGAGATAGCCATTTTGTTCGAAATCAATATTATATAGTGCCGCCATATCTTGGTTAATTTTTGCCGACTCTCGAGCTTTTAAAATCAATTTATAAAGTTCGTCAGCGATGCCTCTGTTCCGGGTGATTTGCGACCGGTGGGTTATAACAAGATAGATTACGTATGCACAGCCCAATGCCAAGCAGATAGCAATTGCGGCATTAAAATAAAAAAGGGTATCCATTTTTAAAGTTTCACTTATAATAACTAGTCAAAAATCCGCGATTTTTTCTCGCTAATTTTTTTGCGCATCCGCATGCCAACACACAAAATATAATATAGAAGAGCCTTATGGTTTAAAAGAAGGCAGATAGAATCTTGAACGCAGACGCCACCAGCGCAATAACACAAGTCCAAAAGACAAAATAAGTGAAGTCTTCTTTGTTACTTAAGGATTTACGCATTAGCTAAATCGATCCCCAAGCTTGGAATGGTACCAGTCAGCTTTCGGGGAGTTGGGTCACCGGCTTCTGCCGGTTCTCTTGTAAAACCTTCCAGCTCCTCTTTGCTAGGTTTGTAAAACTCGGGATCTAAATTAGAAAGAACATATACAACGTATTTAACTTCGTCATCCCGCGCGCCGCCAGGTTCCATCTCCAAGGCCGCATGCAAGCGTGGAAGCACCGATTCTATTGCTGCAGCTGCTACCTCTTCTTCGCGCCTCTCAACAGCATCATCACCCCAGACTCTACCGGTACCTCTTTTGAGTGAACCACGAAATTGTTTCGCTAACTCACGCGACTCACGGTCGGCAGCATGAGAAATTTCATGCTCACGGTATTCGTCCGGTGTCATTGGGGGGTCACCGCCGAATTCTTTAAGGACCTCTTCGCGAATGAGTTGATAAAGCTGGGGTTTAGAAATAATCACAGTTTCTATAAGTAGTCTGGAAAATTATTTGGGGAATTTTCTACGGCGTCTTCGTCGAGCTTCTTCCAATCGCTCGCGACGATTCCTCGCGCGCAGGGACTCTTTCGGAAACATTCCCAGAAAGGCGTTACGAATCTCTTCAACGGGGTCTAACTTCTGAGATTTAATATTGGCTGCTTTAGCGTCTTTGCATCGGTTACGTATACGCCAGGCGAAGTATACAACTAGGCCGCCTGGTATGATAATGGCGGCCAGTATAACTAGCGCGTGTATCACCGGATTGGCCATCACGTCGCATCCTGATCCCTTTCTTTAAGCCTGTCTTTCACGGGCCCGACAATTGCGCTCCAACCAATCTGAAGCATTCCAACAACTGCTGCTGCCCACAGTACTCCTACGCCGCCTAAACCTACGACGATTGCTATCTCTTGTAAAGTGTGCACTATACTGTAATTATGCTGGTTTTTGTATTATCGGCAAAAAGTCTGAAAAATTGCTAGCGCGTTGTGAATGTACTTAGTTTGAAGAATCGACGATAATACTTGCGTAGCACATACATTCGGGGGCCCCGGGGGGGAGGGGGGCGACCCCACAATGTTAAAATAGGAAATTTCTAAATGCTTGAAATCATTAGGGTTTTATTGAGTTCCCACTTAAAGGATTAAACAACAAAGCCCCGACCAACTTAATGGCCGGGGCGTGCTGCGCGGAGTGTCGCGGGGCGTTAGCTAGGAACGCTTGTTATGCTTGCGCTTGTGGAGCGGGAGGATTGCAATCTCGAAGGTCACAACCTCGGCTAGGTTGGAATCGCTAGCATCCGCTTGAGCGACTTCCAACGCATCGCGAAGGTTGGCAACCATCGCAACATTGGAAGGATCGACACCCACGAGAGTGCAGGCTTGCAGCGCACCGTCCAGCTTTGACTGTGCGGCGGCAACCAACTTAGCACCGATTGCATCGGTTGCGGTGAAGTGTAGGGTTCGCCCGGTAAAGTTGCGATCCTTGACAGCCTTGTTAGTTGCAGGAACCAACCCGGTTGCAGTTTCCAACATAAGCGCGGAGCCCTCGCTGTTGAGGTCGCCGTGGGAATCCTTGACGAATTCCAATGCAGAGCCAATGTTGGAAAAGGCTACGATTGCGTTGGTGCCTTCGTCGATAGAGTTGGTTACGAGAAAAATGTTTGCCATAGTATTGGGTCCAATCCAATTGTGTTGGAGCTTAATCGCCTCAACTGTTATAAGTATATCACACTGAGCGGAGAAGTTGTCACCATCCTGTCGAGAGTTTGCAAATTGTTTGTCAATCCCTCGGTGGTTGCTGTCTGTCTCCGTCGTGCTCATACTAGTAATATACCACACTGAGCGAGAAAGTATCGGGCATAATTGTGCCCGGTCAAAAGCATAATTTACTTGCGTGTGCGAAGCAGTTAGTTGCTTGTGGGTGCGGAGTAGTTGCGGCGATAATGTGGTGAATGTGGGGGGCGACAATGTGCGAAAGCGAGTGCTGTGTGAATCGGGGGAATGTGCCTGTCCTATATCGGCCAAAGCAGCAACGCAGTCATTCCCAGATTGTAAATGCCAGAAGTAGTAGTAATACTATATGTAACGTAACAGCGCCCACAGCCCTACGTCACTTCGGCCCATTCGACCTTACGGGACAACACCTTGAAGCGGTAGGACGGAATAGCGTCAGCAACATAGGCGTTATGGGTAGGCAAAAGCCATTCGGGTACATCGACACTGTTGGCAGTCCAGACTGTTTTAACACTTCCCAGTTTGCTTACATGTTGGACAATGCCGAGTATGCTCCCAGTCAAATCCTGTAATAGCTTTGTGCCCTGATGTTTCTCAACTGTGACAAGATCTCCTGGCAAGATTTCTTGAGTAAATCTCTGAAGATTTTTCTGTCCTTTTCTCTGTGAAGATTTCTTGACTGCGCGCTGAGTCATTTTTTGTGCAGTCTTTTTCCGAGAAGATTTCGCTGCAACTTTCTGTGAAGTTTTCTTTGTTGTCTTCTCCGACTTTTTCTTGCCTGCCCATGCGGTCCAACATGCGTTGGCGCATACTGTGTTTCCCGTCTTCGCCTTAAACTTCTTGGCCTTGCAAAACTTGCAAGTCTTTACGAACTTTTCTGCTGCTTCCTGTGCTTTGATTGTCTTCACAAGTCCTGTGTTGGTTGTGAAGATTTCTGTGGTTATCTCGCGCCAACCTTTCTGACGATTTATGAAGCAGAGCTTTACTCCAACTTTGCCCACGACTTTGTTGGTCTTGCTGTCGATGCCTGAATCAATAACCACGCGCACAAACTTTGCTGTGGGGTGCTTGCGGCTGTAAATGATGGTTGTGCCTTTGGCGTTCTTCTTGTGTGGGAAGAAGCCTTCGGCCTTCAACATCGCTTTTCTTTGTACTACGCTCATTCTGAGTCTCCTGTTGAAAGTAATTCAACGTCTTTTACCTTTTCCCAACCTGCGCCAACCATGTAATCCTTTGGAAAGGTCAGCCAATGAACAAAAATATCCGGCGACTCGCGTCGTAACTTCATGCCCTGTGTGTGTGCGCCTATCTTTGTCACAATCCCACAAAGGCCGCGATAGTTGGTCTGGTCACGCCACTGAATTAGATCACCGATTTTCATCGTTTTGCTCCAGCCTGGAAAGAACTTTTAGACAACTTGCTCGTTGCCAACTGCCTTCGGACTTCTGTTTGAGACTTCCAAGACCTTTCCCGTCCCAGATTACTTTGACTTCGTGCGGCTCGCGCGGATTCGAACAAGTCTCGTCGCCCTCCCGCGTGTCAATCACAATTCCCACAAGACTGTGATATGAACCACCAACCCACTTGACCCAATCGCCTCTGTGAAATCGCATCTTCTAAACTGCGCTCAAAAGTTGAAGTTCTGTGATGTATTCTTGTGTATGTGCGCTGTTGTTCCAACTAAACCACTTGACTTCAACAAGATAAGCACCGTTTGCATTGACTTGAAGAATCTTCACAACAGTTCCGGGGTCGGGGTCCAAGTGCTTCGGAATACTTCGCACAATATCGCCAACCTTCAAAAGCGGTTGACCATATGCGTCGTGCTTTCTCGGCGTTGCTCGTGTTTTGGACAGCATCAGTAACGCCCACCGAGTTCTTTGCGGTCCCAGACCTTTTCGGAAAAGACTTTGGCGAAACGCAGTCCGGTTCCGTCTTCATCGGTGTCGTCGCTTGTCGCGAGGGAAACTTCAGCCGCGAAGGATCGAAGCATCTTGATGAACTCGATTTTGCCGAAGTTGCGCTTATAACTGTCGTCCATCCCGCGACCAAGGT
>Ga0208156_1000808_pt1 | contig 10851 bp, 10 predicted proteins | sample 1_EtaG_FD_184073 | JGI IMG/M metagenome (GOLD analysis project Ga0208156, IMG submission 184073) | Marine viral communities from the Subarctic Pacific Ocean - 1_ETSP_OMZ_AT15124 metaG (SPAdes) (version 2) | ecosystem: Environmental > Aquatic > Marine > Oceanic | place: Pacific Ocean | collected...
ATATCGCGGACCACTCGCAAAATGTTCAAGACGATTATGAGCACCGCGATGAGCTCAACCGTGTCTCGAAAATGGTGGACGCGCTGCCAGATAAGTTGAGGCAGGCCTTTACGCTGCAGGTCCTTCAAGACATGCCCCAAAGTGAAGTGGCCGAAATACTTAGTGTCTCCATCAAGGCGGTGGAAACACGGGTCTACCGCGCCCGGAAAATCTTGCAGGAACAGGTCGAAAAGCTCGATTAGGCTTCTTTTTTAGCAGACATTAGCGGCGACGTTTCGGACCTCGGGCGCGATGCGAGATAGATCCCGATGGCAGCGAGCGCGCCGCCGCCAATGACATTTATCGTCAGTGGCTCTGAGAAGAATAGCGCGCCAATCGAAACGCCAATGATCGGAACGAGAAAACTAAATGCGGCCGCCTTGGATACATCCAGCGACTGCAAAGTCACCTGCCATAACCAATAGGCCAGCGCCGTCCCGGGCAGGGCGAGTCCAAGAAGTGAAATTATGAATTGCGCCGACCAGTCGATGGCCGTTGGGGATTCGGTCGCGAACGCCAAAATTGAGATCGGGATCGCTCCAACCAAAAGCTGTAACCCCATCGCCATCGCCGCATCGACGCGCATCGCTAATGACTTAATGGCGATGTTACCTACAGCGACGCCGCTCGTCGCCATAATTACCAGGACCAGACCGAAGGCTGTTGACCCCCCGCCCGAGGCCAGTACGCGCGGTATGGCGATGAGCGCCACGCCGCCGACGCCGAGGCAAAGCCCAAACCAGCCAATCGGTCCAAGACGTTCGCGCAGAAACACGACAGCGAGCACGGCGGCGATCAACGGCTGGAGACTTTCTATCACGGTCGCAAGACCAGGTGATACAAACTCCGCGGCGTGAAACATCCCGAAGTAGCCAATGCCGGTCATTCCAAGACCAGCAAGCGTGATCCAGCCCCAAACGGTCCACCCGCGAGGCAACGCGGCTCGGCGCAGAGCGGCGACACCTATTAAAACACTACCAGCCAGAACAGCGCGCAGGGCTGCAAAGGTCAGGTGAGGTGCATAAGCGAGCCCCAGCGTGATGAGCGGATAGCAGGAGGCCCATAAGACCATGACGATGGCTGCGAGAATGCGGGGGCTGACAATCAAACCAGGGCTCCGGTGAAACACTTGAAAGAGTGGAGCCAATTATGAGGGCGCCGCCTGTGTGCTGCGTAATACGTTGCAAGTGCCCAATACCCTTGGGTTCGAACAGTTGTAAAAAGGATACCCCTCATGAAACCGATCTGGATCACCGCCGCCGCTGTTTTTGCTTTGTCGCCTATGGCCTTGGCTCAAGACGGCCACAAGACACATGATCAAAGCGAAACACCTGCCGTTGAGGCGGAGACGGACCCCGCCAGTGCCAAAACCTGCATGGCTGGTCATGAAGGCATGGAAGGTATGGAGGGCTGCATGGCCAATATGGAAGGTAAGATGGCTGAAGGTCATATGATGGATCATGGCGGCGATCACATGATGGGTCGCGACAAACCCATGATGGGCGAGGGCGGCATGGCGATGGACATGGATAAAATGATGGAGCATGGCGCAGATGGCCACCAAATGCATGCCGCATCTGGTGATCATCCAATGTCTGCGGAAGACTGCGAGGCCAAACATGAAGCTATGGGCCATGATCCAGCTGAGCACTGCCCAATGATGACGGGCGAGGAGGAGGTTGCCACAGAATAAGGCGTGTTCGGGTGTCGTTCTTCGGCGCCGCCGCCTTGGTCCCGGGCCTTCGCACTACGTCCCCCCCAACTGTGAAAGCCCGGACCAAAAATTGTTCGCTTCGACGAACAATGAAGCAGAATGAGATTAGCCCTCCCCTCTCGCTCGATCTCGCTCTGAACTTGCCGCGTCCCATGCTCCCCCCAAAGCCAATATGGGGCGCGGCAATATATTCATCGCTGCATGGGACGCCGCAGCTGCACCTGTAATGGACACAGCGTGCCCGGCGTCTGTTCCAATGATGAGAATTTCAGGGAGTATTTTTATGTCAGACTCCGTTCCCACAGAAGTTGAACGACGTGATTTTATCTTTATTGCGACGACTGCCGCCGCAGCTATTGGAACGGGACTGGCGGCCTGGCCGCTTGTCGATCAAATGAATCCGGCGAGCGACACACGCGCGTCGAGTTCCTTGGATGTCGACGTTTCGAAGATTCCGGTCGGTGGCGAAATCCGGGTTTTGATCGGCGGTAAGCCGTTTTTTATTCGCCGACGCACTGAAGCGGAGATCGCCGCTGCCAACGCCGTTAATTTCGACCGATTGCCAGACCCGGAAACAGATGATGCCCGTCTTAGGCCCCGCCGTGATGGCACGCTCAACCCCGCTATATTGATTACATCGGGCGTCTGTACGCATCTTGGCTGTGTGCCTGTAGGCCCAAATCAGGGCGCGGTCGGAGATTATGGCGGGTGGTACTGCCCCTGCCATGGATCGCACTATGACATTTCCGGGCGGATCAGAAAGGGACCGGCACCGCTGAATCTGCCTGTCCCAGACTATGTCTATCTGACTGATGATTTAGTGACGATCTCGATTTGAGAAACCGAGTTGGAGCGCTTGGCACCAAGAGCGACAGACAATGAAACGCCAATTGGAAAACTCACACCTGATCGTCTTTCTTGTACTTTGCCTGCTTGCCCTGACGGGCTTGAGTCTTTCAGGGACGGCCCGTAGCGGCGGCGATGCCAACCAATTTCACGGCGAGCTGCAACGCGCTGATCTGGCGGCAGGACCTGCCGATGGCGCTGAACTTCATCCCGGCAGATCCTACGTGTTCATCGTGAAGTTCAAAGCGGATGAGGGATTAGCTGAAATTCTTGCGCTTTACCGCCCCCAGCGCGAGCGCGCTGTTCAGGCATTCGGCGTTTGGGCGCGAGACAAATCAGCGTTTCGCGGATTGGCGCTGGATCGAGTCGCATACTCTTGTGAAGCGCTGCTGATTTACGACCCTCGCATGGATGACAGAATACCACGCCCAACGCTCGACGAAATATCACAGCAGCTCAATGCTTCGCCATTCGTGAGATACGCGGACCTTGATTCCATCGTGCAGGCCCGGTCGAAGGCATGCTAAAAAAATTGCACTCAAGAGTTGGGTGACTGATTGTGGGTGCCATGCTCGCACCAGATGCAGTCGCAATTTTCATGGGTGCAGCTGGGGTCTGCGAGCGGCGCTCGAAAACGGCGCCGCGCCAGAGGGAATAGAAGACGTTTTAGAGTTGACGGGCGGTATGCTCGCCTGAGGGCCTCGCCTGTGTCGGCGCGGGCAAGGTGTCCAAGCATGAAATCGATTCCGCGACGCCCAGTGATATTGAACAAGAAGCGATTGACCACGCCAGTTCTAAGCGTTGGCTGGAGCGTTTTCCGCCAAGCCTGTCTATAGCTGGTTCCATGGATCATGCTTTCAGCGGCCAATCGACCTGACCGAATAGCGTAGCGCAATCCGAAGCCGGCCAGTGCATCCTGGAAGCCGGCATGTTCACCGATCACGGGATATCCGCCCTGCAGCGCCGTGCGGAGCAAGCGGGTGTTACCGAAGCCGCCAAACGGCTGAGGGTTCTTCATACACAATCCGGCATGACGCTCGAAGAACGCTAATGTCTCGGAAAGGTGTGATGCCTGGTCGCGAAAGCCCGTAAACATGCAGCTTGCCACTGTCCCTCGTCCCCGATGCACAAGCAAATAGGCGTACCCTTTTGGCGCTAGCGCAGGGTCCAATGCGAGCCAAGCGCCATCCGCCATATCCGTATCGAAGATCTTTCCGACTGCAATAATGTCGGCGCGCCGCGGCCCTCCAGCAAGCACCATCTCGCCGGATGTTTGTGTTACGCGGTCATTGAAGCGAACCTCCACGCCAGCCGCGAGGGCTTGTTCGAGAAGCGCGCGGTCCAAACTGCCGTCTGCGCGACCTCGCCTCAGCAAGTAGAACAAAGGCCGTGCGCCATGCACGCGACGAGGCTTGGTCTGGCTGTCGAAAACAACGCCTTGCCTTACGCCGCAGTGTTCGAAACTTGTATTAATACCTGCTGAGACAAGCTCGTCGAGCACGTCTTGTGGATCACGGGGCTGGATCACGGGCTCCAACATGCGCCATCCCGCGCGCACCGCCGCCCGCGAGGACGAGTCCAAATGATCTATTAGACCTCGCTCTCTGAGCCTCTTGGCTATCGTCATGAATGTGCGGCGCTTTAGAAGCCATAGCGAGCGGCAACAAAAATGTTTGAATTGCTTTGGAGCTGAGCAAACTGGGTTGTTTGCTGCGCGCCATAGAGGATGTTGGAACCGGCCTCCAGGGTTAGGTTATCGGTGATACTCCAGTTGAGGTTCGCGCGAATATACCCATCTTGATCTGTTGATGAGAACGCTGCGAAGATTGTAGCGGTCACTTGATTCTCAGGCCAGACCTTTCGAGCGCGGAGCGTCACAACCTGTCTTGTTTTATCTGGGCGCAGAGCCGCGACAGGTATCGATTGCGTGAGAGCACCGTAATCAATTGTCTGTTCCAAGTAGACTTGAACTGCACCGGTAAAGTCCTTCGCCAATTCACGTTCATACCCCAAAAGGAACCGAACCTGGGAATTTGGAACTGACGGTTCGTCACCGCTTGGGTCTTCTGTGCTGTTATAGTAGGCGACTTCTAAATTGGCGATACCACCCTTCGCTGGGCCGCGTATGCTGCCTCCATATGATGTCAGCGTGTTGTGTCGCAGCGCAGATTCATTTGACGAAAATCCAAGCGGGCTTTTCCAAAAGCCGCTATAAAAATACAACGCGCCTTCATAGGCACCAATTGTTTGGTAGATGCGCGCAGCCAATTCGTCGTCCTGAAATACATCAGCAGGTCGTGTGCTTTCTATTATGGATCTATTCCCAGTGACTTGAGTTTGAAATGGGTTAAAAACGCTTAGTCTTGCTCCATCCGCAAATCGATCGGAATCGAATTGCGGCGAATAGACAATATCGAGATTAGCGATATCACCGAACAGAGAAACCTTCACCGCATCCGAAGGTGCCTTCAAATAGGCGTCGGGGCGCCCGATGAAAAATGAGTTATAATCTTTCGGGAAGAGATCGTTGAGGAATAAATATTCCCCAGTACCCCAAGTTAATATCTGCCGGCCCGCTTTGATATCGATCCAAGATAATGGACGCCAAAGCACGTTCGCCTCGCGTAAATCGACAAATCCTTCACCCGTATTCAAATCAGGCGTATTCGAATCACTGATTGCATCGGCGAGAATATCGACCGCAACTGTTGCGGTAATATTACTCCAGCGTCGGACCGCCTTCAGTTGTAGCCGCGTTTCTGCGAGCGAAAGCTGTTCTTGATCGATCGGGTCGCGCAACCTGGTACCAAGGCGCGTGTCAATAAACGCGCTTGGACGCCAATCTGGTTTTGTCGCGGCTACCTCGGTAGCAGAGTCAGCCTTCGGCGGTTCTTTAAGGTCGAGATTGATCAATCCTTCAGGCAAGTCCGGCTCTGATTGAGTTCGGGCAGCGTCTCTCTCAGTTTCGATTGGAGGCTTCAACCCCTCTGGTAGCGGCGGCACCGCACCGGCTCGCGAAGTCAAGGCTAAGAGGAAGCCTATTAGAAAGATCGTACGGAGTGACATTTCTTAATTCTCGCCGAAGAACTGCCGCGGTGGATTTCTTAAATATCGTTCCGTGAAGATGTCGTCGCTAAGATCAATGTCGTAATGAATGTCACTATAGGTAAGTGTTGTCCGCCCTCCATCCGCGAGGTCTTTCATCGTTGCACGTGTTACAGTTGGAAACCCTTGAATGGTTTCAACCGCCTCTGCCGTGTACTCGCGGTATTTCGAATGGTCAGACTGATAATATTCGACTTGGACGGGTAAGTAGCTTTCTTTGTGGATGTAGGAAATATAATAGGCAAATTCCACGCGATTTGGATCTTTTGGTGTGCTCTTTAAGATATAATAGGTTTCAGTTGTATCTTGGACAACGTGTGTATCTTCCTCAGCGCTTCGCCCAGATACGTCTTCATAGAAAAAGTCAGATCCAACAAAGCTTGATCTCTCGTCTCCAGCCGCAATTCGGCGCACCAGATCCAGCGCTGGTAAATATAGCCAGCGATCATCATCTGCTTGTGGATGTTTCCAAACCAAAAATACAGTATCGCGAACGTCGCTAGGCGCACGAAAGTAGACAAAGAATCGCTGATCGCCTGATTCAGAATTATCGTTGATTTCGTCTTTGCGTAGGATCGTGATATCCCTCGATCTCGTACGTCCCTGTTTGTCGATGATTTGCATAGAGACACGCGCACGGCCATCTTCGCCCTGATAAAATGCAGTCTTTTCCGCTTGTCGTGCGATGTCATTCGCATCGGTATTCTGCGCATGGGCTGGTGGTCCGAAAGCGCTTACAACAATCAAGAAGACCAGAGCGGCTTTATTCATTCTGTTATCCTTTCGCGGTGAAAGAGTGGTTTTTGGAAAACAGAAATCAGAGCTGGCAAGAGGATCAGGCTCGCCGCGCCTGCGAGGATCAGGATGCTTGAAATCAAGATGCCAACTGTTTGATAGGGAACAAGATTTGCAGCCAACAATGGGAGGAAACCAACTCCGACGACGATGACATTTCGAGAAATCGCCCGGCTCGGCTCCTCGAACATCTCTCGAAGCGTTGGTTCCCATGCTTGCTGTCTTCGGAAAATTTCTCGTGTCCTAGCGAGGAAGTGAATTGCATAGTCTACGGCTAACCCGAGTGACAACGAAGAAAGTACGGCGGTTGGCATATCATAGTCCATACCGGCCCATCCAACCGCGCCGTAGATCGTTGCGACGGTAAGGGCGAGCGGAATCATTGCCATAATTCCCCAGCTCAAAGATCGGAACAGAAGCGAAGTGAGTATCAAGACAACTATGAAGCTCCCCAGAAACGCTTTGAGCATGCCGGTCACCATCTCATCTTGCCAGACGAGATTGATATAAGTCAGTCCAAACCATTCGGACGCTAAGGTGCGCGGTGGAGGGTTGCGGTTCAGGTAGTCACCGACAAGTTTCTCCACTTGCGCCATGTCTGTATTGTCGCCGCTTTTGAGCTGAAACCACAAAACGGCATCTTGGAAGTCTGGCGTGACGAAAGTCCAAATATCATCTGGGCGATGTGAGTTCTCGTACATGAGCAGGGTTTGCGCGATCGCAGGCCTGGTATCGGGAATACGGTAAGCTGCAGGATCATTGTATAGTTCACGATAGACCGTCGATACAATATCATACAATCCAGAAACCTTGCCGATGACGTTACTCTCAGCCTCAAGATCAGCGCTCATTTTGGCAATATAGCGAAGCGTCTCTGGAGCCTTGAAAGGCTCATCGTTGACGGCACTATCAGAACTGAGATGCAAGTAGGCCATATAACTACCAGCGAACTCTTCATTAATGATGCGATCAGCCACGCGGATCTGGTCTGACGTCTCAAACCATTTGATCGGGTTGTCATTGACACTGATATTCACAATCCCAATGCCAGCCCACACGACCAGCGCGAGGCTTAATACAATAATGGACTTGGCGCGGTGACCGGCAAAAGGGCCTGCTGTTCGTAAAAACCGTCCAAGCCAGCTTTGATCACGAATTGCGCGCTCAGATGTCTGGAGCGCGCCGAAATCTGCCAACGCCTTGTCTGGCAGGCTCATAAAATAGGCCGGTAAAAGTGTGACTGTGAAAAACCAGGCAACAAACACACCGATTGCCACAAACAATCCAAAGACCTGAACGGGCGGGATCGGTGTCAACATGAGCGAGGCGAACCCCACCGCCGTTGTCAGCGTCGTATACCACATCGGGCGCCAAAGGTCCGCCATAACTTCATTTACAATCTCCAGTCGATCGCGTTCGGGCGTATATTTATCATAGAAATCAGACAGGATATGAATGTCATCGAGCACCGCAATTGGGATGATAAATATCGGGATCATCGAGCTCATGATGTGAATGGTTTGTCCTGACAGAACGAGCAAAGCCATTGTGCAGATCACAGAAGCCATCGCCGCAAGGAGTGAGATCAGAATGATCCGTACGTGACCAAAGAAGAGCCACAAAAGTCCGAAAACAAAAAGCATGGCCAGCGGTGCAGATACGGCCATCTGGAAGAACATTTCAGAGCCAAACCGGTCTTCGGCAACGGGCAACCCAGTAATATGATAAACTGCGCCGGTGTTTTCGAACGTATCTATCAGTTCTTGTAGATCCTGCGCCACGGCGTGGGATATACTTTTTTCGCTTAACGGATAGTAGAGCGCCAACGCCGCTCCATCGTCCGAGATCATCGTACCCTTGTACATAGGGATTTTGAGCATTCGATCACGGATGAGCGCGGCCTCTTGATCGGTTGAGGGGGCGGTTTTCATCAGCCAGGTGAACGAAACAGCTCCCAAACTTTCCGTTTCAATATTATCGACGGTCGAGGGCGCAATAATGTCTGAGGCTATGACGTTCGCAAACGTCCCAGCCCTTTGTTCGTAGCTTAGCGTTTTGGCATAGTCTGTCAGAGTTTTTACGTTGGCGAGATCCTTGGCGTTAAAAACGCCTTGAGGGTGCGTTTCGTTGAGAACGCCAACCACGACAAAATCATAAATATCAAAGACTGTTTTAAGCTCACCATTGCGTACGCGCACCGTCGCATCCGCAGGCAGCATGTTTTCCGGATCGGTGTCGATGGTCAGTGGTTTCAAAAATGGCAGAGCGCCGGGCATGACGCTCGGTGCAAGCGCCAAGGTTGTTAGTATAAACGCAAAGGCCAAACTGAACACAAAGAATCCTTTGCGCCTTTTCGCTGCTGCTTTGGACAGCCAGAGCATCAGCTTTCGTTCTCGACCACGGCTAGCGTTCCCCAACGCGGCCAGAAGCGCGGAGTGACCGCGGCGTAGGCGCGATACTCGCCGCCGAATGCGGCTTCGGCGTCCTTCTCCTCTTTCAGAGCGAGACGGACATACATGAAGACAAGAACCGGGAACATGATCAGGGTTAGGATGGTCGGCCATTGCAGCAGGAAACCAAACATGATCAGCACGAAGCCGGCATATTGCGGGTGGCGCATGCGGGCATAAATGCCGGTTTTGGCGAGCTTGCCGCTGCGCAGCGCCCCGTGCAGGATCGGCCACCCCCATGACAGAACGCTGAAGCCCAGCAAAATGAAGCCGAGGCTTGCGAAGTGGAATGGGCCAAAATGCGGATTGCCTTGCCAGCCGAAAATCATCTCCCAGAAATGCCCTGAGTCATGGGCGAACCAATTGACATCAGGAAACTGCGATTCAAGCCACGGAGAGAGGAAGTAAATCGAAAGCGGGAATCCATACATCTCGGTAAAAAGAGCGATCACAAAAGCGCTGAACGCTCCAAATGACGTCCAGTCTTTTGACTTGGATGGTTTGGCGAAACTGAACGCGAAAATGATAAAGATGGCAGAGTTCAGGATCACCAGAAACCAGAGGCCATATTCAGAATGGGCCATGTTCTCATTCATCGCCTTGTCCTCCAGTCATCTTCCTCATCGAGTTGGGAAGGGCGCCGATCTCCATGGCTTCCGTGGCCTCCATGGCCGCCCATCGCGCTATGCATGAAGAGGTGCATCACGCCGCAAAGAAGCAGGAAGCCAACAAGGAAGACCGCATCAGCGGGAATGTGAGCGCGGTGTTCATAGAATAAAAGAAACCCGATCGCTCCGGCGAAGACCAAAAGCGGCAGCCAAAACCGGCTGCCTTTTGGCTGATGGTCGTCATGATCAGAATGGTTGTGCACGGCGATTGCTCCTATGGCGGGATCAGAACGGACGGGATCCGCGGGTTGACGATGATGGGTTTGTTACGCGGCTCCGGCCTGAAGGCCTCAAACCGGTTAGTTGCGCCGCAAAAATAAAAACGATCAGCAGCCAGTCTTGCCAGCTCAAATGCCCGGCATGATCCAGGACCAGGACCAGGACCAGGACCAGGAGCAGGAGGGCTCCGATGCTGAGCGCTCTGAGGCAGAGCGTCAAAAATCCGAAACCCGGAACAAAACCTCGCACTGTCATGTCGACACCCGGGATCGAGACAGTTTGAGGAGTTGGGCGTTGATGGCGCAGATCACGGTGCTCGCCGACATGAACACCGCCCCAAGCGCGGGTGTGAGGATTACGCCCCAGGGGAAAAACACGCCCGCTGCCGCTGGAATGGCGAACGTGTTGTAGCCGGTCGCCCAAGCGAGGTTTTGCATCATTTTATTATAGGTCGCGCGAGCGAGTTCAATGATCGCTACGACATCTGACGGGCTGGACCGGACAAGAATAATGTCGGCGGTTTCGATCGCGACATCCGTGCCAGCACCGATTGCGATCCCGACATTCGCTTGAGCCAGCGCCGGCGCATCGTTCACACCGTCACCGGTCATCGCCACGATCAGACCGCGGGACTGAACCTCTCGGACTTTAGCGGCTTTTTCTTCCGGCAATACTTCGGCAATCACTTCGTCGAGGCCGATTTCCTGGCCGACCCATTCCGCCACCTGTTGATTGTCGCCAGTGAGCATGATGCACTGAATGCCCATGGCCTGAAGCATGAGGATGGCTTTAGCGGATTCCTCACGAATGATATCGGCCAGCGCGATTGCGCCAGCGAGCTTGTCATCAATGAGCACGAAGACGACTGTCTTGCCCTGCGCGCTCAGGGTTTCGAACCGGGGATCATCCATTTCAAGACCCTGGTCGCGCAAATAGCCGGGGCTGACGACTTTCACGTCGCGGTCCTTAACGAGGCCTTCTGCACCTTTGCCAGGGATCGCCTTAAACTTGTCGA
>Ga0208156_1000811_pt1 | contig 10809 bp, 1 predicted proteins | sample 1_EtaG_FD_184073 | JGI IMG/M metagenome (GOLD analysis project Ga0208156, IMG submission 184073) | Marine viral communities from the Subarctic Pacific Ocean - 1_ETSP_OMZ_AT15124 metaG (SPAdes) (version 2) | ecosystem: Environmental > Aquatic > Marine > Oceanic | place: Pacific Ocean | collected...
AACGGTATAGCAACATACTTATCTGTTCCCGGTAGGAATAAGATAAGATTATGAGCTTTAACCCATCCACTTAACTTATCGTATCTGTTTCTTCCATCGTCATCCTCACCAGCAACCATTCTATTCATCATGTCTAGTAAGAAAGAACTAGCAGTAATGCCGTAAAGAATTTTTCTGATCTTAGGGCTTTTGAATGATGCCTGTAATACACGCACACTTCCTTGAATGGATGCATTAAAGAATAGGTACATGGAATTAATTACACTTCCCCATTCACCTCTTCTGTTAAAGTTAACAGTTAAGTTCTTTGCAAGACTTGCTGCTTGAGTTTCTGTTAGTCCAGCATCTAGTGCTGCATGAAAAGCTGAAACACGAACAGCGTTTTCCACTGCTGCGTTAACATCAGAAATATATTTACCAATTCCTTTAACGAATTTCGTTCCTTTTCTAAGAGCATTCCTTGATTTTTTTTCTGTGTTTAAATCACTAAGTTGAGATTGTATTTCATCTAATTGATTTTCTAGTGTCTTGATTGATGTAAAGAAACCAACTTTTCCACCAGCCCTTTTATAATCTCTATACTTTGTTTCCCATTCACCTTTTGCATTTGGATCTCTTTCAACTTTATAAGCTCCTGTTAATGCCTTTCTCCAATTCCCAATCATACTGTTTCGTAATTTAACAGTTTGCTCATCGGAAATATTAATGGTTGCAGTCTGTAAGTCTCTTAATAAGTTGGCAATAATAAACTCTGGGTTGTACCCTGTGTTAATCATTGCAAGGTATCGTGTTACTTTACCCAATGCATTGGTAAACCAATTGCCAGATTCAGATCCAATGTTATTAAAGAAACGAGCAGTATAATCTTCTTCCAACAGCATGACCTTTTCTTTGCCGTCTATGAGAAACTTAAATGCCTCACCAGGATTCTTTCTTTTCCACTTGCCTTTAAGTCTAGCTTTCTCTTTTCTAAAATTTTCTTTTAATTTTTCAAATTCTTCTATTGTTGCAGCTTCATCTGGACTTGTTGGATCTTCCATAATAGTCCAAAGACCATCAGTATTGGAATCAATATTTTCTTGATAGAATTTAGCATAATTATACATTGATATTGCCACTCTATTTCTTTCTGCTGACACAATATCATTGTGCAATTTAATCATTGCTTGGGCAAATGTGTTGTCTGGTTGACGAATTTCTTCTGGAAGAACCCCTCTACCTTTATGAATTTTTTCTTTTTTACCTGGTTTTCTTACTTGGAATCCCGGTGGTTTTACTACTTTTAATTTTTTCTCTGTTCTTGTAACTGGAACACCAAGTCTCCATTGAGTTTCTTCTGAATCAATTTCATAATCAATTCCACGCAAAGGAACATAATGTTTAAACTTAGGTTTTATTTTTTTATCTGGATTACCTAGAAATTCTTCTCTTATTTCATCAGAAATCATTTGACCATCGTATTTAGTCTCTATGTTAGACCTCATCATCTCATCAACACGATTCCCAATGTCTTCAAATATCTCAAAGTCTGGTCGAGATTCAAAATCAGACATAATAGTTTTTGCCTGTTCATCAGTCATACCAGAGCCAGTTTTAGCTTCTTCTTCCGTTACTTTTTCAAAACCTTTTTCACCTTTTTTCCATTTTTCATAGATAGCTGCATTTCTCTCTTCAGCATGTCTAGCATATAAATAACGATCAAGATCGCCTATCGGTATTTTGTTTTCCTCTAGGATATCTAATATAGGTTCTACTTTTCTAAGTTGTATTTCAGCTAATTTTTCCCCTGCTCTGCCATGAAATAACTCTTCAGCAATGTAAGGGTCTATTAATCCGTATTTATCTTCAAGCTCTGGGTCTGTCAATTTCATGCCCAGTTTTCTTTCTACAGCATCCAACTGTCTACGGAAACCATATCCTCTGTCTTGAGTTTTCTGTCTTGCTTCAATAGCCAACCACGCTAGTTTCGGATATCTTTTTCTTAACTTGTCTATCTTGGAAACATAAGTCTTATCTATGCGAGAGAAACCAGACATTACTCTGTCACTCATTATCGCATCGGATAGGCTAACGATGCCTTCATCGTTATTGTTACCCATCAGACTTTCAGTGCTGAATAACACTCCAGTTTCTGGAACGATATCTACAACGCTTTCTTTTCCTTGTGCTTCTAGATTGGGGTCTGGGCCTTTGACGTAATTGTCGGCTATCTTGGTAGATACTACACCAGCATATGGTCTAGTAATGTCAACGTCTAGTCTTTTGGCTTCTCTTTCAACTCTTGGGTTTTCAGCGAGGTCTTTGTATTGTTTGTTGATGCTCTCTGAGACTTCTTCAATCTTTGGTTTGATGCCATCGATATTGTTGAAGATGTCATCGGCAGACCTCGTTCCCGCCACATTTTCATATCTCCCATTTTGAACTTCATTTCTAAACTCCTCTATTGATTGTTCGTATGTTGTATTACCATATTCATCTGGTTTTGCAACGACAAAATCTCCTGCCCAAACAGATGGATATAATTCCATTTCTGATGGATTAAGAATTTCGTTTATAGAATCTCTTAATAAATTGACATCTGGTCTTGATTTTTCATCAAAATTAAGAAATTCTAGAATGTATCCACCTGGAACTTCTTCTACATTAAAATCCATACCTATTTTAGTATTAAGACTTGATAATTCTGCTGTAGAAGGCATCGGCCCTTTAATAAAAGACGTATATGTTAGTATTTCTCCATCTTTAATCTTAGCCTTGTAATCTGGACTTACTACAGTAAACCTACTAGAACCCATAGCCTCTTGATTTAATGTTTGTCCTAAAAAGGATAAGAGAGCTTCCCTAAAAGGTTTATCTAAATGTAAAAAATTTCCTTTAGGTGTTCTGACAAACATAGGAATACGAACATTTAAGTTTGCCGCACCACCGAACGTCCCAGTTCCTTGTGCCATCCGTGTAATTTGAAATCTTCTTCCACCCAACATGGCAGATACGAGATTTTCAATTATCGAAGGTTGTTTTATCTTATTAACAGTTGGTCTAACTATTAAACTTGTAAGATGTCTTTTGTGTATTTTATTGTGTTCTCCAACAAACCAATCACTTTCAGATAAAAGATTAACAAGTCTGTTTACCTCTAAACCTTCTGGTGTAAGTTTAGTGCCTACTTCTATTGTTGCTTTTGGAGCAGTTTCAAATTCCCTAATGGTTGCTTGAAGGTCAGATGCAAAATTCTTATTCTTTAAAGTATCAATTGAAATCTGATTGCCTTCAAAATCATATCCTTGTTCCCTTAGATCGGCAAGAGCTTCATCCGCAATCTCTGCAAAATTATCAGTATTATTTTGTTGTTTTTCTTCTTGTGTTCTTTTCTGAACCCAAGTCAATGCCTGTACTTGCCAAGCCTCATACTTTTGGTCTGTCGCAGGAACTCTTGCATTAATTAAATCCCTTAGTTTGTTATAAAATTTTGATGTTAATGCATATAGTTCTGGATCACTAACAAAGTTATTTCCACTAATGTTAAATATTTTAGCAACCCATAAATCATTTGTGGTTGTAGGAACAGCATCTGTCAATCCCATTAGATACTTAGGCGTATTGGTAAAGCTAGAAAATTTAGGTGAATCTATCTTTCCTTTTTTCTGCAAGTATTGATTTAATGATGATACATTCCTAAATGCCGTTCTAACAGGAACTCCCCTGGTTAGCTCAGACATTACGCCCAAGGCTACCTTAAAGTTCTCTCTAGGATTTCTTCCTCCGGATGTAACCGCAAGAATATCAAGGAACTGAGTTTGTAGTTTATTAGGCAGTTTTTGCAAGAAATTGTCAAAATATTCTGCACTCAATTCATACCAATATCGTGCATTATCCGATTGACGCAAAGCATTATTGATAAATTCAGCAGATGGTGCTTTCCATCCAGACCTTTCCACTGCCTGACTTGCTCTTCCATCTGTTTCATCATCAACTTCAGCAATGGCTTCATTTTCAATTGCTTTAAGATCGGCATCCTTGAAGTCTGCCTCAATGCCCATTCCTTTATCCAGAGCAGTGAAGGATACTTCACCTTTCGGTTTTCTTGGATTTCTTTCTATCTTTCTTTCATTGAGAGGAATAATTGAATCAACGTATTCTATTTGCTTTCTCGGTGCTACAGAGAACTTAGGTGGTATGACATCCTCTATTTTTTCTGATACAGTAGTTGGTAATCCTTTTTCTTCAGCTTTTTCTTCAGCTTTCTTTATAAATCTTTTAAATTTAGGATTTAAAGTTTTAGCTTGTTCATCATTTGGTGAAATTTTTGATTCCTTTATTGCTTTATCCATTTTTTTGGAAACAATAATATTCGGATAATCAAATTGCTGACCAGATATATCTACAAAAGCTCCACTAGGAAGTTCATTAATATAATGAGCTCTATCTTTTTCTACCTCTTCTGTAAGTGGATGGGTAAAATCTAATCCAACTTTCCATATTTTTCCACCAAGTTTATATTTAACTAAACTAGCACAAGCCTTACAGTAATTATAAAGAGGGCCTACCTCTGATGAAACTTCAATCCAATCTTTTTCATCAAATCCTTCTTTTGGATTCCACCAAGAATTTTCCCCTTGCTCTTCTTCTGCTACTTCTTCTGCTATTGATTTTATTTCTCTAAGTTGCTTTCTTTCTTCTGGAGTAGTCTTGATTGTTGTGTCAACTGAAAATTTAACACTTGGTTTTGCGTTTAATACTCCTTGTACTTCAGATGGTGCTTCATCAATTGGGCCTTCCCAATCATCGTATATTTTCTTGTTGGCATCAGAAAGATTTTCATATCCTTCTGCTACAGAGAACTTAGGTGGTAACTTTAATCGTGGTTTAATTCGTTCTGCAACTTTTTCATCAATTTCCTCTGGAGTTGCTTTCTTGAATTCTTCTTTTACTGCTGAACGTATACGTTCTATACGAGCAGGAGTTGCCAATCCTTGTTCTTGTAATTTTTCTAGTCTTGTTTTTACTCTTTCTTTGTATTCTGTAACAGCTTTTTCACCAGTCTTTTCTAGTGCTTGTCTTTTTTGTATGTCTTCAAAATTTTCTAGTTTTGCAGTATCTTGTATGATTTGAGGTATTGTTGCGTTTCTGCCTTGGTATGGTATTTTAAGGGCATCTTTGAAGCTAGTAGATTTAAACGCATCATAATGATCCCTTTGATCCTCTCCTATTTCTTTTCCTTTGTCTTTTACAAGATTATATTCTAATCCATCTGGATCTGAAACTGTTAGATCAACCCCAATAACTTTTGCTTCAGCAACATTGGGTATTAGTCTAAATGCTTTTTCAACTCTTTCTCTTCCACCATCTAAATTAATTGTGTCAGCTTGTTCGTATAACTCGTTCTTTATATCATTTAGATTTTTTAGAGCTTTTTCTACGTCTTTTTTTCTTGAAAGATTATCGGGTTTTTTCTTAGTATTAACAATGTCTGTGGCAAACTTCCTTATTTTATTTAATGTTTCTTTTCTAGGTATAAATCCGAGAACTTTAAATGCATCATTGGTCGGCTCTATGTACTCATTTGCATATTCTATGTCTGTTCTAAGTTTAGAACCAGTATCTACAGAATACTGTGCATCTATAGGGGTAATGACTCTCTCACCCACATCTAAGGCATCCCTTAATCTTCTATCTTTAGCTTCTTCAAAATCAACATCAGTTCTTGTTGGTACGTCTTTGGCTAGTTCGAGTTCTTCTGCTCTCTTCTTACCAAAAGCCTCTGCCTCTTCAGTTGTCTTAAAGTCAAATCCTCTTCTTCCGATATCACCTTTACCTGCCGCTTCAAAGATGGATTCCCAAGTATTGTATCCTTTACCCTGTAAAAATCTTTTTGTTTTTTCCAGAACATTGGAAATCTTATTGAAAGCACGTTGAATAATGTTTCCAACTGGAGGTCTTTTTTTGTATGCTCTTTGTGTATTCCATGCTTGAAATACATATGCCTGCATTTCTTCAGTATTTAAATCTCTCGTACCATACTTATTAGTAAGGTAATCCATTGCTTTTGTACCAAGAGTATCTTGTACCCATTTTGGTATATCTTTTATTTTACCACCGGGGAAAGCCTCATCTAACGCTTTTCTTTCCTTTTCAGTAAAGACACCTTTTTTCTTTGCGTTGGCTAATTGTCTTCTTAATGCGTGAAATGATTCATGAGAAAGCAATTCAAATATTTGTGAAGTTGCATTTCCCTTGGAATCCAACATACCTTCTAATTTTTGCAGAGAAAGATAGATAACATCGTTAGCTTGGTCATACCATGCTTGAATGTCACCAACTGTTTCTTCGCTTGTACTAAATCCTAGAGAACCTTCTGGTGCTACAATTTTATCTGTTGCGTATAAAACATTTGTTGTTGGAGATATTTTATTTATAATACCATCAATTACTATTGCTGCTTGAGAAAATATTTTACCTTCACTATTATCTCTTTCAACGAGTTCCTTACTATTAATAACAGGCTCACCAGCGTATATATCAACATCTAATTTATTTTTCTTTTGAAGATATCGTAAACGAGCAGATGCTACATTTTCTTCTTCATGTATGCTATCTACTTTTTCCTGTACAACCCTGTCAGTTCCTTTTTCTTTAAGAACTTTAATGACTTCAAACTTTTGAGTAGGATCATCACGAACATACTTTTTGCCATCAATGATTTCTGTTTCTTTTTCTAAAACAGGTTTTAATTCAAAACCAACATCAAATGCTTCACTCTCTTCGACTTGATTTTCTTTTGCTTGTGTTTCTACGTCTGCTTTTATTTCAGTTCCACCAATAACACCAAGTTCACCCAACTCTTTATTAGTAGTATAAATTTGGTCTTTATTAGTTTCTCTTCTATCTTTTAAAAGTTTACGTTGCTTTGGTGTAAGGTTAGCAATAAATCTTGCATCCTTTGGAATAACATTGGCATCTTTTAATTCTTTTAAATCAGTGTAATTGTATTTTTCTAAATCTTTTCTAAAGTTTTTTCTGTTTCTGTTTTCAATTAATAATCTTCTTTGCTGATTGGTTAAATCAGCAAGGTTAATTGCACCAGCAGTAAATGTTTCTTTACCTTTTTTATCCTTAACAACTTTTGCCGCTTTAAGTTCAGCTTCCGTTAAGTCTGCTAGTTCCTCTGTGCCTCTTTGACCTTCCCACTTATCAACCCATTGCTGTTTATCTGAATCCCATGCAAAACCTTCTGCTGGTTTTTTAGGTATAAGGACATCAGCTTTGGTTAAAGTTGGTTTTCCTTTTCCATCAATGTATGATTGTGCTTCTTCTTTAGTTCTAAAAGCAAGTGAATCTTCGCCATCTCTTTTATTATCCCTAACAACGAAACCTTTGCCATCTATGAATTGTTCTGTTTTAACTTCGTCTACTTCAAAACGTGGTTGACCTACTTGAGGCCCTTTCGGTTTGAATTTAACTTTTCTTGTTATTTGTTCAAATGTCGGTGCAGGTAATCCTCTTTTCTTAAAATATTCATTTTGAAAAGTTTTGTAGTATTCTTTTGCTTGTGCCTCACCTTGCGTATCTGCAATAGTTTGTATTTTCTCATTAAGGAATTGATCTACTGTTCCTTCACCAACTGCATTAAAAGATTGTTGACTATCTGCTTTAGCTTCGTCTTTTACGTTTTTAACTTCTTCCTTTGTAGGTGTTACTTCTTCTCTTAATGGAGTAACTGGAAGAGGAACTGTAATTTCTAAACCTTGATCTTCTGCTGTTAATAATTCTTCATCACTTATTTCAGTGTCTATTGCATCTTGTTGTTTTTTAGCTATTTCATTTACTGTTTGATTAAATGATTCTTTACTTTTCTTTTGAACAGCTTCTTCACTTTGAATACTAAAAGGCCCTAATGCACCACCAATTGTGCCACCTAATACACCACCAACAAATCCAGCTTCTGCATATTCTTTCATTGCTTCTTCTGAAGTTGCGTATTCTAGTCCACCAGCCTGTGTTCTTTCTAAGAATTGCTGGAATACCTCTGTGGCAGCCTCTGTAGGTACGCCCACAGCACCACCTTTCAGCATTTTTCCAGTAATTCCTGCTTTGGGAGTGGATTGTCTCAGCCATCTTGGTAGTAAAGCATATAATACTGAATCTGCTGCAGCTTGTGCTGGAGCAGTCATTAATGCTGTAAATTCATTAATATCAACTCTTTCACCAGCTCTGTGTGATTGGTCTTGTCGTAGTATATTTGTTCCAAAGAACTTTGGAGTTAATACTGCTGTAGCACCTAGTATGCCACCAACGACTGCACCGGGTATTGCTGCTATTCCTAGCGTAGCACCACCACCTAATGTAGCACCAATTGCACCACCTGCTAATGAACCTGCAAATGCTTCAGCCATCCACGGAAAAGATACGCCAAAATTTTGCAGTAAGTGACCAGTTAAACCAGCAATGCCTTCTTGTTGATATGCCTGTTTAGAACTTTGAAAACCAGGAACTATTTGTGCTTGTGCTAGTTCTGCTTCTCTTGCTTTTTGCAACCAATATTCTTGGTCTTCCTCATCGCCAATTAAACCTTGAGCACCAGCAAGTATGCCATAGCCAGTTGTCTTTTCTCCTGCAAATCCCTTTTTAAAACCACCAATTAAGTCTTCACCTAATGTTGTAGTTTGTTGGTCTTCTGGGATGTTGACTAATTCAGCCCTTCTGCCAAATCGTTCTGTTTCCAAAGAAGCAGGATCTACATCAAAGTTTTCTTTAAAATCTGCATAGTTTTCAAATTGACTACTATAGTGCTGATCATAAAGACCTCTTAGAACTTGATAATCTGGAAGATAATCAAATTCCGGATTTCTTTGTCTCCATGACTCTAATGGTGATGCCATGTTGCTCCTCTATTGTGGTAGTTCCGGTGTATCTGTTCCTTGCATTAAACTGGTATATAACTCTTGGAATTCATCTGAATTTATCCATTCATTTAAGTCCATGTCTAATGGAACTGCACCTATAACAGTTTTTAAAATTTGAGTGCTTTTATCTGGAACACCAAGTACATTAATTATAGGTTGTCCATCTGAACCAGTAGTAACCCATAAATCTTTAGATTCAAGAACACCACTTTCATTCGGAACCATGGTTGAAACTTTAGTACCACCAGCCGGTTGACCTGCTTTTAGAGCTTGTGCCTCATATAATGAAATTTGTGCTGCTTGTATTTCAGCTTTAAGCATTAATCCTGCATTTGCTTTTTGTGCATCTAAATCTAAAGCAGCATAATCTTTTATTAAATTACTATTGTGAATACTAAGTCTATTTGTTTCACCAATCCAAAATCTTTCTGTTTGAGAATCATCTAATTTTCTTGCTTCAATACGATTTTTAGCATTATTAATATAATCTATTCCTCTTTGTATTGATTTATCCATCATATTAATATTAAATTGCTCATCTGCTATTATTTGTCCTTTAGCTGCTAATCCAAGATCAGCTCTTTTGAATTCTAATTCAGTTAAATATTTAAGATCATCTTTCTCTTCTTTTTTGGCTCTAGCGTATTCTTCTACACCTTTAATACCACCTTCTGCCATTGCTCCTAGCATATCTGGATTATCAGATGCAGCCATATTTAATCCTGCAATCATTAATGGCATAGCCCATGCTGGTGCATCTTTTTCTTTTGTTGCACCTTCAAATTTTTTGCCTATATCATTAATAAATTTATAATCATCTTTTGATATTTTTGTTCTACCTTCTAATAATGCTGTAGATTCATCTTTAAGGTTTTGTACAGTAGTTTCCATATCTTCCACATCTTCTGATTCATCATATGTTTTAGGTTTTATAGCAATGTTTTGAGCATTTAATGCAGTAATACCTTCTGAAATTTTAGATGTATCAATTTTAACTTCTTCTTTACTTTTCTGTATTTTTTCTTCCTTTTCTGCTTTTAACTTTTCTTCTTCATCTTTAATTTCTTTTTCAATTCTCTCTTTTTCTTTCTTATCAAGTACATTTTGAGCACGTTGTAATGCTTCCTTGTTTTCTAATCCAAATTTGTCTCCAGCAATATCTGACATATTAGGCCCAGTATGAGCATCTCCTTTTTTTCTATCTGGAAATTTCTTTTCAATATCTGCTAATATTTTTGCTTCATTTTCTTTCCTTCCTTTTTCAAAAGAGGATTTTGAGTTATATTGATTTGGTTGTCTTACTCTTTGTAACTCAAACATATAATCTTTATAAGTGGCATCTTCTGGTAATCCTGTATACACATAATCTTTATGACCTACAAAAAATTCACCAGCCCAATCTTTCCAACTGTCATCAGAATGAAGCCACGGATTATCACCAGTCTTTCCACCTGCTCTCCAATTCTCTAATGTATGTCTAGGTTTTCCAGATTCGGAAAATCCACCTGTATATTGTTCTGAAGGAATTTTATTATAATAAGCAGATACTGTATCACCTTCTTTAAACTTCTGTGCATTGGCTAGGAAACCACCTGTAACTCTCATACCAGTAGGGTTGCCACCGGCAATGCCTCGTACCATTCCACCACTTCTGTATCCAATGGGATTGGACTTGAAGAAGTTTAACAGTATTTCCGTATTGGGGAGGGTTGTGTTGTAGTTGCTTAAATCTGCGTATAGTCCACCTTTGAATTTCTTCATTATTTCGCTCCTACCATTCCGCCTCTATTGAAACCAAACATTCCCGGTAAAGACATTCCAGCCTGTCCTGCAGCACCTAGTCCAGCGATTCCAAGTCCTAGTAATCTAGATCCTGTGCCTTGTGTCGGTTGTTGGTTGTAGGTTG
>Ga0208156_1000813_pt1 | contig 10778 bp, 15 predicted proteins | sample 1_EtaG_FD_184073 | JGI IMG/M metagenome (GOLD analysis project Ga0208156, IMG submission 184073) | Marine viral communities from the Subarctic Pacific Ocean - 1_ETSP_OMZ_AT15124 metaG (SPAdes) (version 2) | ecosystem: Environmental > Aquatic > Marine > Oceanic | place: Pacific Ocean | collected...
CGCCATTTAGACTTACTCGTAACCCATCTTCAAAGGCTTTCAAACCAAACCTCATCTGCACCAGATTAAACTCGGCACGACTGATTTTATTCGTTAAATCGTCCCGATGCTGAATCATAGCTTTTTGTTCACTACTCAATGCGTTCAATTCTTCTTGATTGTACTCTTTATCGAACAGTTTATATGTCGGTTCTTTTTCTTTTTTCGGCATTGTAACTCCTGTTTGTTTGTTATTCTTCAGATGCTGCTGCTATCTTCTCAAGCAGTACAGCTTTTGAATCGCCACCTTGACCTTCTGCATTCATAGCATTGTAATCAATACCTCTACTGGAACAATACTTACCAAGCTGTGCCTTTGACCACGAATCAGATGGGTCACCACTTGGATAACCATGCTGTGATAATTGCCACGCTTCTTTGCAATCGTCATCAAATAACGCTTCAGCAATCTTTGCTACCTTTGCATCTTCGTTATCTAATGAACTGTTTGGATGTACAACGTGCCGATGATAGCTAACGCCACCAATCTGCTTACCGTCATCCAGTACCTTTGTTGCTTGGCGAACTTGTATTGAGTATTCGCCCTTTACTTCTATTTGGTCAACTTCGACCACTTTTTCTAAAGCCATTTTTGACTCCTATTGTTTGTTATTCGTTTCCAACTATATATCCATATAGTATTGAATTAATCCACCCTATACATCATTGAACCTGCAATGGTTTTACTCGACCCTATTTCATCATCAGTTGCAATATCACCAGTTCCAATCAGTAAATATGCTGTCGTTGCACCTTCAGTCACATTTCCACCAAGAGGCATGTTTGTCGCATTGGTGTATGCGATAGAAACAGCTCCACGAAAGGCATCCGTCGCACCACAGGTAAATGGAAGATTCTTAATATAAAATAGACTACCCCCAGATATCGCTCCTGTTGTCAAAGTAAAATGACAAGTTACAAGGTTGCCAATTTTTGTGTACATTCCACTTTGAACTGAACCACCCAAATCAGTATCTTGAGGTGTCCAAGTCCCTTCCTCATAAGTCAATCCGCTATCAGCATCAGCAGGAGCATTTTCTACAGTAGCACCTGAAACTGTACCGTGTAATTCATTACCACTCTTATCATCCCATCTTGAAGCACCTACACCAGACCCATCGTATTCTGCGACTGCACCTGCAGGAACCAATTCAACATCGTCTATATAAAAAGTTCCACCACCTGATTCAAGAAGTGCAAAGTATGCATTCTCGTTCTGTATTTTAACTTTAGCTGAAATTTCAAATGATTGCATTGTTGTGCTTAAAGTAAAATCTTCCGTATTCCCACCAGTCCATTCAAAGGGAGTCCTTGCTCTCAATGTGGGAGTCCCAGTGCTTGCTCTGGCTTTAAATCTATAGTTGTAAGCCTTCCCTACTATCCCACCAGTATCGTCAAAATTGCTGCCAGCCAGTGACACTGCATTTGAAGAACCATTACTTGCATCAGAAGCAACTACTACCATTTCTCCACCAGTAATAGTTGCAGTATGATTACCATTTGAAGTCCAGTTTCCAGCACCACTAAAATCACCATCTGCCGCAGTGGTGACCATATTCGTCTGATTCGCACCTTTATATTTATAAGGTACTGATGCACCAGAGTAGAGTTCTTTTACTTCGGCGGCTGTGAGGGCTTTGTTGAAGATTTTAACGTCAGATATTGAACCATCAAAATGTCCGTATAAACCAGCTTGATTTCTTGCACCAATGACTGCATTTTGTGTAAGAGCAATTGTTGAAAAATCAAGGCTTGATAAATCAGAGTTGGTAACAGCTACAGACGTGCCATTATCATAGAATAAAGCTAAATTATTAACTGCATCTATAACGACAACAATATGCTTCCAAGGATTTTCACCGTCAGTAAATATAGCTGAAGTTGTTGTTGGAGCAAGTTGGGTTGAGCCATCTTTGTATTTTAACTCCACTGTACCATTCGTATTAATACTCATATAAACTCTGTCATTAGTGTCAGCTTCAGACGCACCCCAAAGTGATTCAACAGCAGAAGGGTTACCATCAATGACTTTTATCATCATTGCTATTGAAAAATCGCCACGATATGTAGTTTGAAATGTCTCATTAGTATTCACATAATCATCCACCCCATCAAACCGATAATAAGGAGCTGGCATTGTATTCGCTACATGGTCTTGGCGACCTTGTTCTTCAAGGATGTAGTTACCAGCAACACCTATGTCTCCACCCACTTCGAGCTTGTGTGCAGGACTGCTTTCATTTATTCCGACATTGCCTGATGAGTCAAGAGTCATTCTGGTCTGTAGAGTACTACTCGTAGAAGTACGAAAATGTAAATAACCACTACCACCAGCGTGTGATGATATTTGACCGACAATCTGTGCCGCCCGAAACCCTGAATCATCTGATGCACCCTTCCAAAATCCTATATCCATATAATTGTCATTTGTAACACCTGTATTGTATAAATTGATACTACCTGAACGATGACCAACAGTATCAAGGGTTGTACCAGTATTTGTTCCTTCTATTTTCAAATTAGTAGTAGATGTACTGTCTAAATGCAAAATTCCTAAAGGTGCCGCAGTTCCAATTCCGACCAGATTATCAGCAGTCAGCCTCATTACTTCACTTTGAGAAGCGTTCCCATCAGTAGTATAGAATACCATATCAGCACCGTTCTCACTTGCTGACCAAGCCGCATCTGCAATCGCTTCAATTCTTGCACCAGTTGTAATAGTATTAGAACCATCTTCAGCCGCACCGAACTCAATTACACCGAGCCTGTGGGTATCGCCTAAAGCTGCACCGTCATCACTCTGGAGTCTTAAAATTCCACCTTGAGAAGATGAACTTGTTGTTGGATTATCAATACAAATTGTAGTTGTTGATAACTGTGCGGCGAAGGTTGTGCCGTTATCACCGTCTTTTATTGGCACTAATGTGGTAGTATTTCCACCACCGTCTGTATCAACGTGTAATAATTGTTCATAACTCGAGGCTATGCTTTGTCCTGTTAATGTTGCCATAATATTTTCCTATTTATTAAATTGTTATACAATGTCTTCCCACTTTCTGTGTTCGTTCTGCCAGATATCATTGACTGTCTGCCACAAGTCTCTTGCAAGACGTGCTGTCTGGGTAACGAATGAAGTAATTCTTAATCCTAAATTTAACATTAGCCTACGTATCCTATCACTTTTCCAGAGGCAAGCTTAAACCCATTCCATCTACCGAAGATTGTCATTCCCTGTGGGAAGGTTACATCATCAGTTGATGCCCCCCCATCAGTATCTATATCTGTTCCTGTTCCTGTATTATCTGGATATAATTGTTCTGATTCAGCAACGAGACCCTCAAGGTCTGATGCAAAAACTGTATCTTCTAAAAATTGGATTGCGACAAAGGCTCTTCTTAACGTTACCACAGGGTTTATGCCTGTAACAAGTATTGAGCCTGCTTGCCCAAGAGATGCGTTCTGGGTTTCCTGAACTGAATATTTATGTAAATTTGCCATTTATTTCCTTCCTCTCTAAGGATATGACTATCCGTGAATGAGACCGTTTGATATATTATTTTTTATCTAATTCTTTTTTGCTGAAAATCTTATCATAATTTTCTCGCCATTTTTTATTGGTAGGCTGGGTTCTAGGAAAACTGCCTTTGCCCTGCGTATTAATACCTAACTGCTCTCCATTGAATTTATGAACCTTGCCAGACCTTAATTGCTCCCCCAAATCTTTCATTTAGAAAGAACCTTTATATGCAATCACAGCCCCACTTGCGAGAGTGAATGCAGTCCATTGTCCAAATATTGTCATCCCCTGTGGGAACGTATTTCCATTGTCTATATCATTACCACTTCCGCTTCCAGTGGCTACAAAGGAACTACCATTTGACGTTAATGTTGTAAATGTAGAATCTTCTATAAATTGGATTGCCACAATCTTGTAGCCCGCTCTTACCGTTGTGCTATCTTCAAAGACCGCACCTGCCTGACCGAGTGCTATGTTTTGAGCTTCGCTCGTTGAATATTTTGTATAGTCTGCCATCTATTTCTTATCCTTTTTTTTAGGTTTTTTCTTAAATTTAGTTTTGAGCTTGTTTTTAATTTTGAGTAAAGGCTTTTCAACAATAGAACCCTCCGGATTTCTTCTATCTGACACTCTCACATACCCTTTAGCCTTTAAATCTTTAATTTGCTGAACCACATCTTTGTGTTCATCTTGGTCTGAAATTCTTTTAACTCTTTTATCTTTTTTGTACCAATATTGAGCCATCGTATCTCCTTACGTTTATCATTGGGGGGCGTAAACCCCCCAAATGATTACTTCAAGGTTAAGATTAGTTATTTACGAATCTGTAACCGCGTTTGTTACTTGAACTGTCAATCAGTACGCTACCGTATAGAATGTCGGCAACGACCTTTGTGCCCAGCGCATCTATCGAATATTCGCTCTGGACTCTAACGCCTTGCTGAACCGCTATAGCTGCCGCCGAGCGATGAAAAATCGCCCCGCAACAAACTGAACCACCTGTTGAAATGGTGTTGGACATATAGACATTAATTCCGTGCAATTTTCCAAAAAATCCTTTTGATGAAGCACCTTCATTCAAAACACTTGTATTACCACCAGCGTCTGCTCTCCAAAAGTATTTAGAAACACCACCAGCCGGGTCAAGAATGTCTGCCATCATAGTTGGATTAACCACTAATGCACAATCGCCATCCATATAGGGAACATCATTCTCACCTAAACTGGCTAATGCCGCTTGCCAATCAGAAGCTTGAAGATTATCATCGCCACTACCTAATGCTACACTCACATTCAGACCATCAAGGTCATCCCAAATGTCCGCATCAAGCTGTCGTGCTAAAGCTTCACCAAACATTTTGGTGTATTTAGAAACCAAGTCAGCTTCAGATTGAACCATAAGCACATCTTCAAACAACATAGCATTATAATAATGGTCTGTTATTGTAAGTGAGCTTTCCGTTGTTGCAGTTGCATCATAAGTAACTAATGTATCAGCAGATTTAGATGTTGCTGTATTTAAGTCAATTTGAGGTATGTGAATCGTATCACCATATCCTTTGCCCTTGAGTAATGCGGAATAATCTTCAACTAAACCTCGGAAGACCGTTCCTCTTTCAAAATATCTGTAGATGCCGTCAGCCCAAATCTCTGGTACAAAATCGTCTGCACTTGAGACTGTATGAGCAGCACCTAACATTCCACCTGTTATTGCCATTTTTTATCTCCTAAAATTAAATTATTTTCTCATATAGGTCTGCAAAATTTTGTTCCAATTGGCTCTTCGTTTATCAGCTGGCATATTAACCCAATCTTCTTGGGTTTCATCCTCGCTGAGCGCCCCCGGAACATCAGGAACATTCTTACGTTGTTCCTTTGAGAATTTTGCGACTAACATTTCTAATTGTATAAGAGGGAGGTCTCCGAATGCCTTTTTATCATCTTCCGATAATTCAGAGGTTAGCATATCTCTACGCAACCCTTGGTATTCGCTCCTATCTTTGTTTTCTTGAGAAAGTTTTTCAATATCCCTGTCTTTTTCAACAATCAACTCCTGATATCTACCTTCTTCTTGGAGTTTTTTCTGTCTTATAGATTCTTGTTCTTTTACAAGTCCGTTAAACTTATTCTCAAGCTCCCTGTATTTACCTACTTGTTCGCTAAATCTGCTATAGGGCACAGGATTGTTTGGTACATTTTCTGTAGCTTTAGTGCTATTACTTTTTACGTCTTTACCGACTTCAGATTCTTTTACATCGCTCTGTCCGATGGACGCCGTTTCAACCTCTTTTATTGAGCTGGACATTTTTACCTCTTTTGTTGAGTCAGAATATCATTATTATATTTTACAATTTGTGATTGCAAAATAGTCATAATGAAGTTTAAATTAAATAAACTATATTCTGCAACCGCAATTTTGAAAAAAATTAATTAATGCAAAATGGAACTGGTGAAGACCTTGGCTTTAAAAAGAAATGGTTCGAATACATTGGATACGAACCGCACGAAGGGCAAAGGTTACTTCATTTTCCAGATAAACAAACAGCTTCTTTCTTTGTTTGTATATGTGGACGACGTTATGGCAAAACTACTGCAGCCTATAGAGAGGCAGAGTTCTATGCTGCACAGCCAAATAAAAAGATATGGCTTGTAGGTCTTTCCTACAAAAAATCTCGGCTTATGTTCCGAGAAATATGGAAAGATATGGTCATTGGTCATGATGATGATATTAAATCAGCTTCAGAAAAAGAACAGCATATAGAATTCAAATGGGGAAGCATGGTTTCGGGAATGTCGGCAGACAATCCGAATTCTCTTGTCGGAGAAGGTTTGGATTTGTTAATAGTAGACGAAGCTGCGAAAATGTCAAGAAAAATATGGGATATGTATTTATCGCCAACATTGTCAGATAGAAAGGGTAAGGCTATTTTTATTTCAACCCCGGAAGGTTATAATTGGTTATACGATTTATACCTTCTTGGAAAAACAGATGAACAATGGCATTCGATGAGATTCCCTTCTTGGGTGAACAATCACGCATTCCCATCGGGAAAGAATGATAATTTTATACTTGAAAGAAAAAGAAACCTTGCTAAAGAAGTTTTTGAACAGGAATATGCTGGCGAATTCTCAACCTTTGAAGGAAAAGTATATCCGTTTAATAGAGAGATTGATTCGGGCGATTTTCCGTTTGTTCCAGAACGACCAACATATTGTTCAATTGACTTTGGATACAGGATGCCGTCGGTATTATGGTTTCAAACATATACTCAAGGTGGAATAGTGCATATTAACATTATTGATGAAATAGTACATCAAAGAAATATCCCCACAGAGAAACTTGCAAAGAAAATTTTAGAAAGAGAATACCCCATATATACTTTTTACGGTGACCCGTCCGGCGTGTCTGTTCAGGGACAGAGTGGATTAGGAGATATAGAAATCTTCCGCAGGTCTGGGGTATACGTTCGCTATTTAAAAGACAGATTAAGTCGCAACATAGCATCTGGGGTTGCGTATGCAAGAGGATTTTTTGAAAGTGCGGACGGATTAAGAAGAATCCACATTGATAAAAAATGCACAGGGGTTATGGAGGATTTTGAGAATTATCGGTATCCCGCTGAAGCAGAAGGGAAAAGCTTATCTCTTGACCCTATAAAAGATGGATACCACGACCATTCAGCAGATGCGTTTAGGTATTTCATAGTGAATAGGTTTCCAATAAGACGAAGAGGTATTAATAAAATTAAAAGGTAAGGATTATGGCTAATATAGCAGAAGAAATTGTAAAAAATTCATTAAAAGAACTCAAACAGACGCAGGCAAGGGCAAGAAGGAATGAAGTTCGTAAAATGCTTAATTATTATACAGGGACATCAACCTCTGAATATATAAAGAAGTATTTTAATGCAGATTCCTTTAGAGAGATTCCGCATTATGAGGCTAACTTCACAAAAAAGTTTGTGAATAAAATTTCTAGAATCTACACAGTAGGTGCTAATAGAAATGTAAATAAAAGGTATGATTCATTGACCAGCATTAAAGATGTAAGAATGAAACATATCGAAAGGATGACCCGGCTTATTGGCTCTATTGCCTTGAGAATTATGTGGGTAACGGATGAAAACGGTGAAAATCCAATGTTTGATTATCGTCCAATATATTATTTTGACCCGTATTTCGGTTCAGACCCATTCAATCCTACTGCAATCGTTTACCCCATGAACTTACCTGTAAATGATTTAAGTTCAACAGAAAAATTAAAATATTGTTATTGGGATTCAGAGGTTTTTCGTATTGTTGATGAAAATGGTAATACTTTACAGAATACAGAACACGGGTACGGTGTTTTGCCGTTTGTATTCCTTCATCGTGAAAATCAGATTGATTCTTTCTATGTTGAAGGCAGTCAGGACATCGTGAGCGCAAATGAACACGTTAATATAGCAATGACAGAAATGCAACTAGGATTAAGGTTTCAAATGTTTGGGCAGCCTTGGACAAATTTAGATTCAGACAAACCAGTTACAAGAACAGGTTCAGACGAGATTCTAATGTTAGGCGATGGAGGTCAGTTTAATATTGCATCTCCACAGGGCAGTATCAACTCTGTAATAGAAAATATAAAATTCCAGATAGAGATGATAGCACAAAATCATCATCTATGGGTTACTTGGTCAGAACAGGGTGGAGAAGTACCGTCTGGAATCAGCCTAATGATTAAAGACCTTGAAAGACATGAGGATTTTATAGACGATATTGAATTATGGCGTTTATATGAAAAACAGATATACAAAAAAGAACAGTCAATTGCCGATTTCAACTTTATGAGCCTACCTGATAAATTTGCAGTAGATTTTAATGAGGTTGAATATCCGATGACAGTACAGGATAGGATTCTGCTTGACGAGTTTGGATTGAAGCACAATCTTATGACGGAAGCAAAAATGATGGTCAGGGACAATAAAGACCTGTCCATAGAACAGGCGCAGAAAATAATAGAAGATAACAAGGAAGTAAATGAGCAATCCATTAATAGAGGACTCTTTTCTACGCTACGTCAAGAAACTTAACGAACTTAACGATATTGAAATATCTCTAGATGGTAATATCGAAGATATTATGGATAACCCGGAAGAGTGGGCGGAACAGCAAGTCGAGAAACTCATATCGGATAATTTAGGAGTTCTATTAGAAGCCAAAGAAATGGGAAAGGAGTTTGCAGATGCCTTACAGGACGAGCGGTAAAATAACATTTATGCCAGAAAAGCTGGTAGAAGGTATGATTCGTGAAATAAAAAGACACACAAAAGAAGCCGCATTGTTAAATGCAGAAATGTGTAGAAAAAGTATAGATAATCAGAAACAAGTTGTAACCGGGGGAAACTACGCAAGCCTAGAGGAATCAACAATAGACATTAGACGCGCAAGGGGAATATCTGGGTCAAAACCGCTTATAGCAACTGGAAATCTATATAATAGCATACAGGTTATCCCCGATGATGACGGATACTCTGTTGTTGTTGTTGAATATGGGGAATATCAAAACGAAGGGTTTATTCCTGACAAGATTCCAGTAAAGTCTAATTCAGCAAAAAAAAGATATGCTTTTGTTCCGAATGTTAACGATATACCCGTCCCCTCAAGGAATTTTTTTGATACCCCAAAAGCGTTTTTTAAAAGAAAAGAATATAAAAATCTATTAAAGGGTTTCGAGGAAAGAATGAAAAAAGAAACTAATAAAGGAAAAGTTGTAAGGATTAGGTAATGCCAGATGAAAAAAGAAGAAAAGTTGATATTGGTGAATTTGATGCGAAAGATAGAGAAATTGTTAAGTGGGTTGCTCAAGTCCTCGGATATGATGTCTCAATCTTCGGACAAAGAATTAGACAGCAAATTAAGGGACTTACAAGAGCTGGAGTTTCAAAACAATCAATTGCTCGGCTTCTTGATTCAGACTTTAAATCCTATGGGAGAATCTTTGGAGAGTATGCCAATTCCATTAAGCGAGGATTTGTGGGAGGAATTATGCAAATATCACGTAGAGAACTCAAAATGGGGGATGACGTAAGTTACAGATGGGTTGTTGCACAGGGAGTGAAGAATTGCCCTGATTGTTTAGGCAGGGCTGGCGAGGTTGACACTTGGGATGGATGGATTTCAAGGGGAATGCCTGCAACTGGATGGTCAGTCTGTAAACAAAATTGTTATTGTCAGGTAATCCCTGTGGATACGGATATTGACGATATTATTAAGGTTAAATAATACTATAATTCCTTACTCCGCCCTCTCTCTCTTCTCAAGTTCCTCTATCCAAGCAACCCGTACGCTCTTATTAGCCCTTCCCTGCGGAAGCTGGTCAAGACCGACATCTTCTGCTCTTTTTCTTAAAGCATACCGTTCCCTTTTTTTCTTTAGATATTCTATTTTCTTTTGCTCTGCCCCAATTGACTGTTTTAATTCTTTTTTCTCTCTTCGCTCTCTTGAGCGCGGATAATCATTTGATTCATCCCTCTCTGTCATCTCCATATTCGTTTCCATGACCTGAAAATCAGCCTCAATGGCATCAATCTTTTCTTTCTCAATTATTTTCCCATCAGAATTACTCGATTTAAGGAATTTATCAAAAGGGGAATCTATTGATATATTGACATTCTTAATTAATTTCCCAGAATGCTCTAACACTAACCTTCCAGCTTGAACATTTCCAGCACAGGCTTCCCGAACCATTGCATTAAGAACCGAGGGAAGTTCAGCCCCAAATTGAACCATGTATTTATCATAAATTGCCTCAACAAACAATGGGTCTTTACGCCATTGCTTAATTGTATCCTTATGAACACCGACAACCTCGGCAACATCCACATATCTCATGGATGGATTATTTGCAAAGCATTCTGCAGCTACCATTTTTTTTGGATTTAACTTTAAAAGTTTATTACTCATACCATTCCTCAAAAATACGATTTAGGATTTAATACCCACCACGTAAATAGTTTCAATTTTATAATCCCAAGAATAGCTATCTTCAACAATAAGTGCATTTAGGGGAAATAAAAAAGCGGTTGATGAAACGTGGTTCGCTATAGTAAACTCAAGTGTACTGTAGAAACCATTTAGTAGGTTTTAATCATTACGGTACAATATACCTCGTATCAACTCTGTCTTATTTATGTCTTTTTAGTTATCAATTTTAGTTACCAATTTTAGTTATCAGTCCCCC
>Ga0208156_1000815_pt1 | contig 10764 bp, 23 predicted proteins | sample 1_EtaG_FD_184073 | JGI IMG/M metagenome (GOLD analysis project Ga0208156, IMG submission 184073) | Marine viral communities from the Subarctic Pacific Ocean - 1_ETSP_OMZ_AT15124 metaG (SPAdes) (version 2) | ecosystem: Environmental > Aquatic > Marine > Oceanic | place: Pacific Ocean | collected...
TAATTTCGACCCCCCCCTAGTAGTCAAATTATATGGGAAAGTGGAATAGGGACGTACCTCCCTCTAAACCCCCCCTAGTCCAATGGAAGTTCATGGTACCCCCCGTCTTTCTACCTGATAGTATAGTTTCAGGTTGATCACCCTCTCCCCTACCTCTGAACCCCCTTGAGATACTAGACTAATTAACTAACCAAAGGAACACATGACAACTACACAAGACACAACCACTGATCACATCTCTGACCTTGATCATAGATCTGATGACCTTGCACTCAATTATATAGATGCTGCCTCTGATGTGATGGATAACGCATTCGATGCATGGCTTGAGGCTGAAGCAGAGGAAGAAGCCTACTATAAGGCTGGCTATCTACATAGCGAAGAGCCTACAGAACATGACCTCGATACTCTACCATATGATCTACCATTCTAGGTAGGTCATCATCTATTAAGTACAACGGCTGTACTTGATAATGTTATGTAGGCACTGCCTCTTAACCCCCTTAAGCCATTAGAGAACAATACGATTACTAGTAGCCCAATCCTCAGACATACGTGAGTGAAGGTATTACTAGTGATATAGCATGGTGCTGACGAGCTGCACCTTCTCTTATTCTTGGATGTGTAGTAACCCCGATGAACCCACCAGTAAACCCGTTCCCATGGCATCCACTACCTCTTATCCTCCCTTTGGTGTTAAGAACGTCACTACCTCTAAGCCCCCTTAAGGCATCAAGGTATACTTTAACTAGTTGGGTGTAACTCATTGAGTGTGAGCACTTGAAGTGCTGATTGCTACACAACATCCCCCAATATCTCACCCTTTACTCATTCTTCATTAACCCCTTTCACTATTAACTATAGCATTATGTCTATCAACAAACGTTTAACCCAAGGCGTATTAAACGCACTTAGTATCGCACACATTGACACTAGTGATGATCTTACTTGGTCCTTCGAGGCCTCACTCAGCCAGTATCGCTTAACCATCCAAGAGGATGTAACTGAAGAGCACTTCTGTACACTAGTCAAGAGCCTTAAGAAACATGATGTCACAGGCACTGAAGAGATAACCTCTGATTGGCATCTAATCACTACCTTACTAAACCTTAGAAACATAACACTATGAAACAACCAAAGGAGATATTAATCTTAACCTCAATAACAGCCATAGATACACCAGAAGGTGGTTTAGATGGTGCTAGATACTGGAGTACAAACATAGAACACATTGATGAAGAAGCAGAAGCATACGCTGAAGCTATTTGGAATCAATTCAGTGAGTTAACCAAAGATGGTCTAGATATAGAGAACTCGCAACCTCATGGAGGTAGCATCTATTTACCTGTTGCTAATGAGCACAATAAGATAGAAGAGCTTAGGGAGTTCGATACTCATTTACGCTTAAACAACACCTTTAAAGATAAGATCATAAACCTTGTAGAAGAAGAGATAACAAAACTTAAAGCTGATCTCTTGGCTACTCAAAAGACGCTTAATGTGCCTCCAAGACATCATACATACTTAGTAACCAATAACTTAGTTGCTATTAAACGAGAACATATTGCTGAAATCAATCCAACCTTGGATATTGATCAACTCCTTAAAGACAACCTAGGTGTAGAACTAACAAGAGAAGAAGCCAACATCTTTAAAGATGCCTTCGAGAATGGGTTATATGAACCTTACACAGTAGACAATAAACCAACTAAACCATAGAAACATAACATTATGAAGACTAACCTAATCATTATCCTTATAGCAGCCATACTCACTTGGTTGCTTACCTCTTGTGTCTCCAAAGAAGAGCAAGAGTACGTCAAGAAGAGTTGGGAGTACAAGACCAAGCAACTAGAGCTTGATTATATCAAGCAATTAGATGCCATCCAACAACGACAACACACTGACTCAATGTTCAGACAGTTGCAACAAGATTATCAATCCTTTAACGACCTATAATCATGAAAGATAACAAACACGACAGAGAAACAGAGCTAATGATCATCATCGAGCACCAAGTCAAGCTACTTAAAGTATTACTTAAAGCAGACAAGATTGACCCAAACGCTATCCTCATTGCTGCTCGCATGCTTAAAGCATATCAAGAAGACCTTGATACTTGTTTAAATGACACCACATCCTTAGCATCATGAAAGAACCATACTTCGGTGATGTATTCGAACAGTTCGGCTTCACACCACACATGACAGCAAAGCAAGCAGACAATAGCTTTGCCCCAGTGCTACTGTCTACAACCCAAGAACCATACTTTGGGCATGTAACTATTACTCTTAGGCCAGCACAAGAGACAGCAACGATAAGATTCGCCAACCTTAAATACTTTGGTAGTGCTTATCTATTAGAGAACATGTCTCTTAAAGGCAGAGAAACAAAGATGCTCAAAGACATGCTTGATTATGCTGCTAAATGCTCTATGCTGCTCCAACAATTTAATTTAACATCAATGTAATCATGCAAAGCAAACGTAAAGCATTCATCGAGCTTATCCTCATAGTTACAATAGCTTGTATAGTCACCAATCTTATTTGGATAGGCTATTGTAACGACAAGCCAGAGTATGAGCTTGAACTACTCAACCAAACAACAGTTGAGATCAAGAGCAATCACACAGGCAAGACATACTACTGTCATCCTGATTCAATTCAATCAATTATTAACCTAGACAACAAATAATCATGGGAGATATAGCAGATATGATGATCGATGGTACACTTGATAGTGTAACCGGAGAGTATTTAGGAGAAGGTCCAGGATTTCCAAGGACAATGTATTCTAGAAGAGAGTCAAGAGGCCTGAACGCTAGAGCAGGACGAGCCTTAGGCTACACAGGTAGAGATAAACACACTTATGGTGTCTTACACTACCTACATTACAAACAGAAGTCATTACTGCTCAACTGTTCCAATCCTCTAGAGGGAGCTGTTGAACACATCAAGAGGTATTGTGCCAAAGAATTAAATAAGCCTGTACCCAAATTAAAGACATGTTGTAATCTCATTCAACAAGACTTCCAAGCATTTAAAGCTTACATCGAAGCCACCGAAGAACGGTACGCATTAAACAAACAAAGGAACAATGGACATACTGACTAAAGTATTATACCTTGGACTAGGCTATGCCTTAGGGCTCATCAATAGCCTAGTCTTCCCACAATTATTCACATTCTTAAACCAAGTATTCCCATGAATAAAGACCCAAGACAGAAGCGTAGAAGAGAGCTAGAGATACTTATCCTAGCTATTCGAAATAATATACATAAAGTAGCATTCAAACTAGATAACGCTACTAAACATCGCTCTTTCCCTAATGATGGAGGACACATAGAGAGGCTTAAACAGGCCATAGAATTACATGAAGAGTACATAACTGAATTTAGCGAACTATGAAAGAACTACTTATTTACTGCACAAACTATGCAGCTCAATATCCACAACATGCTCAAGAGATCATGGACTTCTATCAATTAGCTCTCGATGAGGTAGAAGACGGAGAAAGCGAAGACCATGAGGTTGAGCTATGTATGGAGAGTATTCAACAACTAATAAACCCTGAATAATGGAAACAATTTGGAAAGAAAGAGATATAGTCATGTTGGCTACTGAGGATAAGAACGCACCTATTACACAACTAAAGAGTATTGTAGATATACAATTTAGCCCAAAACACCTCTACATCCTATCTAATGAGGAGATAAAAGAGGGTGATTGGTTTACTGATGGTAAGAAAGCTTATCATAATAAAGTTCAGCTTGATGGATATATCGGATTCAAAAAGATCATAGCAACTACTGATCCGAAACTACTAACTACTCGGATTAGTGTTGACCAAGATTTCAATGAATCTTACATACCTGTACCACAAGTACCTCAATCCTTCGTAGAGTTATACGTTAAAGAACAAAGGATTGATAAGGTGCTGGTGGAGTATGAATGTCAGGTTAAGGCTATTAACTATGGTACAAAAGAAGAACCTCACACTGTTTCTGGCTATGATGATTGGACTACGGTAGGAGAACTCTCTAGTTTTGGACTACAAGGCGTAACAAGAAGAGAGCAACTCAAACTAGACAACAACGAGATAAAGATCAAGAAGGTTGAGAAACCATCTCCCATTCAAGCTGTTCAGAAAGCAGATAGGCACGAACATGTCAAAGAGAGTTGGAGTAGAGAAGAGGTTATTAATATCTTGCTCTCTTATGCTAACGCAACACCAGGAAATGAAGATCTAATACCTCATTGTGAGAAATGGATCAAAGACAATTTATAATTAACATTTAAACACATACAGTAATGCCTACAACAGATTTACAATCAAAGAGACCTAGAACAACTAGGCCAACACACGTTAAAGTAGCAAGTTCTAATCCTAAGTTCAATGCTTCTAATCGATGGTACATTCTTTCACAGCTTAACAGCTTAAACAAACGATAATATGCTTTTAAATACAAATCAACTCAATGCAATGCTTCAAGAGATACTTGAACACACTACAGATGGAGACCATCGCAACATTGCACAGAACTACATAGTTCAACTCAACACCAAGAGCCTACAACCACATGAATTCGAGACAATCGAAGAGTTCATAGATGAGTGTATGGCTGTCGTGTAATCCCTATAGGTGCTTACTAATTCCACCTACAACAGAATTAGATTGTTTTACCTTTAATACAACGATCATGTATTTCGAAACACCAACACTTTCACATGTGTTCAAGAAGCTTAGCCTTTGGAAGGACAATGAAGGCAAGAATCAACACAAAGCAATGATATACATCTGTCCACCATTGCCACCATTTCTACAAGACCAAATAAAAGAAAGCCTTACGACTAATACAGTCATCAAGCGTGGTTTTGTACTCACCTGTAGCTTTAACTAAGATTGATCAAGGTTGACAAATAAACTTTGGTTAATCTCTCTCTAAACCCCCCAAAGGAATTAGAGAGAAATCATTTAGCTTTCACAAATTCAATTAATTATAAACAAATAAATTCAATTATTATGTCAAATTCAACTACAACTACAACAACAAACACAAGCGGTACAATTTCAATGGCTAAGATCATAATGGAATACGGTATCATCGAAGGGCCATGTAAGACAGAAATGAAGGTTGTTGGTAATCCTGCCAAACCATGGGTGAATGACAAACTTGCAAACGTATCTGCAACGTACTCACACTCGTATCTTGTTAATTTCAAAGCAATTGACATTCGTAAGCTGCAATTGACTATGGACACTTTCGCAGGAAGAGACTCTATTCCTTTCAGTGAGTTCAAGAACATTAACATGGTCAAAGAGATCATTGTTCATAGAGCAGCTGATGGGTCTATTAATGAACCTGATTTGCCTGTAGCAGATGAAATCGTTGTTTGCAACGTTGACTATGCCTTAAACAAGAAAGATGGTGGCTTTGTTATGGACAAAGTAAATAAAGGCCAGAAGGTTCTTGAGATAAGTTCTATACAAGTCAAGAAAGCAGAGAAATTAAAGAGCTTTGGTAGTTTCGTTCAAAGTAAAGCACAAGAAACTACATCTGATGCAAATGCAGCAGCACAACGAGCTTCAGTTACTTCTGATGAAACTGAAGAAGGAGAGGACTATTAGTGATTAGTGCTTAGTTGATTGAGAATGGTGGGGAGAGCGATAATGCTCTCTCCATTATTATTTATCTAGCTGCAATATACCCGTTACTTTGTTTCAACTCGTTGCAATATACCCGTTCCAACTATTTACTATAACCAAATGTAACACTAACCCCAAATCAGTACTATGAGTGAACCTCTTAGTAATACACAAAGAGAGTAGCCTATAGCATAGCCTCTCTCAAAGGAAAACATTAATACTATGAAAGAGCAAGTAATTATTTCGAAGGCCTTCCCCGTAAAGAGTACGGTGGAACTCAAGGTACCAAAGGGTGCCAAGCTATTAAACATTGTTAAAGGGAAAACCGGCTTAATAGCCCTTGTACTAACCCCAACAGATATAGAGAAGAATGACGAACTTATCGCATTACAGCTCTATACCTCATACAGCAACATTCCTTACATAGATGAGGATGAGCATCTGAACAATATTGCATACATTACTTCTCTCACGGTGGGAGGAGAATTATTTCACATCTTCTTAGACAATAACTAATCATGGCCACAACAAAGAAAACAAGAACAACCGCAACGAAAGTAACAGTAAGACCTTTAGTAGGTATCCTATCCAGGAGCAATAAGGCAATCAAAGCAGACAGGGCTGCACGTATCTCTGGTTCTATCGAGGACTCTTACACCACTAAAAGAATAGAACTCAAGAACAAACTAAGAAAGATTGAGAATCGCTTAGATGAGATGCTGGACCTGTCTGCTTCTGCCAATACCACTGTAGATAATGCAATCAGAGATTTCGATGCTGATGCATTTGTTAAAGAAAGACACCAACTTCGTATGGAGCGAGAGCTCATCATCGAAGAGGTGGAAATTCTTAAAGAGGACATGATCGAATTGTTCGGTGAAGAAGTATAAGCAAGTGTATATCTCTAAGAGCAAGTCTGCTTTTAGAGATATCTCTCCTACTCTTATAAAAGAGTTTGAAGACTACCACAATGTAAGAACTAACATGTTTGGTGGAGGGCCGTACAGTTTACAAGACACAGTAGCTCCTGCAGATTTGGTATTAGTAGTGCCTTATACTATTGAAGGAAATATGCAGAGTCAGAATAAGGTCTATGTATCTAAAGGTGTATTTACAGAGATATCATACTGTTTAAAACATGATACACCTTGTTACTTAGCTTATGAAGGCAGGAGGGAGTCTCTCTTTCTTAAGATAGTAAACATAGAGGATTTAGATGGGCCTTGGGCAGGTAAATATGGTACTGTACAAGTAGATACTAAGAGCTTTATTACTTGTCAATTGTATACCCGCCATCTAGCCCCAACATGTAGTGCCGAAGAGCGTGCTAGAGATGCAGGAAAGAGTAAGAATAGGGCAAGTACACGTAATCTCCTTGAGCATACTGAAACATATAGACAAATGCGTGGTGAGATAAAAACCTTCCCAGATAAACCTGATTTATTAATCCTTAAACGTAGAAGACGATGACACAATTTATACCAATGAGCGATGCCGAAAGGTTTGCTATTCTTTCTATACCAATAACTAATTGGTTGTCAATACCTGAAACGGAATGGATTCTTGTAGGGGCTATGCAAAGACAAAGTAAAGGAGTTTGGACATATGGCTTTGCCAATCCGTCTAATTATACTATGTATAGTATTGACACTGGAATAAGAAGAAAGGCCACAACCTCAGAAGTAGAAGAAGCCTTAAGGTTTATTGAGAAGAACACCGCTGCAGATATACTCAAGTCTTCATAAGATCTTGCCTTAATCCAGTGATGCCTAACATTGGCTTGCTATGATTAAATAAGGTGTACAAGGAAGCATATGTTTAACCGGACGTTAGGGCAATATCACAGGCTAAGGTTTGAGAGCAACAAAGGAATATTATATTCGGCTTGATAACTGGTGTGCTGATCAACTTGTGAGAACAGATGGGACCATCCCTTCTTGATGTACATAAGCTTGTAAATAGAGGTTGGTGTTTCTCCTCTATTAACTACACCCACATAGACATTGTACACTGGCCTGCACATATAAGGCAAAGGTAGCCGTTGAATTCGGCTTGGGTGTTCTATATTAGTGCTTCTCCCAGACGGGGAGATTATAAACTTAAGTGGGCAGCTTCCGCGAGTTGCCCACACTCCCATTAAAGACACTAAGCACAGCCTAGTGAGGTAAAGATGTACATAGGATAAACACCGCCTGTACCACTGAACCAGTGTGGTAACTGGTCACATTCCGGTGCTCTTCACGCTATGGCTGTGCTTTTATTATTAAACTACTCACGGATAACACTAACCTAGGCTTTACCTCTATAGGGGAGAAGCCAACAAACTATACAACCATGGATTTAGAAGAAAAGAAACAGGAATTACAAAAGGATATCAATAATTATTCTTATTGGTTAAAGGAAAATAAAGCCCATTTACATCAGCTAAAGAATTGTAGACAACCAGAGACATCAGAACTTTACAATAATATGGATTCCCTTATTTCTGTAACAAAAGAGAAAGGAAACTATGAATTTATTTTAGGTGGTGATGGTAGGTCTCAGCCATGGAGTGAGACAAGAGAAGGAATAATAGCTACTATTACATTAGCTAAAGGAATCTACTTAAGCGGAGAACAAAAAAGAATTGTAAGAACTTATGTTAAGGAAATCCATAACCCTGATAATATAGTTTGGGAAGATTATTCAACACAGAAATAAAGAGAATTATGGATACTGAAAACACCGAAGAGAATAAGGACTCCCCTATAGCGATTGCACTGCAGATGAATCTTGCCATACTTAAGAGGGCTATTGAGGAGGAAGTACGGCCTAGTTTAGCTAAGGCTATGTATGCAAGTCTACAATGCATGAGCGCTGGTATTGATAGTATGGCTAAGACTATCAATACACAACGAGAGACCATTGAAAGGCTTATACAACAAATAGATAATCAAACATAATACTCATGCTTGAAGGCAGATCGCAATGGCTGGCATCTAATGCTGTGGGATTAGCAGAGTCTTCCAGGACTCGGGATCTGCATGTAAAGGTAACCACATATTTCCCTAGGGGATGGGCTTCCAAGAAAGGGATTCAGAATGCCCCTTTTGGTTATGCTTCTGGAGAATAAGCCATGAGTACTATATAAGATGAACACAAAGCACCTGGTTAGCCAGCCGAGAGCGAAACTCAGTTCATTCTTATCTTATAAAGTAATTAATTATTTACACAAACAAATAAAGGAAATGTATGTACGAGAATTAAAAGAGTGTAGACTAAACTATAGGAGGCCTATACTCTCCTCTTTTGCACAATGGCTAATTAAAGTATTCTCTATTCCTGTGGTAGAACAAGTAGAGATTGTAATTCTTGCTTTGTGTACACTAGAACCAGGAGAAGGGCCACCACAAGGGGCTGATTTATATAGGGATCAATATGCTAATGAATGGTTAGTCTATACTGTCGAGAAAGAGCATAATCCAAATATGTATACAATAAAAGCTGTTTGTCTTACGAAGGCGCCAGACCAAATAGAACCTAAACAATTGATACATTATTGTAGTACTTTAACCGAGAAGAAAACATGATAAGTTTATATAAGAAAGATTCCAAAGGGAAGATCCGAATTTGGACAGTTGGCCACGATGGGGACATACTGTTTGAGCACTCTGGTATACATGGAGGTAAACTAGTAAAGCATGAAAAGCAATGTAAGCCTAAACATATTGGCAAGGCTAATGAAACTAGTGGTCCTCAACAAGCTGAATCGGAAATGAACTCTAAGATAGCTAAGAAGCTAGATAGTGGGTATTTCTATACAGTAGAAGAAGCTGAGACCAAGGTAATTCTATTGCCTATGCTAGCTAAGACCTATGCAGATCACTCCTCTAAGGTAGATTGGGAAACGGTTTGTGTACAACCTAAGCTTGATGGCATGCGTTGTCTAGCCAAGATCGAGGTAGACAAGGTAACTTTGTTGTCTCGAAAGGGGAAGGAAATAACTACGATGGGACATATCGCTAAAGTTTTGGAGCCTTTAATGGAGGTTGTAAAGAAAACAACTGATCCAATTATTCTTGATGGAGAACTGTACACATTTGGTGATACCTTTCAGAACTGTATGAGGCGTATTAAGAAGTATAGGGAAGGAGAGTCTGAAGGTATACAGTATAATGTCTATGATTTAATTAGCCCTAAAGGCTTTCAACATAGAATCATGGAAGCGTCTGGATACCTAGATCAAATTGGTGCCAATCAAAGAAATTCACCAATTATTGGTGTACCAACACAACTAGCTAAGAATGAAGCCTCAATGTATGAAGCACATTCCAGCTTTACGTCTATGGGTTTTGAAGGTACTATGGTACGTTGGTCTAATGATGGTTATCAACTTGATAGTCGTTCAGATGCACTATTGAAGCTTAAGGATTTCCAAGATCTAGCTTGTAAGATTATAGACATTGTTCCTTCTGAGGCTAGACCAAAGCAAGGAGTATTTGTATGTGAATGTGAGGCTGGTAAATTTAATGCAGCTTATGCTGCCCCTGTAGCATTAAGAGAAGAGCTGTTGAAGGACAAAGCTTTGTACCTTGGACAATATGCAGAGATCCGGTTCTTTGAGTATACAGATGGAGGCTTACCACGCTTTCCTGTATGTCACGGAGTTAGATTAGATAAATAAAGTTTCCATTAGTATGGACTGACTCTTAGAGGTATTGTTGTGGACCAGGCCTGGTTAACCACAACCGAGATAAGTTAGGCAAGCTTATTCCTTATGTATTCAAAGGAGGGAAATTCCCTAAACAAATGTATAATGAAACTATTCAAACTTATGATCATAGGGCTTCTAGGAATCCTTATGTTCGCGTGCTCTCAGGATGACGACATCAATCCTGATCAAATAGTAGTTAATCAATGCGATACTACTCACATTCACACCGTAGATACTGTCTATATCGATACTACAACTACGAGCGATACTACAATTATAATCGATCCTGATACCAATACCTGTGAGGCTCCCTTAGATATACTCTATGGCCCTTGGCATGGTACAACATTGACACAATGCACAGATGGTAATTGTATCGATCTAAACGTAGACTCTGTTCTGTTCTATATTGAAGAGAAAAGAGT
>Ga0208156_1000816_pt1 | contig 10745 bp, 10 predicted proteins | sample 1_EtaG_FD_184073 | JGI IMG/M metagenome (GOLD analysis project Ga0208156, IMG submission 184073) | Marine viral communities from the Subarctic Pacific Ocean - 1_ETSP_OMZ_AT15124 metaG (SPAdes) (version 2) | ecosystem: Environmental > Aquatic > Marine > Oceanic | place: Pacific Ocean | collected...
CGTCACGACGAACGAAGCCCCGGTAGACGTTACCGCGCTGTTCATCCAGGACGGCGAGACCGGCGAGCCTCTCGCCGATCTATCTGGCGATCGGTATCCGTACCTCGACAACGGCCGCCCGATCCTCCCCTACTCGCTCTACCACGCGGAACGAACCGGCGGCTGCCTGTTCTCTCCGTTCCTTAATTCCGAGATCGTACAGGCTACCCTCAAATCCGGCGCTGGCTATTCCATGTTCTGGAAGGCCTTCAAGGATTCGTCCTACTCCCAGCGCTACACCGTGAACTGCGCGATCCCGGGACTCGGAACCGACGGAACGACCGAGGCGCCCCGCTCGAGCATCACAACCGATCCGAGCACGATCCTAATGCTCTCCTCCGAGGACGACTCTCAACCGATGGTAGGCGCCTGGCAACCAGCCTCAACGCCCGGCGAGCTCCTGGATTCTCTCACGAAATACGAATTAAGAGCCGCCGAATTCATGGGAATCTCTCCGGCCGACATACAGCGCCTCGGAGGCTCGAATAACGCCCGATCGGGCGTCGCTATCTCGCTCTCCCGAGAAGCCCAACGGGAGAGCGCCCGCCGCTTTACCCCTGTTATGCGCCGATCGGACCTCGAGACCATCGAGAAAACGGCTGGCATGCTCAACGCTGCCACCGGCTCGTCATGGCCTACCGACGGGTATCATATCCGGTACGCGCCGATCCCTCGCTCCTCGGACGAACTCGAGGCCGAGAGGCGCCACGTCGTAGAGCTCCTCCAGTCCGGTCTGATCTCCCGAGTGGAGGCGCTCCAATTCCTGGAACCTGGGATGTCTCGAGAGGAGGCTCTCCGCCGTCTCGACGAGATCCGCCGTATCAACCTCTCAACCTCCGTAGCATAGGTAGCCTAAATCATGGACGACGAAACAACCGCCCCCGAAGTCAGCCTCGACGACTCGATGAAACGGCGCCTATCGAAACTCACTACACAGAAACGCTCCGCCCTCGACCGGGTAGCCGAGCTCGAGGAGCATCTCGCCGAGATGTCAAAGCGCGCCGAGCTCGGCCAAGCGCTCACGAGCCGCGTATCGGAGCTCGAAGCCCGCCTCACTTCGCAAGCGTCCGAGCATGGCCGCCGGATCGCCCTCGTCGACGCCGGAGTAAACGACGGAGACGCCCGCGATTTTCTCCTACACCGATACGACCGAGCAGGAGAGGAGGCCGGCGAGTTCTCCGAGTGGCTCACCTCCCAACGCGAGAGCGCTTCCGGATTCCTCGCCGAGGTCTTCCAGCGCTCGAGCCCTACGCCCGCCCAGGAGCCGGCCGAGACCGCGGAGACGCCTACAGAGACCGCCCCTCCTCCGGCGTCGAACGGTACGCCGGTAAACCTCGATCGAGGGGTCGGAAAACAACCCACGGGCCCCTCCGGTCTCTCGGCAGAGGCGATCCTGGACTCCTCGAGACCGTGGAGCGAAATCAAGGCCGCCCTCGGCCAGTCTTACGGATGGGGGGTTGACGGTAAGGGCCCGAAGTAGTACCCATAGACACGGTCGCTCCGGTAACAGCGTAGCAAACAGCGGTAGGGTCAACCCCCGATTTCACCTTGACGGACCGCATCGAATCGCGCCCTCGGCGCCCCTCCTCGATGTAAAAAAATGGCCGTAATTACCAACTCGACCCTCGTCGGCGATCTGCGATTGGCAGCTGCGTTGTCTCGTTCAATCTTCGAGCTCCTCTACGATCGCGCTGCACTCCGCACGAGCACCGCCGTCTCCTACCTCGGATCTGTCAATCAGACCGGCTCCGCAGTGATGCGCGTTCGTCAGTACGGCGTCGGCGGCTACACCGCGTTTACAGCCGTTGGCGAAGGCGTCGACGTTGCGAATACAAATCCGATTATCAGCCACGCGGACTGTACAATTTCGCGAGGAGCGCTCCGCTACGACATGGGGGATCTGGCTATGGTCACGATGCCCGGCGAGGGCATGGACCCGACACGGATCGCCGAAAAAATGGTGGCCGGATTCGATCAATGGCTAAACGAGCTCATCACTACCGCGGCCGCCGGCCTCGGCACCGATGTCAGCCCGGGGAGTGGGGTCGATCTCGATCTCGATTCATTTTTCGATGCCATCTATGTGCTTGAAATCGCCAACAATTCCGCGCCGTTTCACTCCATCCTCGCCCCGGTTCAGGTCTCCGATCTGCAGCAGAGCCTCAGAGGCGCCGCTGGTACGGTCTCGTTCATGCCGGCGACGGCCGAGCTCGTCTCCGCTCGAGGTCAAGGCTACTGCGGCTCGCTCCTCGGCGTCGATATCTGGAAATCGGACTCAGTCCCAACGGCGAACGCCGGCGCCGATCGAGAGGGTTCCATGGTCGCCGGTGGGTGTCTCGGGTGGGCAGCCGGTATCCCCGTTCCTCCGATGTCTGGCGACTTTACCACCTATGGAGACGTTCCCCTCCTCGTGGAATTCCAGCGCGATAGCAGCGCATGTGTCACCGAGATCGTAGGAAACGCGTACTCTGGCGCCTGTATCGTCGAGGACGCCCGGGGCGTATCCATCACATCCGACGCCTGATCCCACGGTAATCGTTACCCTTTCTCCAGTTATCCACAGGTAGGCCCATGGCGCGCGACTTCTCTCCAGAACCAAACGCCGAGGAACCCGCGGGCGAGCTCGTCTCCCGAACTCTCCGCCCCGGGTTCCGGCCTCACCTTGTGAAGCGCTCGCCGTATTTTCACCTCATGTTCTCGCCGGGACAGTGGGAAGCAACGGAGATGCCGGATCACGGTTGGACGTGGCTACCGAAATTAAAAAAGCTACCACTCACGCCCGGCGTCAACGGCGTTCGCGGAGGCCACCCACACGCAGACGGCTCTCTAGCAATCGCCGGAGCTCAGCAACGGGGCATGCTGATCATCCCAGACGATTATCAGGGCGGTTTCGTCATGAGGCACATGACCGCCACCGGCTACACCCACCTCCACAAATCCGAGCGCCTCGTCAGGGTTGGCCCTCGTTCCGAGGTCCGCGGCGACTCCGTAGCCTGGAATCAGTTCCGCTACGACCTCGTCCAGGACGGGATCATCCCACCGCCGACGGCGGAGGAACTCGATCTGCTGATGGACCGGCAACGCCGACGCCTCGAGCGGAACCAGAAGGCGGTTCATATTCCGGCCGTTGCCGCCCGAGTGGAATTGGATACCGCGAAGCTCCAGGGAATGGCGAACGCTGCAGAGGAGCTCCTCTCGTGAGCGGAGAGCGCCCAGGAGCCCGAGACGCGATCGATAGGGTCGCTCTACGCATCCTCGAGCAGGACCGGAGCACCGGCGCCCGCTCGGAACCCTTGACCCGCGACGAAGCGCGCCAAACGGCTCGAGACATCGCGATCCGACACGACCGGAGGCGCCCACGATAGCGCCTCCGGCCTCACGTTCCACACCTCGCCGAGCTCGTCTCGGTCGCCCCAAATGGGGTCAGGAGTAGAGAAGAATGGCCAGCCCCCTCCGAGTACGGTCTACCGCCGGCCGAGCGTTCCGAAAGCTCGTCGTCTGGTACAGCGGCAACGAGTCCGATCTTGCGAACTCGCCCACGATTACCTCCGGCGCCTCGGCTCCGTCTATCGTCGTCGGCGCATCCACAGAGCCCCGAGGGAGCATCTATCTGAGCGGAGGAGCGACCACCGCCGCCAACGGGATCTATGTGACGTTCGACTCCGGCGGCGGAAACACTTGGGTCGCGATCGACGGTACGTGATCTGAATGGCATCCGGCGCCGATTCCACGTTTAGAACGGCTCGCTTCCTCTATCCAGACATGTTGGAGAGAGGACGCGATAACGCGCTGTCATGCCCTGTCTATTACTCCGGCGCCCTCGTCGCCCCGAGCTCGGGCACCGTTACGATCTACGACTCGACAGGGACCAGCGTTGTAACCTCGGCCGTTCTCGTCGTGGCAGATATCGCGACCTACACGCTACCGGCGGCGACGACGACGAGTCTAGCTCTCGGGACCCGGTGGCGCGTGGAATGGTCGCTCGTGATCGCGACCGTCTCCTACGAGTTCCGAAACGACGCCGCCCTAGTTCGGAACGTCCTTTTCCCGGTTCTCGCCGATCAGGATCTCTACGCCCGGCAATCGAGCCTCGATCCGAGTCTTCCCAACTGCATACACTCCCTCTCCGATTTCTCTGTGATGCGCGGCGAGTCCTGGATCGAGCTCAAAAATAGACTCTGCTCGATGGAGAACAGACCGAACCTGATCACGACGCCGAGCGCTCTACGCCGCGTCCATCTCACGTTGACGCTCTCCTATATCTACGTCGACTTCGCGACCCGCCTCAACGAGGCCTATCTCGAGCTCGCCGATCGCTATCGCCACGAGTATGAGCGCGCCTGGGGCTCTCTCCGTTTCGGGTTCGACTCGGACGACGACGGGACCCAAAGCACGACACGCCGGCGAGCCGCGATTACCACCGTCTGGACCGATGGCCGGTGGTAGATCATGGCCACACTAGAACGATCGGCGATCCGCCAGCGAATCGCCACCGCGGTAGGAGCTCTCTCGGGCTATTCTCAGTCCCGATGGGTTCCGGAACACTTCGGGCTCGACCCCTCCGGCCTCCTACACAAGTCGTTCGCGGTAGCCTACGGCGGAGGCGCCCCGGCGCCCTTCTCCGCTGGACAGCGTCAACGTCTCTCCGATGGGTTCCGACAGGCCTCCAGGTTCTCGGTCCGGGTCTGCTACCGTCTCCGAGGAGACGCGCAGATCTCCGACTACGACTCGGCGCTCGACGGTCTCGGCCTCCTCCAACTGACCGTTATGGGTGTGTCCATGGCCGATCTACATATCCAGATCGACGGAGATACGTCTCCGGAGGTCTGGAGGACCGGCGAGTGGTTCCTAGGCCGTTTAAACTTCCTCTGTTATCACCGTCTACCCCTCACTTGACCACCGCTATCCCCAGGGAATCACATGGCTATTTCCGATATCGTCCGCAACTATAGAGACGGAACGATTGTTCTATCCGATAATACCGCCGTCACGCCCCTCTCGATTACGGTCCAGTACGAGGCCGGCGACCTCTCGATCGACGGAATCGGACAGGACGACGGCAAAGCATACGCGATCACGGCGTACCAGGACCGGGGAGAAATCGCGACCGTCCGGAAGACGAGCCGAGAGCTAATCACGTTTCAATTCTCGGGCATGATTACGACCCTCGACGACCCGAGCGGAACCGATGAGACCTTCGTAGATATCATCACAAAAAACGGCGCGTTTGCTGCCGGCGTCTCGACTATTAACGCCGACGTTTGGGGTATCAAACTGGTTTGGACGGTCGACGGTACGGCGTTCGGCGAGACGGACCGGACGATCACGATCGACAAAGCGGCCTGTACCATCTCGATCGCAGAAGGGGATCCGGACACCTACACGATCTCGGGAACGTCATACGCCGACGGTATCGGGCTCACATGACCAACGGCCTACCATCCGTCGAGCTCGCCGGACAGGAGCTCACGATCCGAGCACCCGGGGCGTTCTCGCTCCGTCTCGATCTGTACTGGTCTGTCGGTCGGAATCTCCGCCGTGGCGCCGCTGCCTGCCTCGGTCAATGCCTCGTCACCTCCGAGGCTCCGCTCTCGGCGAGACTTACGGCGTTCTCCGATACGGACATTCTCAACTACGGAGGCTCCGTTATCGACGAGCTCGTGGCCCGTGGATGCTCATGGCCACAAATTAGCGACGCCTCCACGATCGCCTGGGCGCTCCTCTCGGAGTCTCTCGCCGAGGTCCTCGAGTCCGGCCTCGCGACACCGACCGAGGTCGAAGACGTGGAAAATTTCTCCGGAGCTCCCGGGGCGGCTGGGAGCGCGTAGCAGTGGAGATCGGCCTCACCCACCTAGGAGGCGATCCGCACGCCCTCTATCGGCTCCCGAGGTCCGATCAGGCTCTGATACTCGGTTGGTATTGCGCGACGAATCTCCCGGCCGGATGGCGCAAACCTCGCCGACCCTCAAGGACTACCGTCCGAGACCGTGTCAACGCCGACGACGACGCCCGTGCGTTCTGGCTGGGAGACGGCTCATAATGGCTATCTCTGGGAAACTCACCTATGGCACTTCGCGCGCCTCGATCCGCGTCTCGGATAGCGCGTTCTCGTCATGGGAGAACGTTCTCGAGCAGACCGCCCCGAGAACGGTCCGAGCGCTCGACGACGCCACGACGAAGATCGAGGCCAGCGCCCGCGCGCAATGGCCGAAGGGTGCCCACGATTGGCGATACCAGACCGGCAAACGGCAGACACATAGCCGCTATCAGCTAGAACACGGAATCCGGATCGAGCCGAACGGTACGATCGTAGGCTACGTCCGCAACCTCGCGCCCTGGGCGTTCGCTATCCGTTGGGGGATCAAGTCATTCGGCCGACGGATGGGCGCTAAGGTCTCGACCGATCTAATTTTCCGCCCCGGTCGGAAGGCCGGCAAACCGCTCGCCGAGCATATCGCCGAGGACCTCCGAGACGCGGCTGTGGGGCGTTGAATGGCCACCGAAACTGTCGATCTGGAATATCGCGCCAATATCTCGCAACTGTTGAGCGAGCTCAAACGCCTAACGCCCATGAGCGAGAAGGAGTTTAAGTCATTAGCGAAAGGGATAGACACCCAGTTAAAGAGAACGGAAAAATCAGCTAAGCGAGCCGCGAAGAATAACAAGAAGAACTTCAAGGGGTTAGAGGACGCAGCAGGGGAGGCAGACTCCGTACTCCAGGGGCTATCGGCTACCCTCGACGTGATAGATCCGCGCCTCGGCGCCGTCGCTCGACTAGCCGGCGATCTATCCGGCGGACTCGAGGCCGCGGCGAGAGCAGGATCCGGTCTCGGCCTCTACCTGGGAGCCGCCGGCGCCGCGGTTACCGCCCTCGGCGCCGCTTGGTTCTACCTCCAACAGGAGGAGGAGAAAGCAAACGACGAGATCGAGCGCTCTCGGAACGAACTAAACGACATGATCCGCCTCACGGATCAAATGGCGGCCGCTAAACTCGAACTACGGATCGCCTCCGGCGAGCTCACGGATGAGGAGATCAGACAAGCGAGAGCCGCGCAAAAGTCGGAGGCCGTCTATGGAGCCGCCCTAAAGGCTTCCCGGGAACGATACGGCGAAACGAAAATAGCCGCCGAGCAGGCCGCGGCCGCCCTCGCCGACCTCGAGGAGAATCAATCGAGCCTCGCGGGTAAAATGACCGCCGGCAAAACGAGCGTACGAGGCGTAAATGTGGAGCTCGAGAACGCTCGATCGGTCGCCCAGGACACGGCGACCGCCTACGCCGGTGCCACGGGAGAGCTCCGAAACCTCAACGCGCAATCGGAGAAATACACGGAGATCGTCGCCGCGACCGACCTCGAGAACTTCAGGAACGGACAGCAGGGATCAGCCGCGGCCGTCCGTGACACTTCCGGCGCCCTCGCCGAGCTCGACGCGATAGCCTCCGGCGCCTACCAGAGCCGGCTCTCGGGCGAGGAGCTAATCCTCTCGAGGCTCGAAGAGGAGTATGAGCAGATCCGGGACCTCGAGGAAGCCACCGGCGACCATGACCGCGCGATCCGCGCTCGAACAGAGGTAAGCCTCGCCGCCGGCGCCGAGATCGACGCCATTAACGAGGACGCCCATAACGCCGAAATGAAGCGGATCGCCGACCTCGGCAGGGAAAAGGACGCCCAAGCGGCTCGAGACATCGCCACCGCAAAGCAGACCGCCCAGGAAATCCAGGACGCCTACCTGAACCTCGCCGACTCCGTAGCCGGCTCAATCGGCGACGTGTTCCAAATCACCGTCGATAAACTCGCGGAGACGTTCCGAGATACGAAAGACGAGTTCCTCTCCCTCTCCGAGGACGCCAGTAACGCCGAACGGCGCGCGCTCCTCGCCCAGCTGAAAGAGGAGAAAAAGGCCGCTGAGGAGGCGTGGAGAGTCTCCCAGGGACTCGCGATCTCTCAAGCGCTTATCTCTGGCGCAGTTGCATCCGTAGGCGCTTGGGAAACAGCGAAAGCAAACCCGGTGATAGCGATCCCCCTAATGGCCGCCGTCGCCGCCCAGGTAGCCGCACAAATCGCCGTTATCGGATCACAGAGCCCCTCGTTCCATTCTGGAGGAATCATCGGAGGCGCCGATCCCTCGGCTCGTCAGATCACCGCTCGCCGGGGCGAGGGTGTTCTAACCGCTCAGGGAGTCGCGGCCGCCGGTGGTAGGACCGGCCTTGACACCTTGAACCGTGGCGCCTCTCCGAACGCTCCGGTCCTCCTCGAGCTCCGAGTAGGTAACGACCTCTCGAGCCAGATCCTATACGACGGCTCGAGGGGCCCTGGGAAGGGTCGGCAACTGACGAGAGGCCTACGCGCCCGCGGTAGGTCAAACCCGTACCGCAGAGGCGCATAGGATGGGCTCGGAAGTCACGCTATACAGCGGCTCGCCCTATCTGCGCGGGCTCCTCCTCCACGACGAGCGCATAACCGCCGGGAATCTCGACGCCGGCACCTCGAGCTATACCGAGGCCGGCGAGGAGCCTGGGCAGCCTACGCCCACGGATGTCTCCGGGTTCATGGCTCTCGAGGCCGGAGGTATCTCGCCGACCACCGGCTACGACCTCGGCCTCATCGCTACGAAAGAGGGCGCCCCGGTAGGCGGCAACGCTGGAGGCCGATACCGCTGGAAACGGACGGCCGACGGTGTAGCGGAGTGGAGAGGATGCAACGCCCCGAACAAGGTGGCAGGGTTTGAATTCGTCCGACATGTCTCGAGTGGAAACGGCTACGACCAGGTCGACTCCGTAACGACGGCCGATCATGACGTAGTCACGGTCTACCGAAACGAGGTGAGCTCCAACGTATCGAGCTCGGTCCTCTCGGCGAGCAATGACACCTGGACCCATGCCGACGTAACCACGGATGGCGCATTCACGCCGGCTATCGTCCAGTTCCCAACGTCCACGAGCTCTAACCGTCTCGCGTGTATCTACGTCAGGACCGATCTTACCGAAGGAGGAGCGGCCTACTACACCCTCGGCCTCTCGTTCTCCGCCGACGGGGCAACGTGGACCGAGGCCGCGAAACACCTCGAGGGGTTCAAGGTCCTCCAGTCCTATTGGGACATGTTCACGATCCGAGGCGTCTACCACGACGGCTACATAACCCTGATCATCTCCGGCCAAATCGCCGCAACTAACGTCTCCCATTGCTATCACCTTGTCTCAGCTGACATGGGCGCCTCTTGGGATCAGGTTGAGATCCTCGCCGACGGCGCCGCGGATGAAATCGGATCGTTCTCGCCTTGGGTCGACGCCTCGGGCACTGTTAGAGCTCTCTGGTATCGCCGCGCGGCCTCCCTCGCCGAGACCATCCGATGGGCTAAGAAATCCACGGCCTACAGCTCGTTCGCCTCTGATCCTACGTGGAATACCATTCTAACGATCGCCGATCCGAAAATGGACGCTAGGACCATGAGCCTCGCCCAGACGATCGACGCCGAGGGATTCCTGCTCGTCTCTGCCGTACAGAAAAACACCAACTACAGCGTACTCCTCCAGCGCTACAACGCCTCGACCCTGGTCAGCACCTCGGACCGATGGCTACAGGCCTCGGCCGGCGGCTCGTCATGGCCGGCCGACTTGGGAACGAGCGGAAGCTATCCTGTGGCCTCGGCGGGTATCTCCCTCACCACCTACAAGGGTAGCGTACTCCTCCTCGGAAATCTCGTATTGGTGTCGGCGACCGTCGGCGAATCGCTTGGGTGTCTCCGTCTCGGAGGCTACACGTCCCTAGACTGGCTCCGTCAATCGTTCGGCGCCACGTCGACCGGCAACCGATCGGGCTACTCGTGGCTGCCATGGGAGACGCCGGCGACCCTTACTACTCCATGGACGACGGTCGGCGCCGGCTCGGAGGCTCTCAATTCCTCCGGCATGACGATCACAACGTCGGCGTCGATCCGGGCGTATTCAAGGCCGGGTAGCACCTCCGGTACTCCGGTAATCGTGACCGCCCGCCTAAAAGTTACCGCCGGTGGTTCCCTCGGAGCGGATGAAATCGCCATACAGGCCGCACGCGCGGACAATACGATCCACTACGACGTCTCTCTCCGCGCGAACCTCAACGCCGGCGAACAGGAGCTCCGCCTCTGGGATAACATCGCGGGCTCTCCTGTTGGAGTCGACGCTACCGGCCTCGGCGCCGATGCGATCGACATCCTGATCGCGCTGGATAACAACCGAGGAGCCGCCTACTTTAAGGCGCCGAACGAGACCCTCTGGACCCTGATCGGTTCGGGCACCCTCTCCGACGGCGGAACTCTCTCCGCGGCGAATAACCGGGTAGAATGGGGTCACCAGGTTTCGGCCGTCGGAACGGCCACAAGCCAGTGGGCCTACCTCTGCTCTGCCATGGACGACGAAGCCGGGGCAACTAACCTGCAGAACTACTCCAACCCTGCAGATCTCCAGGGTAGAGCGTTCTCCACGCGCCCGCTGTATCTGAAAAACGGAACCACGATCCGAGGAACCGGCGGATCTGCGTACACCGGCGATACGTGGAGCCTCGAGAGCCGATCGGCGACCTCGGCCGGGCATGTATGCCCAGACCTCTCGCCCTCTCCCTCGAGTGGCTGGCAAGCGCGCGACACGACAGAGGCGATCCTGTCGTGGAACCTGGAGGATGGAACCACGCCGAGCTCTCTCCTCTCGTCGAGTATCGGGATCACGATCC
>Ga0208156_1000817_pt1 | contig 10743 bp, 14 predicted proteins | sample 1_EtaG_FD_184073 | JGI IMG/M metagenome (GOLD analysis project Ga0208156, IMG submission 184073) | Marine viral communities from the Subarctic Pacific Ocean - 1_ETSP_OMZ_AT15124 metaG (SPAdes) (version 2) | ecosystem: Environmental > Aquatic > Marine > Oceanic | place: Pacific Ocean | collected...
TCTTCTGAAACCACCAAGTTCGGTGACAAGAAGAAGGGAAGTGATGTAGACCGCGCTTTTGATGAGTTGATGACGGGTTAAGGTTTGTTCCCGCAGGGAGGCACGGGGAACAGGTGCCTCACATTTAAAAGCCAGATAAAATATGATTCACACGTTTCGTGTTTTATCACACAATTAACACAGGAGGTGTAAAATGGCACAAATCAAAAAGTTTACTGAGAAGTATGACAATCGCAGCGTTTATTATGATCCGGCGTTTCAACGCAGAGTCGTTTGGAGCAATCATGATATCTCTAAATATTTGGTCTCTTTGACGCGGGGCTGGGCACTTACTACAATTGTAGTAGCAAACGTTAAAGAGTGTTTAAAGCATTGTACGAAATTAGGAGACGAGTCATCCATGGAATACTTTCAGAACATCCTTGATCAAGGCTATTCCTATATTTCCCTAGATGGACAAAATAGAACAAAAAGTATTATCAATGTTTTAGGGAACGAGGTTTCTATTAGTGGAAATTTTCGAGATGCTGATGAAAAGGTAGTGAAGATAGAAAATAAGTTTTTCGACAACCTTCCACAACGATTAAAGGATGCGATCAACCACAGTAGAGTGATCGTAAAGGTGGCGGATCCTTGTCCCGTTGAACACTTGTCTGAACTTTTTCGAGCATTAAATGATGGCCAGCCACTTAACGCCCAGGAAACGCGTAATTCGTTTATTAGTCCGATAGCAACGTGGGTGCGAAAGATATCCGAAAAGAATACGGAAGCACTTGTAAGAATTACAAAAGGAGTGGACATCACTCGCATGATTGATGATGAAAACGTGGCCAAGATGGCTATGGTTTTAATGGATGAATGGGATCTTAGAAGCGGCGAGATTGATCGATTTTATGAATTGGGCTTGACGTATAGCAGCTTGGCAGATCCGAAGAGCCCGTATGCCGCTAAGGATATTTGTCGAGCCGAGAGTATTCTTGGATTGTGGCGTCATGCTATTGTGAAACAAAAAGTATACTCCGCCAAGTCTAAGTTAGTAGCCGCCAAGATGGCTTGGGCAGCATTATATGCATGTGAATGGGCACATGATCATGGATATTATATCAAAGACTATGAGCAATTTTTTAGTGAGTTGAAAAAGATTGATGATGATCTCTCTCACACATCTAACATTGCTTATGTCAACGAAAGAACCAGGTACCTGGATGCGGGGGTGAACCCGGATGATGTATCGAGTGAGAAATACTATTTTAAATGGCAACATTTACCTCATCGGCCCCATGCCCGTCGTTCACGCAAAAAGGAACTTTATAGGGAATTTGTGTCTAAGGCATCTCTTCTTTCGTTGAGAAAGAAGGCACCCAAGACCCAAGCTGCCTAAACTATTACCGCTGCGTCTCATGCCGCACCGCTGGCAGACCGGTCAAAGTCTGCCACATTTTTATAAGGAGAGCAAATGGCTAAGAAAACAAAGCCAGGTCGTGTAGCAATGCAGGATCTAATGAAGTTAGTAAATAAGAAAGCAGGTAGAAATGTCGCCCACGATTTAACGGGCGAGAACCCCACCGAAGTAAAAGAATGGATCCCCACAGGGTCGCGATGGTTGGACTCAATTATCTGTCGTGGGAAGATTACGGGCATCCCAGTCGGGAAGACAACAGAGATTGCGGGACTTGAAGCAACAGGCAAGTCATACATGGCCGCACAGATCGCAGCCAACGCCCAGAAACAGGGCAAGATTGTGGCCTATTTTGATTCCGAGTCCGCCATAGACCCTACGTTTTTGGAGCGAGCAGGGTGCGACCTAGGCCGCCTAATGTATGTTCAAGCAACGTCTGTCGAGTTCGTTTTAGAGACGATTGAAGACCTGTTGGCGGCGACTGATGATCAGTTGGTTTTTATCTGGGACTCGCTAGCGTTTACGCCCTGTGTTTCTGATGTTGAGGGAGATTTTAACCCCCAGTCATCCATGGCAATGAAAGCACGCATCCTTGCAAAGGGAATGTCCAAGCTGACGATTCCTATTGCGGACAAGCAAGCCACTTTTATTGTGTTGAATCAATTGAAGACCAACATTCCACAAGGACCCAACGCACGCATCATAGCAATGACGACGCCGTACCTCACCCCTGGTGGAAAGGCGATGCACTATTCGTACTCGCTACGGATTTGGTTGACCGGCCGCAAGGCTAAGAGTTCTTTCGTCACCGACGACAAGGGCTTTCGCATTGGTTCGGAAGTGAAGGTGCGGTTGGAGAAGTCGCGCTTTGGAACCCAGGGAAGATCTTGTACCTTCCGTATTATGTGGGGGAATGAGATTGGTATCCGAGATGAGGAAAGTTGGTTCGATGCCGTTAAGAGTTCGGACTGCCTATCGAGTGCTGGGGCCTGGTATACGCTGGCACTCCCCGAGGGCTACGTCAAGAAATTTCAGCCATCAAAATGGACAGAATTAATTTCGAGTGATAATGAATTTAAAGAACACGTTATACGTCTAATGAATGAGGAGGTTGTACAGAAGTTTGATCGTCGGGAAGGAGATGCACAATCTTTCTATACCGACCCCGAAGATCTGTCGATCCCTTTAAACGCAAAATAGGAGAAAATAAATGTTTAAGAAACTGATTCCAGTTATCATCATGGCCCTGCTGGGCACCAACACCGCCCAAGCGGCAACTGCTTTCGACGTAGGAACCCACGGTCCACTGGCGACGTTGTCACTAAAGACTGGACATAATCACAAACCACATCACAAGCCACACCCACACCCCAGACCGCGACCAATGCCGCATCCACCTACGAAGACGCAGGTGATTGTCGGAGGAATCGTAACCGGCGTGATTGTAGTGGCAGTAGTAACGATTGTTCTCGCTAGCAATCATGCGCATGCCGATTCATCGGAACCGGATGATCCCAAGCCCCGCGCTGATACCACTAGTGAAACCGAGACGGAGGTTCCTGAAAATAAACCACCAAAGGAGTGAATAAACACAAAACTTATTCGTCTAATATATATTACAGGAGAAATATAATATGTTAAATACTTTTATCTTAATGGTAGCATTGGCTATTACCCCCGCTACGGCTAAGGGGAAGCACCACAAGAGTCATAAAAATGCCAAGCACAAGAGTCATGCGGTCGTAAAGACTGTGAAGCATGAACCTCGCAGGATAAAGCCTAAAGCTCGCAGTGCGAGGCACGGACACAAGCATGGCCACCATGCGGACCACTGGACGTGGACGTGGACGGCTGGCTACTATGATGTACACGGTCATTGGATTCGAGGAAAGTGGGTGTGGACCTTAAATCATTAATTTAAGAAACTGCTTGACTCCTACCTCCCAGTAAGTTATAATTATAATCTATTGGGAGGTTTTCCTTTGGGAAATGTACAATGTAGTCCGTGTGTTGAATACGATACACAAGATCCAGATCGGTATCATAAATATAAAGGCAAAATCCGTCGTTATATGGACCTAGCTAAGAGAGTGGCCACCCAATCTGACTACCCCGACTATAAACATGGCGCAATTCTTGTGAAAGGCAAGAGCGTGAGGAATACCTCTCACAATAAAGGGAGTTATTGCTCTTTTGGAGATCGTTTTAGGTTGAAGGAGTATGGCACAGCCACACTACACGCAGAGATAGGAGCAATCCTAGGAGTTGATCGCACAGTCACCGAGGGCGCCACTCTATACGTGGCGAGAGTAGGAAAGATAAATGACTTTCGTTTAAGCAAGCCCTGTCACATGTGCCAAGCAGCTATGCGGCACGTAGGTATTAAGAAAGTAGTGTACAGTATTGATAACAATATTGTAGGGAGCTATAAACTGTGAAATATAAAATAGGACAACTAGTAAGAGTAAAAGATGATGTGATCGCTGATCCTTATGGAGATTTCCGTAACACTAGTGTGTACTTTATTGGGCTTATTGTTGGGCTGCGGATCGCAGGGCTCCAAGGGATGGGTATGTATGAGGTTCTATGCGTAGGAGACAGGGAACCCGAGGTGTTTTTTGAAAGTGAAATCATGGAGGTGCTACAATGAATTTTATTCTACCGTTGATACTGGCATGTAGCTATGGACTTTACCCGAGCGATAGTAACTGTCCAGGGGCCCCAGATTGTTGGTGCGCCTGGGACACTGCCCATGAATATCGACCACCGCTCGATGATGACGGGCATATAATTTGTGATACAGGAGAAGAAGAATGAAAAGAGTTTTGATTGTGGATGCGTTGAACGCATACTTGAGGGCCTATATTGTAGACCCTTCCATATCATCTAACGGGCAACCTATTGGGGGGTTGAAGGGGTTTATTAAAATTCTCCAAAAGTTAGTGAGAGAAATTAAACCAGACCAAGTATTCATTGCATGGGATGGACCCGATGGTTCGCGTAAGCGCAAGACCATGGATAAGAATTACAAAGCAGGACGCAAGCCTTTGCGTTTAAATCGTGCGTTCCATAATTTGACGGAGGATGAAGAGCTTAGGAATAAGATTTGGCAGCAGACGCGCATCATTGAATACCTTAATCAAATGCCCATCGTTCAAGCAATGATTCCCGAAGTAGAAGCGGATGATATTATTTCCTATATCGCTAGTCTTTCCTATTATAAAGGCTGGCAAAAGATTATCGTCTCTAATGACCGAGATTTTATGCAGATTTGTGATGATGAAACAATTTTGTGGCGCCCCGTCAAGAATGAATTCTTAAACACTAAGAGAATTGTTGAACAAACCGGAGTACATCCAACCAACATGGCCCTCGCACGAGCTATCATTGGTGACACCTCTGACAATTTACCAGGTGTTAGAGGAGTAGGGTTTAAAACGGTAGGAAAGAAATTGGATTTTCTCGGCGAGGATAAAACATATACGATTGACGAAGTTATTGAGCACTGTGAGAATGTAGAGGAGACAAGATTAAAATTTTATGATAGTATCGTAGAGAACAAAGGACTCATCGAACACAACTATAAAATGATGCAACTCTATGCACCTCAAATGTCAGTTCAGTCAAAGATAAAAGTGAAGGAATCGGTAGAAAATTTTGAATCTAATTTTAATAAAACAGCTATCATCAAGTTGATGAGGGATGACGGATTTGGAGAGTTAAATTGGCTAGATCTTAAGACACACCTCAACAAGATTGACAGACAATATCTTGACGAGACAAGTAAATAAAGTTAAATTCTTATTGGCATTAAGGAGGTCGCCATGATAATTATTATACAAAACAAAGAGGGGTTAGATGCTCGCTGAACAGATGAACTTTGGAAGGTATGGGAAGGCCTTCCAAGAGGGATTAGTGCAACTTATTTTTGAGGATCGTCCTTTCGCGGATCAGATCACAGAGGTTTTAGATATTAGTTTTCTAGAACTGGAGTACCTCAAAATTTTCGTCAAAAAAATTGTGGAATATAGAGCCAAGTATCAACAGCATCCGTCTGTGGAAGCAGTGATTACTATTCTCCGTACGGATTTAGAAAATGAAGACCAAGTAGCCCAAAAACAAGTGAGGGACTACTTCGCGAGAATCCATAAAAAAGAACTCACCGATATAGATTATATTAAAGAAGCATCTTTGGATTTTTGTAAGAAGCAGAACCTGAAAGAAGCGATGATGAAGTCGGTTAATCTGCTGCAGAGTTGTTCGTTTGATGAAATCTCCAAGGTCATTAATGATGCTTTGAGACTCGGCTCTGAGAACAATTTTGGTTATGATTATTTTGTAGACTTCGAAGAAAGATTTGTCCCTAAACATCGCAATCCTCTTACTACAGGATGGCAGGAAATTGATAATTTATGCGGTGGTGGGTTAGGCAAAAGTGAATTGGGGGTTGTTATTGCACCAACCGGTGCAGGCAAGTCAATGGTATTGGTTCATTTAGGAACACAAGCACTTAAAAAAGGGAAAACAGTTATTCATTATACCTTAGAATTACAGGCTACTGTTATAGCTACTCGTTATGATAGCTGTTTAACCGGCTATCCGCTTTCCGATATTATTAATTTCAAAGAAGAGGTTTATGAGAAAATCAAAGAGGTAGAAGGGAAACTTATCATAAAAGAATACCCCACTAAGTCAGCTACTCCCAATACTATTCGCGCTCATCTTTCACGCTTGGTAAAACGAGGAATACACCCCGATGTGGTGATTGTAGATTATGGAGATTTGCTTAAGCCATTGATGGCGAGAAAAGAAAAACGAAATGAGTTGGAATCCATCTATGAAGAACTTCGATCTCTATCCACAGAGTTTCAATGTCCTATTTGGACAGCTTCCCAAACTAATCGTTCGGGATTGAACGCAGAAGTCATTACTCTCGAACAGATTTCCGAGGCCTTTAATAAATGTTTCGTAGCGGACTTTATCTTTTCAGTTTCCCGAACCATTCAGGATAAACAAAAGAATGAAGGAAAGATTTTTATTGCAAAGAATAGAAATGGCCCCGATGGAATAGTGTTCCCTATCCAGATGGATACAAGCTGTGTTAATATTAAAGTGATACAAAAAACAAGTGCTCAATACGCCCAAGAAGCGGTAGCGGGTATTCCACCTTTAACCAGCACCGGTCAACGAGATTTATTAATTAAAAAGTATAGCAAACTAAGGAGAAAATAATGCGCACATTAGAAAATATTCGTAGATTTAAATTATCAGAAACCTTTATTGATCAATATAAAGAGGAAGAAGTCCCATGGGGGCCGTTAGGATATATTACTTTCAAACGTACCTATGCACGACGTTTGGATGAAAGCATTGCTGATGCCCCTGGTACCGAAGAATGGCATCACACGTGTCGCCGTGTTATTGAAGGCATGTTTAATATTCAAAAGCAACATGTATTTTTATTGGGGCTAGAGTGGAATGATGCAAAGGCACAACGTACCGCCAAAGACGCCTATGATCGTTTGTTTAATTTAAAATGGACGCCCCCCGGTCGTGGACTATGGATGATGGGCACTAAATTTGTGGAAGAAAGAACGGGCGCTGGGCTGTTTAACTGTGGTTTTAGAACCACTCGCGACATAGCAACTAAGGGTGGATATCTCTTTGCCTGGATTATGGATGCGCTGATGGTGGGCGTAGGGGTTGGGTTTGACACTAAAGGCGCTAGCACTCTCAATATTAAAAGTCCCTCGTGGTCCGAAGACACTTATGTGATCCCGGACAGCAGAGAAGGATGGGTAAAGTCCGTGGAGGTTTTATTAAACGGGTTCTTTTTTGGCTCGGACGTTCCTAAATTTGATTACTCTGAAATTCGTCCCCTAGGGGCACCCATTAAGGGATTTGGTGGTACATCGAGCGGCTTCGCACCATTGAAAGAGCTACATGATGAATTGGTAAAGCTTTATATGCCGAAGATTGGCCATACTATTACCTCTACTGATATTGTAGACACAGAAAATCTTATTGGACGGTGTGTGGTGGCGGGTAACGTGCGCCGCTCCGCGGCACTGGCGATGGGTAGCGCAGACGATAGACAATATTTAACTATGAAGAATGATGAAGAAAAATTATACCACCATCGCTGGGGATCTAATAATTCGTTTGTTGCCGAAGTAGGAATGGACTATACGTGGCATGCCCAGCAAAGCCAAAGCAATGGTGAGCCTGGATATATTTGGTTAGAGAATGCCCGCACTCGTGGACGCTTTAAGGATCCACCGCGTTATGATGACATTAATGTAGCAGGCTTTAACCCCTGTGTCGAACAACAATTAGAAGACGCAGAGTTGTGTTGCCTTGTGGAAACTTATCCGGCTAAACATGAAACTTATGAGGATTATTTAAAGACATTAAAGATTGCGTATCTCTATGGGAAGACCGTAACCCTCGTCAACACGCATTGGCCAGAGACAAATGCCATGATGCTTAAGAATCGACGCATCGGCTTATCTCAATCGGGAGTTGTTCAGGCGTTTAACAAACATGGACGCCGCACAATGTATGAATGGTGTGACAGCGCCTACGATCATATCGTTGAGTTAGACAAACATTATTCTAATTGGCTGTGCATTCCGCGTTCGGTGCGGGTTACCAGCATTAAGCCTTCTGGAACAGTCTCCCTCTTGAATGGCTCTACACCAGGAATACATTTCCCGGAGGATGAATATTATATTCGCAGGATACGATTCTCAACTACCTCAAATTTAGTGGACAAATTAAAAGAAGCAGGTTATAATGTAGAACGAGACAAGTATTCTCCCAATACGATGGTGGTGGACTTTCCGGTTCATGAACCGTTTTTCCAGAAAGGCAAACGAGACGTTTCAATGTGGGAACAGTTAGAAATTGCAGCCCAATATCAACACTACTGGGCGGACAACTCAGTTTCCATTACAGTTTCGTTCAAACCTCAAGAGGCAGAACAAATTAAAAGTGCATTAGAACTATACGAAACAAGACTGAAAGCGGTTTCTTTTTTGCGTTATGAAGAGACAGGATATGAACAGGCGCCCTATGAGCCCATTAGCAAAGAAACTTATGAAGAACTAATTACCCAAATTACCCCCATTCAAAAAATTGAAACGAACGAGGCCGGTAAAGGAACTAAGTTCTGCACTAACGATACTTGTATCCTATTCTAAGGAGAAAAAAATGAGTAATTTTAATTACTTGCTGGAAAAACGACGCATGCGTTCGTGTTGTCGTCGTGAGATCCAGGACGAATGTTACTGGCTGCCCGTAAGTGTGCGCGCTGCTGTGGGCGGCAATGTCAATCTTTGTATGTATTGTCGGCGATGCGAATCGCGAGAAGATATATTTTTGACCGAACAAGAATACAAACGTCAAGAAAAACTTATACAGAAGGAGGTAGAGGGTGCATAAAAGAAATTTTAAGCCCGTCAATCGTTATCTCCACATCCAAGTACCTAAATCTGCACCTCCTCAAACAGATAGTGGAATTGTTCTTCCTGAATCTTTTAAACCCACGGAAGAACGTTACGTTATCGCTTGCGTGATGGGATGGGCCACCGATGTGAGATTTAATGAGAGATTAGAAAAAAATTGCAAGGTAATCGTTGATAAATCAATGATCGAAGAATTTCAGGTCGAAGGAAAGCAATATAATGTAATACTAGATAATTATATTATTGGAATATTATAATTATAGGAAACTACATTAATGGACAAAGACTTTTATAATCAGGCATCGGGTTCCAAATTAGGTTGGGATCCCACCTGGTTCGGAGAAAGATTTTTTGATGATAAGCTCGTACGAGCAATTAAAAAGTGGCAACGCGTACGCGGCCTTAGTGTTGATGGTCTATGCGGCCCGATGACCTTCCGTCGCATTTGGACGGAACGACAGGCCACGATTCATGAACACAAACCAAAGCACAAAAACTACTCCAACTACATCGTATATAATGGAGGCTATTTTCCCATTGAATGGGAAAAGGTAGTATTGTGGTCGGAAGAAGATGGACTAAAAGCAAACGAAGGAACGTATTATGACTACACGGGAAGGCCCACAAGAACAATTAGATATTTTGTTAATCATTGGGATGTATGCCTATCTTCTCATTCTTGTGCTAAGGTTTTAAATAAGCGCGGAATCTCTGTGCATTTTATGATTGATAATGATGGAACGATTTATCAATCGGTAGACATGCAACATGGTGCATGGCACGCAGGCTCGTCGCGAGCCAACCGCGCGTCGGTGGGGGTGGAGATTACGAATGCCTATTATCCTAAGTACCAAGACACATATGTGAAGAGGGGTCACGGCAAGCGCCCGATGGTAGAGGGTGCGTGGGTACATGGTAGCAAACTGGATCCGTTTCTCGATTTTTATCCCATTCAAATTGAGGCGCTCAAAGCGTTGTGGAAGGCGATTCATGCCGCCACTGGCATTCCTTATGAGGCGCCTCTAAGTCAATTTGGAAAAACATCTACTCGTTATGTGCAAGATGTTCCGTACGGTAAATTTAGTGGATTTGTGAGCCATTACCACGTAAGCAAGCGCAAGATAGATTGTGCTGGACTCGATATCAAAGGGCTTTTGGACGAGGTTAAGAACGAAGAACCTCGTTCATGCAACAACGAAGACGAATAACTATATAATAATGTGTTATTCATATTATTGTTGGTCGCCTGTGTAAATACCACTTCCTATCCTTTACACTTTTATTATACAGCCAACCCCTATGATATTTTTGCTTTGGGAAAGCCTAAGCAAACCGGCACCTGGAAGTTCCCACCGCTGGTGAAGGTGTGTAAAGAATTCACTATCTCTGAGACCCGAGTCCAAATTGCAATTGCTTACTGGCGTAATAATGGTTATGTGTTTCACGATGTTCTTTATAACTATGACTCACCTGAATGTTTTGGGGTTGATTATGGGAGCGGCATTATCATTACCGGCGGAAACCAACAGTTGCCCGAAGATTTATTAGCAGTGACACGCACCTCAGTGAGAATCGCGACAGGTCATATCATCAAAGCTAAAATTTTTATAAGACAAAAACATGTAAATCGTCCACGTGTGTTGGAGCACGAGTTGGGCCACGCATTAGGGTGGAAACATTATCCTCAATACATGCATATCATGCATCCCGAATGGGAAAGAGGAGGGTACGATAACCGGGGAACCAGGAACCCCGAATGAGTCATGTTTTTAATTACGACAAAGTGGTGATAGGAAGCAGCTTAAAAGCGCTTTTGTTTGCATTTCAGAATCGTTTGCCCGTGGTATTCTCTGAGCCGATGCGTCCTTTTCGATTTGA
>Ga0208156_1000818_pt1 | contig 10737 bp, 9 predicted proteins | sample 1_EtaG_FD_184073 | JGI IMG/M metagenome (GOLD analysis project Ga0208156, IMG submission 184073) | Marine viral communities from the Subarctic Pacific Ocean - 1_ETSP_OMZ_AT15124 metaG (SPAdes) (version 2) | ecosystem: Environmental > Aquatic > Marine > Oceanic | place: Pacific Ocean | collected...
AGCTGCTTTACACTGTCACCAGATTTCGCAAGAGTTTCCGTTCGGAAAGGACGCAAGTAATCAATAGACCACAGATCGTAGTCAAAGAAATATGCGGTCGTAGCAACTGAGAAACGGTTAGGAACAATCTTAAATGTACCAAAGTCAGTAACTAGAACATCCACTGCGTTTACAGCAGTAACGGCTTTACTGCCTGAGTTGTTCCCGACAGGGTCAGCAACCACACTACCACCAACACCAGATGAACTGATCGTCTGTTTAGTGGGGCCATCACACATAAGAACATCAGGTGTTCCGCCTTTATCCCAGATACGAGATACAGTTTCGTTTATCCCATCAAGCGTAATCGCAGTAGTTGAACCTGCGACAGCCGTTGGGGCAGTTGTGCCATCTGGGCCGACAGAGCCTGCTCCAAGATTCTGCAACCCAACAACTGTAGCTTGGGTTCCATCCAGAACGGGCGTTTGCAGTAAAATAGGCCCGCCCATCCAAGCACCAACAGAAGCAGTTGCCCTAGCAGAACCAGACGAGGCAATAGATTTTAGAGTGTCATCTAAAAGCATTGTCTCCATATTGCGCTTTAGTTCTTTAGCGCGTTTGGCCAATTGATAAGCCTGAGTTGACTTTCTACCAGCAAAATCCACCGCTTCAGCAGTTCCAGAACTCTGGACTTGCGTTGCGGAGATTTGTGTGAAGTTAGTCAAACGTCTTGGCTCCGTAGCAGCAGTAGAAGAATAGTCGTTACCTTCTGCCTGTCTGTTATTTGCCGTATCGCTCAAAGTATCAGTTTGCCACTCAAAGGTCGTGTTATCGCACGAACCCCGTCCAACACCGTTCAAAAACGGAGTATCCATTGGACTTATGTTGTAAATTATATTACTTAGGTCTTCCCTGATGCCTATAGCACCATAGGTTTCCCTTGTGTCTGACGGAACGCCCATAGCGTTTTCCCTCCTTAGTTAAATGTCTATAAAATCCTCTAGGAGTGCAGTAGCATCATCAAGATGCCCTGTACCCTGGAGACGCTTCATTTGGGCTTTACGCTGAGATTTTCCCTCTTGTGATTTCTTTGTTCCTGTGCCAGCTCTCACAACCTTTGGCTTGTTCTTTACTTTCTTGGCCCTAACATCAGCCTTTTGTAGCGCGTCATACTTCTGCGCTTTCATAAGAACAATGAGGGATCTGTGATCTACAAGACCACCGATTTCCTCTGTTGAGTACCCTTGGTTAATAGCATATGCTCTCAGGTCTGTAGCAAGTTTCTTCTGGCTCGCCGGTTCGGCCCATTCGGGCACCGCCGCTACCAGTTTTCCATGCTCCTCCCTCAACACACGCTTCTTAACCTCTTGCATTTCAGCTTCTTGCTGCTGCTGAACTTGCTGAACCTGGTACTGGTTTTGTCGTACACGCTCTTGTATCTCTCGGTACTCGTCGCGTTTGGTAATATACTCTATGGGGTCATCAGTCTTGAGAGTGTCCCAATCTATATTACTGTACTGATCCAAACCAGCCATGGAGCTTTGAATCACTTGTGATAATGCTTCTGCGTATTGCTGACGCTCCTGTTGCAGCGCGGATATTTCAGCTTGATACTGAGCCTGAGCGGCCTCAGCATTTCTTCGATCCTCTGCTAACTCTTGCGTCTTTTTGGTGTAGTCTGAGTGGCGGGAATAACCGCGTATCAGCTCATCTTCAGATACCTCTGTGTCCTCACCGTTTACCTTTACAGTATAAAGTGTGACCTCATCGGACTCTTCAGTTTCCGCATCCTCGTCGGTTTCCTCATCCTCATCAGGCTCTTCGCCCTCTTCTTCTTCCTCATCGGGCTGCTCCTCTTCCAATGATTCGTCTTGAGTTTCCTCGGTAGACTCTTCTTCTTCGGTAGGTTGTGCTTCCTCTGTTTCCAGCTTTTCCTCGTCTTGAGGGTCCAGTAAACTTAGAAGTGCTTCTTGCGCCTCGTTTATACTTCCATCTAGCGCGGGTATTGGCCGTAATCCAGCCGGTTGCTGCTGCGGGGCGTTTTGCGTATCCGCCATGTCATGTTCCTCTTATCAGATGAATGGGTGTTGCTTCTCCAGTACCTTAGCCATTTGTCCAGTTTCTAATATGGATTTGAAATGACCATGAATCCTTTCGAGCAATCGCATCGCAAGCCAGATTGATTCTCTGGCTTCCAACTCTGTCGAGCCGCTGTGTTGCCAGCGGTTCATTAAATCTTCTTTTAGTACGTCAAATGCTTCTTGGTACAACGGGTCGGTTAGAATGCGGTTCGCTTTTTCTTCCCTTAGTTCTATACTCATGTGTCTCCTATTGCTACGGCGCGGTTCTGTTCACGTTCCAGCTTTAGTTCCTCTACTTTAAGCTGCGCGTCAACTGCGTTTTTCTGTGCTTCCTGCTGGATCTTCTGGGCTTTAATCTGTACGTCTGCCGCTTTAATCTCCAGCTCTTTCTGTTTCAGTTGCAGCTCCTGCTGCGCTATCTGTTGTTCAGGTGATGGGCCCTTGGACTGTTGTGGCGGGGCCATAGCGGGGTTGGTCAGGTAATCATCAACATTCTGAAACCCCATTGCCTTTACAAGCGTGGCACCAAGATTGTACATATTCTGTGCGTTAACGATCGGCAGCCCACCTTTCATTGCTTCGCTGGCAAACTGTATCATCTGGCTGAGGTGCATCATCTGCTGGTCTTTATTGCCGCTACCTAGAGCAACAGACACAGTGCAATCATACTTATCCCGCCATACATCAGGGCGTACCGGAACCCACTCATTACGCAACATAACAACTCTTTTCTTGTCTTGGTTTTTATGTAATAGCTCATATATCCTTATCATTAAATCTTTGACGCCCGTTTCCGCAAAGTTTCGGGCAACCAGCTCAACCCTGCTCTGAGCCGCCGACATCACCGCGTTGACCGCAGTAGCTGTGGTATGGCTGGTTAGGGCGTTCTCATTCATCCCCTGAGACATACGACTAACCCCAGCTCTTGACTCCCTCACCCCATCTAGATACTCAAGCATCTGGAACGAGTAGGGTTGCAGGGCGGGGGTAGCGAGGGGCGTTACGGCATTGGGGGATTTAACCCGGACAACACCTCCCGGCCGTTGGGTCAGGAGATCATCTAGGTTTGCCTGCCCCTCTAGAACTGCAAATCGCCCAAAGTTCTGGTTGTACATATTGTCCATGAGGTTTCGCATCAGGGTACTCTTCATCAACTGAAGATCCATAACGAGATCAGCAATGGACAAACCAAAGAACTTGTGGGGAATCTTTATCGGAGTAATGGAAACAAACGGGATGGAATCTATTTCTTCGTTGGCGAGAACCGTGTCTCCCACGGTGCATACTTTACGCAGCTCCGTGATACCATCTCCGTCGAAATCTGTACGCAGAAAACTTTCATGCAACCAATAGGTACGCAACCCATCCTCACCGTAGGTGGCGTCACCCCAACCCTCCCAGTACGTGGCGGACTTATCAAATGCAAATCGTTCAAGACGCTCACCAGAAAAGTCGGCCATATCCTCACCACCACCCGTGAGATCCTCGACATCTAGGTCTTTATCTGGATACATCTCGCGCAGCTCAGACAGGGTTTTCAAGACCCGGTGACAAACAAACCTAGCGTCCTGTATGGTTTTAGATTCTCTGGCGATTAGGAACTCAGACGGGGGGACATTCTCTATCTTTACTTTGCCGCCGTAATCCTTTCGTTGAATGACAACATCATGCAGCATGGCGGTGGCCGCCTGCATCTGTTCGCCCACGCCAGCAGGGGTTTGCTCAACCTGGGCAGAGGCGTACTGCTCATCCTCATACTCTGTGTGTTCCATGACCTCTACACTAGGGTCAGACAGTAGCGCCTCAAACTCCATCTCGTTTAGGCCGTTATACTCCTCTCTGTTCCATTCCTCGTACTCATCCCACCACACTTTGACAATGCCGTTCTTTGATAGGAGCGCATCCGTGAACCACGAATACAAGATCTCCCAGCCCGGATTGTCTTTTGTAAAAACGTAATTAACGTAATCTGTAGCCTGTTCAGCCATCTTTACGTCTTCTGGACCGTGAGGACTGAACTTAACCATTTGGTCCCCTGATGCAAACACGCGCATAAGCGACGGCTTGATCCATTCAATTGTATCTTGCACCGTGGAGTCTACGAACTGGCTGCGTCCTTCCACCTCGTTGCCAAAGGGTTGGCCGTAGTAATACTGCATTGCCTGCTCTCGCTGATGAGATATGGTGTCACCCATATACCCAAGGGACTCGGTGATTTCTCCCCGTATCCTTGTTACCAGTTCTTCTTCAGTTAGTTTTTCAGCCATTAAATGATTCCATAATTTCTATATTCCACTTCCTTGGTCCATGCTGGATCAGATCCAGACACGGCGAACCGCAACGACATGGCGGCGTATCGAGTAGCTGCCATGAGGTCATCGCGGATGGGAACGATTTTTCCCTCTTTTCTGTGATACATCCTGAACTCTTCCCACCAGTCTCCCAGCGTTGCAAACACTTTGAACCTGTCGGATTCCATCCTTTGTAGAAGAGCCATGATGCCCTCCTCAATAGAGTTGCCGCCTTTCTTCTCGCCCAACGCGGGTGGGTTTTCAAAATGAAAAGGCAGAAAGTTACACCCGTGCTGCCGGTATTGTTCGGCCAGACCGGGGTTGCCCATGCTGTCTCGGCGGTTGCCATCATGTGGCCATGCTATGGGAACAAAGGACGGTCGTGTTTTAATAATAGCAGCATGAACCGCTGGTGACGCTTTAGACTGTCGGTAACAGTCGTACACGTACACCACATCCTCTTCTGTGTCGTGGGCAAGCCACACGCACGCAGTGGGGTGATCAAATCCAAAGTCAATACCGCAGATCCGCGGCCAATGTTCCTTTAGCTCAACAGGGTCGGTGATCAGCTTCTCCTCCATCACGGGGAAAACCAGACCACTGCCAATGGAGGGCCGACCATAGCGTCGCATCTCCCGCTCATGCGGGCTGTAGCTGCTCAGGATCTGCTCCATGATAGACTCATGCAGGTGTCCACGCTGACCACGCATAGACATAATCGCCTGTGAGGCGTCATCCCAGGTGGCATTAACAAGCGCCTGACCGGGCTTTATACTGTTAATAAACGAGGCTACAGTTTCGGTCATCCCCCGCTCTGGCGTAAACGTCATGTAGACCATGCCACGCCGATCGAGCGTTCTTGTTACGCTCTGAGAATAGATGTCTCTGCCTGGCTCCTCGTCCAGCCACACGCAATCAACACTGCGGCCCTGCCACTTTTCCACGCCCATCTCGTAGGCTTTGAAGAATAAAGAAGAGTTCCCGCCGCTAACGTGCCTGATTAGGGCGACCGATTTGGCGTTAGGAACACCGGGCTTGCGTTCGGTTTTAATTATTAGATTTTTTGGTATAGCACCAGAACCAAAGGCGTCCGGGTCATCTGGGGAACCCAATAACTCATGTTGTACAATATCACGGGTAGTTTCGTTAGAAACTCCTCCTGCCCACGCAACTATAGGCTGCCTGTATCTACGCCCATTCCACCAGTCTGGGTACAACCCAGTAACATGGTAGGACATCTCCGCTGCGCCGCAGTAGGATTTTCCAATTCTGTTTGCTGCCATCAGCAACCGCTGATTGGCGTCTACACCTGTGTCGTGAAATCTTTGCTGGTACGGGTAAGGATCGTAGAAATCGAGCTTGTTAAACCGCTCGCGCTGTCGTAGCTCTCTAGCGACCTCTACCGCTTGCTCTAGTTCGCTTCGCGTGGCCAATGGCCGCCGCTTGACGCTCGGCACCGGCTCTACTTGCATAGCATTTTCCTTTCGTCCCCCATTTGTATCCTTTCTTTCCAGACGGTAGCGTGCATCTTTGTATCGGCATCAGTTCACCAAATCAGGTACCACAGTTGGATCGGATGTACCCATAAGAGCCTCTAGCTCCCTCTGTAGCTCATCGGTGGAGGCTTGCTCTACGTGGGATATCTCCTGTTGGATGCGCTCAGTTGGTTTCAGCCCAGCCCTGTCCAGCACATCTTTAACTGCCCCCAGGCGCACTGATTCGCTCTCTGCGCTCTGTGCTAGGCTCTGCAACTGTGCTATAGCACCGGGCACGCAATCCTGCAACATGCGCTTCTGACGCTGCTCGATCTCTGCTGCGAACTTGTTCTTCAACTCGTAACCACGCTGTTTAGGCGAGGAGTAACCAGCGGTGGCCGCAGCTTTGGCGGCACTGCCTGTTAGGCAATACTGCTCGATAAAGGTTTCCTGCATTTCAGTTCGCATTAATATGGTCCTAATAGTCCTTGTTCTTTTCGTTTTCGTTGTTTTTGGGAAAGTAAGCCCTGCGTTACTGGCGCATAAGCGGTTTCAAGACCATGCCGCACCCGGAAAGGCGTGGGTGGTTTGTCACCCAGCTTCTCGGATACAGCTTCTCTTATAACCCCTCTCTTAGAAACACCCTCTCCCAACTCAGGCAATAACCTTCCTACTGGTTGCGGCTCCATAACAAGAGACTTAGGCGATCCTTTCTTCATACTGAAATTAACTGTATCAAGAACAACAAACCTATTTTTGGCCCCTATGTCAGCAATCTTATCAAGAACCACGTTTCCACCCAACTTATAGTGGTCATAATTAAGCAGCATCCCCGTTCCGGTTTGCGGGTCTAACACAAACCTGTGGTTCATTGTGGCCAGCAATCTATCCGGGGTTAGAGAGGATGTCCCAAAACTTATAAAACCATCTTGCTCAAGGATGTTTTTTCTTAGCGAATCAATGTCATGGAATCCAAACTTTCCACCGTCACCCGCCGCTTTTTTCATAGCGTTTAATTCAGCAGCCTTTGCTAGTATTGAATCTTTCGTAACAGGAATTCCTGACTTATTTAGCTCACCCCATATTTCGTGCATAGATGAATATGCGTTTTGTTGTATCCCTGATGCACTCTTTCGACTACCTATTGCCGCATCCTTTACGCCAGCTCCAGCACCACCTTCTAATGGTTTTGTCACCCAGTTTACATTCTTACCCTTTACGTCAAGGTGTTTGCCGATAAACGGAATAACGTGCATAAGAGCTTCGTCTAAAATGCCCCCACCAACAACATCCCTTATTATACCGGGGTTAGCCATCACCTCTTTGAATGTGGCGTTTTTAGAGGTGGGTAATATATGCTGTACTAAACCCTCTTCAAGCCTTGCTAATCTAGCACTACCGGGATTGTATGTTCTCTCAGTCGCCATTATCTTGGCTATTTCATTGAAATATTCATTCCACGCAGTTGAAATTACTGCATCCGCATCTGTCTTAGATTTCCAAATTTCCCCGGTTTCTGTGCCCTTCTTCTTTAGATCTTTATTAGCTAACCTTTTGGCACTTTGTCTTGTCATCCCCTTATTCAAATAAAAAGATGCTGGTTTTTTCTTGGTTTCTAACCTAGCAGCAAATTCAGGAGTCATTTCCAAGCCTTGGTAGTGTTGTGTTCTTGGCTCTAAGTGTAGATTATATGACTCTAAATGTTTGGCTGATGAGAGCTTTTCGGAATCCATCACTGATTCGAGCCTTTTTAACTCTTTGGCGGTCAGGGGGTTTAACCCGTAAGTTTCAGAGAGGTAAGCACTTTTAGGACTGAAGAAATTTCTAAGTTTGGAACCAGCAACCTCAACAGGCATCATGCCTATTTGGGCGTATTTTCCACCCCCGTACCACGGGATGTCCAATCCTGACCCCCCGGCCCTTTGCAGCCTACCAAGATACATGTCTCCGGCTACAGTGCCCGCGCCAGCCTTTGCCGCAGATTTCGCCCCCCTTACGAGTCTAGTTGGTGGCAAAAAGGACATAGCGCCATATAGAGTCTGATCCAGAAGATTAGACGCATAAGGATGCTCACCCGGAACAAAATCAAGCGCTTTGGGGATAGCCCCAGATATATACCTCATACCCTTATCTATAGCCCCGCCAACCTTGCCCACCGTTTGTGAGTAATCTTGTCCAGCTTCTGTTCTGGGGGTATAAGTAAGGAAATCTACCGCATCCTTTACTAGATCGGTCTGTTCCCTCTCTTCCAGGCCGGGATATTTTTCCCTCTGCTCCTCACTGCCCCTACCTAACAGCGTGTCATAAATTGCTCCGGGGGCTTGCATTAACATCCCCAATAAACCACCGCCCAACTGTAACCCAACCTCTCCAACTCCAAGGGCATCTTCGAGCAATCCATGCTTTAACTTCTTTCTTTCTGCCATATTAGCGCATTCTTATGTTAGTGGAATTACCCTCCGCTGAGTGGGTACAATATAATAATAATATAAAAATCAAAAGGGGGGCGCCAGGGCACCCAGGCCCGCCCTGCTCTGGACTGAAGAGGGAAGGGCAGCGGATCGGGTAGGGGTCTAGAATGGGGCAGAATAGGGATAGAATCTAGCCTACTTTACATAATATCTATTATGCGAACTATAACCACAGCAAAAAGCATGCTGGTTATATGGTTTACTGGTTCTGAACTACTGAACCACGCGACCCGATCGATCGACCACGAACCAGCGAACCGCCAGCGTGGCGTGTGCGTGTGCGCATGGAACATCAATGGCCAGCGTCACGCGTGCGCGCTCTTCTTCTAGGGCTGCCAGCTGGCCAGCTAGCGGGTCCGCCTAAAGAATAGTGTGCGCAAAATACCGCTTGCGTCGCGCTAGCATATACCTTATATTCTGGTTTCACCCACTAATCGAGACACTACTATGCTGGAAACACTATTGCAGATATTAGCGTTGACGGTAGCTATACCGCTGACAATCTATATATTGTGGATAATCTTGATCGCTGTGGTAATACCATTTTTGAGGATCAAATAATGACCACTAATGCTCATTTCACAGCACAGTCCAGCAATGCAAAAACGGGTCCGGTAGCTGGAACTACTATATCTGATGACAGCTGTCCGGACAGCTGCGCACTAAAATTTAGACGCGACGCTGCCGGCACAATAGAACTAGACGCTGCCGGCAAACCTAGACGCGGACCATGCTACGCGAAACATGGACCGATCGGTATGCATTGGTCCATGGTTTCCAGCGGTAAACGTGGTGGCAATTATCGCGCTACGCTGGACAATCTACGCTCAGTACCACGTAAACGACTAATACGGCATAAATTTGCTGGCGACGACCCGCACGTTAACGGTGCCGTGATCGAATCGGACTATCTATATAAAGTAGAGTGTACCGGCACAAACCCGCATATTGATTACACCCACCACGAGCCCAGCGAGCACAATCTAGCAGTATGGAAAGCGGGTCGCGCACGCGGTTTTATTCAGAATCTGAGCGCTGATAGCGTCGTCGACGCTGATAGAAAATTCGATACCGGGTTTCCCGTTACTGTAGTTCTACCGATCGACGCCCCTAAAGTATCGTACACCCCAGTGGGTCGCAAAATCGTAGCGTGTCCAGCTGAGTCTGCCAATATCCAATGTGTAGACTGTAAATTATGCGCCAGTGAACGCCCCTATATCATCGGGTTTAGGGCTCACGGCACCATGAAGAAATCATTATCGGAGAGCCTAACATGAAAAGAGATATTGTAATCTCACTATTCGACAAAACCGGCGAATCACTGAAGCCGTGGCGCGACGCTGGTTATTACTGCGTAACTTTTGATAACCAGCATCCAGTGTTCGACGGGCAGTACCATCTGTCCGACGGTATATGGAAAATCAATCTAGATCTACTAGATATCGAGCCGGCTAACATACTGCTGGAAATTGAGCGCGTTATAAACGGGCGCTCTAATAACCTAGATTCGCTGCGCGCAGTAGCTGAGCGCGTAGCGTTCATTTCGTGTTATCCCCCATGCGATTCGCTAGCAGTATCTGGCGCTCGCTGGTTTAAAGGTAAAGGTTTGCGCGCGCTAGCTGATAGCGTTCACATGTTCGCGACAGCGGCGGACTTTTGCGAGTTTTTCCAGACCGACGGCGAATATCCACCCGTGCCCTACTATATAGAAAATCCAGTTAGCACTATCAGTACCTACTGGCGTAAGCCGGATTTTAGCTACCACCCGTGGCAGTACAGCGGTTTAGAGCCGGCAGACTGTTATACGAAAAAAACATGTTTGTGGACCGGCGGCGGTTTCAATATGCCGGCGGCAGACTGTGATTCAGATTGCCAGCCCGACGACCGCATCCATAAAGCCGCACCCGGTCCAGACCGTAAGAATTTTCGCAGTGCCACGCCGGCGGGATTCGCTCGCGCCGTGTTTGCCGCTAATGCACCTATTCAATCAATCAATTTGGAGCGTGTAACATGAACAATATTGCCGGTAGTCTAGTAATCGACAATTACCACACCACATACCGTGGCCAGCGCGTACAGGTTAAGGTACTGCTGCCACAATACGACCCAGAGCCGCCAGTGCGGCCAGTGTTCAAATTCATACACGGGCCAGTAACGCGACACGGCTGCCGGCAATCGTGTTACACTGTACAGATAGGCGCCCCAGCATAACTAGGCGCTAGTAACGCACGAGAGCCCCACTACGGTGGGGTTTTCTTTTGCCTAGTGGTCAGCGGCGCTAGGGCTCAATCGTTCAGTGACGGCTATTCTAGGGCTTCTGATAGATCTATTGCGGGGTGTTTCTGTTTGCGTTGTGGTCGCGATCGATCACGGTGAACGCTGGATTTGTTGTAGCTGTGGGCGTGCTTGGCGACCAGATTTCTCTGGCGCTTACGAGCAC
>Ga0208156_1000824_pt1 | contig 10687 bp, 10 predicted proteins | sample 1_EtaG_FD_184073 | JGI IMG/M metagenome (GOLD analysis project Ga0208156, IMG submission 184073) | Marine viral communities from the Subarctic Pacific Ocean - 1_ETSP_OMZ_AT15124 metaG (SPAdes) (version 2) | ecosystem: Environmental > Aquatic > Marine > Oceanic | place: Pacific Ocean | collected...
AGAAGACAGCTGTATGGTAATTTTTCTTGTAGGTATGCCGTGTAGTGGAAAAACAATAGTTGGAAAGCGCTTAGCTAAGTCATTAGGTTTTTCATTCTTAGATACTGATAGAGAGTTTCAAAAATTGATCAAGGTTAATCCGTCAGAATTTAGAAATTTATTTGATGAGAAAGAAAAGTGGTTTAGACAGCTAGAGGAAAAAGTTATTTCTATCGCTTCAAAGAGAAAAAATACAGTAATTGCAACAGGAGGTGGTTCTATTTTATCTAAGAAGAATAGAAAGATTTTTCATGATAATTATACGTTTTTTGTAGATTGTGATTTAGCTGTAATCAGTGAGAGGATAAAAGATAGGATTATTTTAGCTGATAAGAAATTTAAAGAGGTAAATGAGTTATGGGAAGAAAGAAAAAAATATTATAAAGAATTTGATAATGTTATTTTGAGTGCTGATTATCCAATTTTAATTGGTTATGATATTCTTGGTGTATTAAAACGAGTATCAAATTATTTTATATCTTGCTCATTCCCACTTATTGATAAAGATTTAGGATTGAACGGTAATATCGAATATGTTTCTGATGGTGAAGAGTTAAAGACAATAAAAAATTTAGGAGTTTACTACAACAAGTTATTTGATATGAAATTAGACAGATATAGTACAGTGTGCTCTATAGGCGGTGGTACTATGGGAGATTTCTTTGGATACTTATCAGGAACATTTATGAGAGGGATAAGACATATAATGGTTCCTACTACATTACTGTCTATGGTCGACTCTTCTGTGGGAGGTAAGACTGGTATCAACTTTGGCAATATTAAGAATGGAGTAGGTATGTTTTCTAATCCAAACTCAGTCATAATAGACACTAAGTTTCTAGACAGTGTTCCAGAGGATGTGTTAGCTTCTTCTATGTTTGAGGTAATGAAGTATGGATTCATATATGATTCATCACTCTTAGATTTTGATGGTGATAAAAAAGATTTAATATTAAAGTGTTTGAAGATAAAGTTAAAATTCGTTGAAGATGATCCTTATGATTTTGCCAATAGAAGATTCTTAAATTTTGGTCACACAATTGGACATGCTCTAGAACTAGTACATAATTTGAGGCATGGTGACGCTGTGGGATATGGTATGTTGTGTGAGCTTCATCTATCACACATAAAAGGTCTTCTATCAAAAGACATGCTAGAGTATTGCGTACATAAAATATCAGAGCATAATCTTCCAAAATTAGATATTAATGCTGATAGAGTTATGGATGTGTTATATTTAGATAAGAAAAAGAATGGAAGAAAAATTAATTTCGTGTTATTAGAAGATCTAGAGAAGCCAGTAATTTCTAGTAATGTTTCTGAGGAAGATATAAGGAGTATTTTAGATGTCACTATCACCAAAGTGTGATGCATGTAAAAAGGAATTAAAAGAGTACGGTGCATTATTATTTAGCCCACCTATGGGCGCGCCACCTAAAAAAAATAGAACACGAAAGTTCCATATATGTGTTGACTGTTATAATTATATAAAACGTATTATGGAAAAGGAAATGTCACATGGCTAGATACCCATTCGCCGAATCAAGGTCGGTAATAGGCCCTCAAACAGCATATATGTATAAGAGAATATTCTCACGTGGCTACGTAATGGGAGGTTATAAGAATAGTGCTGCATGGAATACTGTCAATATGGCAAATTATGCTACAGAGACTATGGTTAACAGGGGAAATATAATGACTATTGCTGGTAATTATATTGATGGTGCCTGTAGTCCCACTACAGCATATGCCTGGGGCTTACACAATACGGCAAACACAACATCCGTAGTTGCAAATTATATGAGATTTAGTACGGATACGACGTGTGCAGCAGACTCTGGAATGGATATGAAAACAACTAGAACAGATTTTGTATCGCCATCATGGCCAGAACACGCAGCATACCCAACTGGTGCTACCAGCGCAAACACCGATAAGTTTGATTATTGGACAGAGACAATGGCTGCTGCAGGCACTGTAGGCACTAGTGGTTTTACAGCGGCATATGGCGGCCAGATTTTTGATGATGAAAGAGGAATATGCCAGGTTGCAGCAGCGTACAGAATGTTAGTGTATGCCACTGAGACATGGTCAGGGGGCAGTTGGACATCAGCTTTATCGAGCTACGCATATCACACAAAGGGACAGTCAACGAAGGCAGGACATGGATACTGGTGGGGATATCACGTTAGCAGTACAGATACTGGAAGAAGGATAGATAAGCAGTCATATTCTACGCAGTCTGTGACAGTAGGCCCGAGTGGCAGTCCTGGAAATGGACAGGTATTAAGACAGGCAAATATTAATGGAAGTGCATCCTCTCCAGGAAATACTGAGACAAATAATACTATTGGTCAGGATAAGGGTTACGCCCTAGGCGGCTATGATCATGGTACACATGGACAGAATAATTATAGTCAGACAATACAGGTACATACTGATGTTGTGTATTACGTAGCAGGTTTAAACATGATTGGACATGATGGCGCTAGTTCTGGCGCACCGTCACAGACATAGGAGATTATAGAATGGCTAGACCAAATTATTATGATGTTGGATACCAGGCCGGCCCCCAAACGGCATACAAGTATAGGGTAATATTCAGTAGAGGCTTTATAATGGGAGGTTATAAGTCATCCTCTCCCTGGAGAACAGTGAATAGACACTATAACAAGACGGATACCAATTATAATCTCGGTGATTTATTAACAAATAGTTGTTCATATGTCGATGGCGCGTGTTCACCTACGACTGGATATGCTCTGGGATGTCATGGTTTGACCTCCGGTCATCATGGAAGTTCTACTAGAATAGAGGCAATATTATTTTCCACAGAAACAATGTTAACATACGATAGTGATAGAGATATGAAGACGTCTAGAGCAGGATTTGATGCAGCACAGAGCGAAGAGTATTTCTGGGTCACTGGTGGCGGAAGTGATTCTACTGATAAGTTTCAATTTGTAACCGATACAATGTATTCTGCAGGTACTACAGGCACATGTTCAGAGAATTTACTTGATGGTGGTGCTGTGGAGGACAATGTTCTGAGTCACAAGGGATATTGGCATGATGATGGTGCCGCTACTGGTGCTATACTAACATTTGCTAATGATACTTGGGCAGACTGGGGAAGTCTATCAGGAGGATTAGTATCGTACTGTACTAAGGGATTGGAGACTAAGGAATCGTCTGCTTTTGGTTACTTTATAGCACACCACGGAAATGATAGAAGGGTAACAAAGTTGACGTATGCGACTTCTTCTAATCCAACAGTATCAGTACTCACAGATGCTGAGCCGTCCTCAATAGGCTCATATCAGAGTGAGACGATGAACTGCACAGGACAGAATAATGGAAGAATGATAGCAGGGTTTAATGGCGTACAGAATAATATGTCTCAGAAGATAAATTTTATCACAGATACAGTGACAAGGGAATCTACACTGGATGCAATAGGTCATGATGGCGCTAGTTCAGGTGCACCATCTCAATCACCGTAAAATTTTTTAACTTTTTACAGATTTTCTTAATATATATTAAAGAACAATGTTACAATTATAAGGAGTTTTAAACATGGCAAGTCAAACAGAAGTTAAATTCAGTGACGAAGAAATACAGTCCTTAGCAGGTATTCAGCAAGGCTATCAGGAGATGCAGCTAAAGATGGGTGGACTTAAGATGCAGCAAATTGCTCATGATAGAAATGACGAACGTCTAGCTGACCTCGAAGGTGCTTTAATGGATGAGCTAAATGAATTAAATGAAAATGAACAGAAAGTTGCTCAGGATTTGAGTGATAAGTATGGTGCAGGTTCATTAAATCCTGAGACAGGCGTATTTACACCTTCACCTGTAGAGGAAGAAGCAGCTGTTGAAGAAGTAAGTACTGACGAAGATTAATATGGCTAAGAAGAAAGAAGTCAAATTTACTGATGAAGAACTTGGTAAGATAAACGAAGTCCAACAAAAATATAGTCAGATACAAGCAAACTTAGGACAAATAGCTTTTCAAAGGGTTATGGTTGAGCAGCAGATAGAGCAACTAGACGATCAACAGCTTGAGGCAGAGGATGCTTTACAAGCTAATCAAGAATCTGAACGTGAGTTAGCAAGATCTTTGAATGATGTATACGGGCCAGGATCTCTTGATCCTGTATCAGGTGTGTTCACACCAACTGAAGAACCGTCAGAATAATTCTATTCTCGACCGGGTTTTACACTTAATATCATTTTCATTCTTTTAGTGTATATTTATCTTTGAAGTAATAGTAATATATGCTTTAATTAATTAATTAAATGGAGAACTCAAATGGCAGAGAGAATCGTCTCACCGGGCGTATTTACACGTGAAAAGGACCTCTCTTTTCTTCCTCAGGGAATTGCAGACATTGGAGCAGCAATAATTGGACCAACTAAAAAGGGTCCGGCTTTTGCTCCAACAGTTGTTAGAAATTTTTCTGATTTTGAAGAAATGTTTGGTAGTTTGGACGAGAAATATTACGTTCCGTTCACTGCTCGTGAGTACTTGAGAAGCGCTGGAACCGTTACTATTGTACGTGTTCTTGGCATTGGTGGATATTATACAAATGTGGTACAAATTGCTGCTAATAGAGTAGGAGAATCTGATAAGCAGGTTTTTGCAGTATTGGCACCAAGCAATTTAGTCGTATCAGCTACTGATCCCCTAGCCGCAACAGCAGTTTCTGGAACAATGGATGCTTTCAGTGTATCTTCTGGAAGTTATCAGTTTTCGGCATCATTCTCATCTACGAGCAATAAATACATAAAGGATGTCTTTAGTGATAATCCTTTATCAACAAAAGCACAGGGTAAAAACTCACCCTATTATTTATACAAATACTTTGAAACTAGTGCAACGGTACACACATCTGGTGCGTCTACTGTTACTGGTTCAACATGCGCGCTAAATATGCTTCAAGACTATAAACGCGCTGTAAGTCCAGTTATTGCATCTCAAAAATCAGACGGTCAGACAGAAGATCTTTTTAAAGTTGCATTGCATCATGATGGAGAAACAGAAACCAATACACATTTTAAGCTTGGAATATTGAATATTAAAAGATCTGATAATGTGGCGGGATCTGATTACGGAACATTCAGTCTTCAGGTTAGGTCTGTTGATCAGTCGTCTTTTAAAGAGAGTGATGATACAATTCTAGAACAGTGGGATAATCTTAACTTAGATCCTAAGTCAACAAATTTTATTTGTCGTAGGATTGGTACTAGATGGAGTAGTGTAGATAGTGATGGAAAAGTTAACTGGCATGGTGACTCTGAATGGGAAAATATGTCGAAGTACATTTTCATTACAGGTAGTGCAGCACTCAATGCGGGTTCAATTCCAGCGAATCTGGTACCGTATGGTCACGCAGCTGTAAAATTTCCTATGTCGTGTTCAGTTGATAACGTAGCTAACTTACATGTGCCGTCAGCATCTTTTGTATCAGAACAGATAAATGATACAACTTCAACTTTTGATACATCTGTATTCTACGGATTTGATTATTCAAATGCTGATAATAGACAGTATACCGGTCCACTTTCGACTGATGCAGCTATCTATAATAATGCAACGTTTAGTTTGGATGATATGACAGGACACGATGATGCTACAGCAGCTAAATTTGCTGGAGCAACTACGTTTGCTAGCGGATCACAACCAATTTCATTATTGATTTCCGCTATACAACAGAGGAAGTTTGCTGTACCATTTCAAGGTGGCTTCAATGGATACAATCCTGCCACTAAAAAGAATACAGGTAAAGACATTTCAGCATCAAATCAACAAGGATTTGATTGTTCAAGTGCAACAGCTAGTGGATCTGTAGCATACACAAGAGCTATTAACTCAATTAGTAATCAGGATGAGTTTGATATTAATTTAATGTCAACTCCTGGATTGATCTACTCACTGCATCCAAGCCCAGTTAATAAGGCTATGGATACTGTTAAAGAGAGAGGTGATGCTTTTTACATATTTGATCCTTCTGGTTGGGGAGATTCAATTAACTCTACAACCAACGCTGTATCAGCACTGGACACAAATTATGCAGGATGTTATTATCCGTGGGTTAAAGTACTTGATGACAGTATTAATCTTCCTGTTTGGGTACCACCTTCAGTTGTTCTTCCCGGAGTATACGCACAGAATGACAGGGTAGCACACGAGTGGTTTGCACCTGCAGGTCTTAATAGGGGTGGTCTAAGAGGTGTCTTAGAGGCAAAGACTAGACTAACTCACGCTGAAAGAGACTTACTTTATGAGAATAGAGTTAATCCAATAGCTTCATTTCCTGGTCAAGGTGTAGTTGTTTTCGGACAGAAAACATTGCAAGCTAAACCTTCAGCACTCGATAGAATTAACGTTCGTAGATTGCTAATCAGACTTAAGAAGTTTATTGCTAGCTCCTCACGTTATCTGGTATTTGAACAGAACACAACTGCAACAAGGAATCGGTTCCTCAACATTGTGAACCCATTCTTAGAATCAGTACAGGCAAATCAAGGTGTTACAGCCTTCAGAGTTGTGATGGATGATTCTAATAACACGCCAGATGTGATCGATCGAAATCAGTTAGTTGGACAGATATTCATTCAGCCGGCACGTGCTGTTGAATTTATCGTTCTGGACTTCATCGTTCAGCCAACAGGGGCAACTTTTAGCTCTTAAAACGACTCAACAAAAACAAATTAAAGCCTAGTAGTATATTTACTGGGCTTTTTTGTTTTAACTGATTTTTTTCTTAGTCAATGATATTTATAATCAAATGAAGTTAAACCTTTCATAGGAGAAATAGAATGCCACAGCTGATTGATCCCACTGACATAATGTTCACTCAGTTTGAACCAAAAGTACAAAATCGGTTCATCATGTACATAGAGGGCATTCCGGCTTACACGATTAAAGCTGCCGCTCGCCCTCAAATTCAGTTTGAAGATATTACACTGGATCATATTAATGTTAAGCGCTACGTAAAAGGTAAAGGTGAATGGCAAGCATTGGAGATTACTCTTTATGATCCTGTTGTCCCTTCAGCTGCGCAGGCTTGCATGGAATGGATCCGATTGTCACACGAATCAGTAACTGGTCGTGATGGCTACTCAGATTTTTATAAGAAGAACGTAACATTTAATGTTTTAGGACCTGTTGGAGATGTCGTTGAAGAATGGCAGCTCGTTGGTACTTATATTCAACAAGCTAATTTTGGGACCTTTGACTGGTCAACGAATGAAGCAGCGAATATTACAGTAACACTCAGGTATGATTACGCAATACTACAGTTTTAATTTTTTAAACTTAGTGACATAGTATCAACGGTAAACGTTGTGGCATTCTTTATCAAAAGATACTGTTTTACAAAATAGTTGTGTTAGAATAGATAAGTAATAAATAATAAGGAGTTATAATGCCTAAGAAAAATCAATCAAATGAGAGTAGGTTTCCTACGGAGTTTGTAGACTTACCCAGCAAAGGATTAGTATATCCTGAGGGACATCCTCTTCGTGAAGGAAGAATTGAAATTAAGTATATGACTGCTAAGGAAGAAGATATTCTTACATCACAGAATCTAATCCAGAAGGGAATCGTTATTGATGAGCTTCTCAAATCTCTTATTAAAACAAAAGTAGATTTTAATGATATTGTTATTGGTGATAAAAATGCAGTAATGTTAGCATCAAGAATTCTTGGATACGGTAAGCAATACGTTGTTGACATTACGTGTCCAAGTTGTGCAAAATCTGAAGAGACAGATTTTGATTTAACATCATTTGAATACAAAGAGATAGATGAAGATTTCTTTAAAGATTCCAATGGAGTATATAAGTTTACGCTTCCAAACGCAGAGAGAGAAATAGAATTCAGATTCTTGACACAGAAAGATGAGAGTGATATTGATATTGAATTATCTGCTGTAGAAAAAGCAGGTATTATAGTGAGCCCTGAAGTAACATCACGTCTTAGACGACAAATTGTATCTGTTGACGGTAATGATGATCAAGAGTTTATTAAGAGTTTCATTAATAATGAGTTCTTTGCTTTAGACTCTAGAGCATTTAGAGAATATTACAGTGATAAAATACCTGATGTGAATTTTGATGCAAACTGGAAATGTGATTCATGTCAATGGATGGGTCCTGTAGATTTACCAGTGACAGTAAATTTCTTCTGGCCTTCCCGGTAGATCCCGAATATAAACCGCTGATACACGAATCAATTTTTAATCTTGTGTATTTTAGTGAAGGCGCATTTCCATTCGGCGATGTATATGATATGCCAATTTATCTTAGAAAGTTTTATATAGATCAAATGGTGAAGACGAAGGAAGCAGAGAATGAAAGAGTATCTAATGCACGAAAAGGAATGGGTCCGGACATACAAAGATCCAGTGGATAATATAACATTGCGATAATTATATTTGTAATAATACACCCAATGTGAGGAGTTTTACAAATGAGTAAGAAGACATTAAAAGAAATCGGAATGAGCGATGTTGTTAAGGGTCTTGTAGGCGCATATATTTTTAACAAAGTTGTTGGTGCCGGATCAAAAGCAGGACAATTAAAAGCAAAGGTTGCAACCCTAGATAAAGCTATAGCAAAAGAGCTAGATGATATCGACAAATCTATGGAACAAAATAGAAAAGAAGTCGAAAAGAGATTTAAAAAACTATCCCCAGAGCAACAAAGAACAATGGCCAAGATGGCAAAAGCATGGTCATAGACTAGGAATAAAAATTGGCTCAGATCACACAAAAAGAAATCAATTTATTAACAAGAAGAAATACGCTCCAGAAAGAGTATGATGATCTTGTAACTAAGATTGGTATGAAGAAAGCTAAACAGCAATATGACGCTGGGAAGTCTGGTAAAGAGCTTAAAGAGACATTAAAAGCAATAAAAGATATAGAAAAAGCGGCTGCAAAAACAAACAAAGAAATAAAAGAGCTAGGGGAGAGTATTAGTAAAGTAAACTCTGAAGGAAAAACAGCATCCAATCAGAAGCTTGATCAATTTTTTAAGAAGTTAGCAGATAACTCAAAGGTAGCAGCAACAGCGATACAGATGGTTTCTACAGAGTTAGTAAATTTACAGAAGATTGGAAAAGGAGGATCAGATCTCGCAAAGGGAATGGCTGGTGTCCTAAAGACAGAAAAAGCAATATTAGAGGTTTCACAGGATAAAGCATCATTAGCAGCAGCAGATTTAAATACGATGAAGAAACAGGCTCAGGAGAGCTTGAGGTTATTAAAGACAGATAAGGCAAGCTCAGAGATAGCTAAAACACGTGCTCGAGAACAGATAAAGACAATTAATGCACTTGACATGCAGCAAAGAAAACAAAAAGTTATAAATGATATGCAGGAAAAACAGAATGAACTTGTAGGTAAATTTAAGGACATCATGGCAAGAGTAACAGCAGGACCATTTCCTTTACTTATACTTCTTTTAGAGGGTGCCAAAAAATTAATGGGAGCAGTTCGTAAACATGCTATGGACTTTCAGCAGGAAATAGGTGGTTCTGCAGACGCTGCGTATGCTATGGTAGCAAATGTGGGCAAGGTACATGCAAAGTCTATGGGAGTTGCAGTTTTAAATGAAAAAATTAGGGACGATGTGCTGGCTGCATCAAGAGCAGCAGCTCTTGCAGGTGATAATATGGATCTTATGTATAATACAAGCATTGCTGTAAATGATGCTGTAATTGCACTACAAAGTAATGTTCCTATTAATCAGGTCGCAGAGTTAGCACAAATGATGTCTGAGGTGACGGATCTATCACGCGAACAGGCATCTGCTCAATTAGGATCAGCTATGGCATTTGCTAAACAGAATAAGGTCGCACCTGCCAAGATAATGAAATCGATGGCAGACAATGCAGCTGTATTAGCTACTATGACTAATGGATCAGCGGACTCTATGGTAAGACTTGCTGTCGCTGCAGCTAAGGCTGGTATGGAATTAAGCGCGATGGAACAGGTGGCTTCGGGACTACTTGATCTAGAATCATCGATTACAGCAGAATTTGAGGCATCAGTCCTCCTTAATAGAGATATTAACTTAGACATGGCGAGACAGTTTGCACTCCAGAATAATATGGAGGGCGTAATAGGTGAGATACAAAATCAGTTAGCTGGACAGGACTTTGCAAGTCTCGATAGGATCCAGAGGGAATCACTCGCAAAGGCTGTGAACATGAGTGTTGGTGATCTCGGAAGGGTCATGTCAAGATCTGGTCAGAAACTTGAAGGAACAGTACCTGAAAAACAATTAAAGACGTCTAAGGATCTATTAAATGAAAATATAAAAATGACTGATTTACTGGATAGAATAATCACAGTTTTGCAATGGGGCTTTACAGCCGTTGTGGCTGCAAATGCATTAGGACTTCTTGGCGGCGGTAAATTAAAAGGATTAAAAAAATTGTTCAAAGGAGGAAAAGGCGTTACAGCAGCAACAGGAGTTGCTGGTGCAAAAGCTATGAGTAGGGCACGTGGATTTAAAGGGCCAATATCGAAAGCGACGGGAAGACCAGATATGAGATATAAAGCTAATAAAAAAACGGTCGAAGCTGCCACTAAACATTCTGATGACATGTTGAAAGCATCAAAAAAAATTGTAGGAA